>Ga0247841_10004179_pt1 | contig 25208 bp, 25 predicted proteins | sample LaCruzMarch2015__2_FD_192410 | JGI IMG/M metagenome (GOLD analysis project Ga0247841, IMG submission 192410) | Freshwater microbial communities from meromictic Lake La Cruz, Castile-La Mancha, Spain - LaCruzMarch2015_18m | ecosystem: Environmental > Aquatic > Freshwater > Lake | place: Spain... | reverse complement strand
ACTTTCGGGAATTAGATGCAGTATAGCTCCGCCGATTAAGGCACCAGCTGAAAATGCAACTAGGTTTGGAATAAGTTGATTGAAGAATTTTTTAGAAAATAGAACTGTCAAGGAGCCAATTAAAGAAGTAAGAGCCATGACCACACTTGATAAAATGATATAGCCTAAGGTATTCATTTATTTACTTTTCGTTACTTTGATAAATGCAACGATTTGAGATCTGTAATACTTCAATAATATTTTTAAATCATCAGTAAACTTGTCAGGAAACTGTTGCATTTCCCTATCTAGATCTTCAAGAGAGTAAAGGAGAACTCCCTTGGCCTCTCTATCGACTGTTTTGACAGCCCCAGTATAAATTCCAAAGTACAGATGGACCTTGTTTAGTATGGGCTTATTGAGTCCTTTGATATTTTTATCAAACTTAAAAATTTTGTCCTCGACATGCTTAACCACTGCGACAGAATCTAGATAATTCTTGAGCAAATCATACGTCTTTGTAAATTCAGCTTCATCTTTTGTCACAATAGACGGGACCTGAATTTCCTGAATCGTTTCAACCATAACTGTATAATCCGGCGCGTCGCCATAAGTTATGTGGCCACCGACAGCCTTATCGAGCAGTCCTGCATTGTGCGATTTGTTATCGGATCTCTTCTGTATAAATAGCTCACCTGAATTATCAAAAAAGAAAATATTTACGATTCCCGATGCAGTGTCTGGCTTTTTATTCTGATCAAATAACCCAAACTGCTCTTTATAAAATTCAACCCTGTCTTTCGGCAGGGCGGTTTCGGGTTGTGTGGGATTATAAGTTGTAATTATTTCGGACATGATTTTAAATCTTTATCTTTGGTGCCGCGTATATTCTCTCTTTTAGAGTAGAAAACGCGGCTACCACGTTTCCGTTCCGCAGCGGAACAGGATATACGTGGTGGACCTAGACCTTAAATTCTGGAACACCTTCTTTGAAGTAGCGCTCGAGTGGGAACCAAAATTAAGGCAAGTCTATGATCAACTGGAATCAGATCAAGTCTGATTTTATTTTTAATGCTTTCTTCAAACTATGCAGCACTTCCAATGTAGGATTTTCTTCGCCCCTTTCCATTCTGGCGTAATAGTTAACATGGATACCCGCTGATTCGGCTACCTGTGCTTGTGTCATCTTGGCTGCTTCGCGATACTTCTTAAGCTTAATACCAAGACCTTTATATATATCCCCGTTGTGTTTGGCTGTCATAAGGGAAATATACCATTATTACACCTAAAAATCCATATCCAATAGATAATTAAAAGGAGGACAAAATGAGAACAATTTCACCGTCATACAAGAGGCATCTTGAGAACCGGCAAAATGAGATAGATGCGCAGAGCTACCGAGAGCTTAAAAAGCTGGATCTATATAATGAAAAGAACTTTTACCCTGCTTTTTCTCACGATCTGCTTATGGCAGAAAAAGAGGTCGTTATTTACTGCCCCTTTATCTCCAAATACCGCTCGGAATATTTCAGGAGGATATTCGAGCGGCTAAAAAGTCGAAATATTGCAATTTTTATCTTCACCAGGTCGATTGAAGATCACGAATTGCTGACAAGAAGCGAGATTAAATCAGCGTTAAACGATTATGAGGAGCTGGGGGCTTGCATAATCAATCTTCCGGGATTGATTCATGCCAAGACGGCTATCATTGATCGCAAGATTCTTTGGGATGGGAGCTTAAATATTCTATCGCAAAGAACGAGTCGGGAGATGATGCGCCGAACAGAAGATGAAGACATGGCCAAACAGGTCATGGAGCATTTGGGGCTTAACAAGAAACTAGCTGAAGGCTATAAGTACCAATACGAGCGCTTATATCGAAATCTGATTGAAAAGCGCAAACTTGGTTTTCGGCTAAATCTTAAATTTAATGTTCCTCGATTTCATCTGCCAAAGTTCATCCGCCGCTTGCCATCTGTTATTTCCGGTGTAATTGTATTATTGTTGAAATGTATCAGAGCAATACTTACCCTTGTTAGTTAGGAGAATAATGGAAGACAACAAACAAATTGTGCCAATCAACGACAGCCCGACAGAGGAAGAAGTTGAAGAAACTATCCGAGAGATTAAGGGTGAGCATAATGTATTACTAAATCATACGGATGCTTTTGAGTTCACAAAATTAACTGAATCGCTTAGATGGTGGCTAACAGTCGAGAAAGAATCCGAGAAGCCGGACCTTTTTGATAAAAGATTATTGGAGCAAGTCATCGAATCAGCAAACGGCTTAAAGAAAATATCTCCGAAAAGTCCACCAGAGAAGTTAAAACTGTACTTGGAATATGCAATTGCCGTGTCGAAAAAGAACATTTTAAGACGGATGAAAAATATTCTGGATAAATACTAACTTTCTATCCTTATAATGATCTTAACGACTTCCAAACCTGTTGGGAAAGTGTTATGATTTAGACAACAAAAATGAATCCTAATAAAGATTATAAAAATTGGTCCAAAGACAAACTCCTTCATGAATATAAGGAGTTGTTAAAACGTAAAAAATTCGGCATCGTCTGGGAAGATCGCCCCGAAGAGCTTGCGGAATTGTGCAAATCTTCCCTTCCAGTCCTTGTGGAAGATGAATCAAAGTCATTCCAATCGAATAAAGGCGACATAGATCATATTATTATCGAGGGAGATAATTATCATGCTCTTTCTGTGCTGAATTACACCCACAAGAGAAAAATAGATACGATTTATATTGACCCGCCCTATAACACTGGAAATAAGAGCTGGAAGTATAACAATAATTACGTTGAGAAGGAAGATCGTTATAAACACAGCAAATGGCTATCGTTCATGGCGAAGCGTCTGAGACTGGCCAGAAACCTGCTTACAGAACGCGGTATTATTGTGGTAGCGATTGATGATTACGAGCATCACACTCTAAGAGCACTAATGGATGAGCTTTACGGAGAACAGAATCGACTTAGCACGATTGTTGTGGTTCACAATCCGAGGGGAAGGAATGACGATAAATATTTCGCAACGATGCATGAGTATTTACTTGTGTATGCGAAAAATAAGGACCAAGCTAAAGTAAAGCACTTTGATTTCACAGATGAGGATTTAAATGAGTTTGCCAAGCAAGATGAGATATCTGCATATAGTGAAGCTTCTTTCATGAGAACGGGCAATAACTCAGACAGATCTACTCGACGTAATTTGTATTATTCAATATATTACAACAAGAAAACCAGTGAAATGTCCTTAGAAAAGGACAGGGGAAGTATTGAATTGCTTCCGATCAATGAAAAAGGCGAAGAAAAAACTTGGCGCTGGGGGAAGGAAACATTTTCCGAAAAATGGAGAACTGAATTATTGGTCCGGGAAGTAAAAGGTAAATTAAGAGTTTTTAAAAAAAGACGAGTCATTGACATCCCGGGCAGAAAACCTAGAACTGTCTGGTATAATCCCAAATATGATGCTTCCAGTAATGGAATTTCTGTTCTGAATAAAATATTAGGTAATAAACATGGCTTCCCATACCCGAAATCACTTTATGCTGTTCAAGATATAATTGAGCTAATTTCTTATAAGGACTCGATTGTGCTGGACTTTTTTGCTGGTTCAGGAACAACTGGCCAAGCTGTCCTAAATCTAAACAAAAAAGATGGAGGCAGCCGACAATTTATCCTATCTACAGATAATCAAGACAACAATGGAGATGGAACTAAGATCGCTGAGGATATTTGCTATCCGAGAGTCAGAAATATTATAAGGGGATACATATCAAATGAACAACCCGTAGAAGGTCTAGGGGGAAATTTGAAATATTATGCTACTAAACTGGTTGATAATATAAAAACCGACAATGATAAGCGGATTTTTACCTCCTATAGTACAGAGATGTTATGCCTTGCTGAATCAACATTTAATGAAGTTTTTAGAACTAAGGGGTTCTCAATCTATGAGAATGAAAAACAAATTACGGGGATAGTTATTGATGAGGATGAAATCGAACAATTCAAAAGCATCGCGATAAAATATAGTAAACCCGTCGTTGTCTATGTTTTCAGCTACGATCACACATATAATGAAGAAGATTTTGGTGATTTGCCAAATTTAAAGGTCGTCAAACCAATTCCAGAAGTAATTCTCAATGTTTACCGCAAAATATACAAAGAAATCTATAGACCGAGGAATTTATGAAAGATTTAAAATATCAGAGAGATGCGATTGAAGAGCTCTCAATAATTGGGAAAAAGTATATTCAGGACGAGGATCCTAAGCTTATTGTATTTCAAGCTCCCACGGGAGCCGGAAAAACTATTATGCTTGCGGAAACCATCTCGAAGTTAATAAAAGACACCGGCGGAACTAATGGCCTGTCTTTCGTCTGGATATCGGTTAATGCCCTACACGAACAGAGCAAGGAAAAGCTTGAAAAGCATTTCGAGACCGAACGCCTAGTCGACTGCATTAATATAAACGAAATCCAAAACAATGTTATTGATCAAAACCAGATCGTCTTCGTGAATTGGGATTCTTTGAATAAAGAAGGAATTTCTTTGTTTATGTCTGATAATGAAAAAGATTGGAATCTAAGTAAAGTTTGCGAAAATACACAGGATGAAGGCAGAGACATCGTTTTGATTATTGATGAAAGCCATCGTGCCGCTAAAACGAGCAAGTCCCAAGATATAGTGGGAATGATCGGGCCGAAATTAACATTTGAAGTATCAGCCACCCCTAAAGAAGGTGTCACTAACGATCATAAAACCACTATTAAGCTTAGTGATGTTGTGGCTGAAGGCATGATAAAAGAAGGTATCCAAATTAATCCAGGTCTTAGTCGCGTCCAAACAAACGAAGATATCGTTAGGGAAGCACTTAGAAAAAGATCTGAGCTAAAGAAACTTTATGAAGAAGCCAATACACAAATCAACCCCCTGCTCCTTATCCAGATTCCAAAAAAGAAAAAATCAGATGTTCGAGATCCAGAAGAAAAAATAATTGAACTTTTGAATCACCGTGGGATTACTATTGAAAATGACAAACTGGCCCTTTGGCTTGCAGAGAAAGATAAAAAAATTAATCTTGACTATTTAGAAAACTTTGACAGTGAAGTTGAAGTCTTAGTTTTTAAAGAGGCTATCGCCCAAGGTTGGGATTGCCCAAGAGCCAGCATTTTATTGCTTCAGAGAGAGTGGAACGCTGAAAATTACGTGTTTAATATCCAAACCCTTGGAAGAATTATGCGTATGCCAGAGCAAAAGCATTACGAGAACATCCCTTCATTAAACATCGGATATGTTTACACAGCATCTGACAACTTTGAAATCGTTGAGGACCTGGCCAAGGATTATGTCAGCAAAGACCAGATGAAACGAGATAACGCTATTTACAGAAACTTAGACCTTCCGAGTGAATATATCAGAAGAAAGAGAGAGCTCTACAGATTGTCTGGGGAATTTAAGAGTTGCCTTTTTGGTGCGGCTGAAGAATACGGAGTTAAAGACAAGAATTTAAATATTGGCGAGATTACCTTCACAAAAGACATCGGTTTTGAGGGTAGAGTTGAAGAACTTGATAAAAAGCAGGCTGTCGAGTTTTCAAAAAAAGGGACGATAGTAAAAGACCGAGAAGAAGTTTGTGCCCAATATACTGATTTTATAAAGTCCAGAACATTTCCTTTCACTGGAGGAGGCAGGCCGACAGAAATAATAAAATCGAGTTTACGATCGCTGTTTAAGAAATACTACAACATTGATAATGAGGATAAGATAGCTGCCATTGTACTTAACCCTGTCAACAATAGCGATTTTGTTGAATTGATTGAAGTTGCAAAAAGTAAATATAAGCTTTTGCCAGAAAAAGAAGATGAGATCATCGTCAATAAAGAATGGCAGGTTCCTGAGTTAATAAGTATATTTGACAATTTTGTAGAGGTTGAGGAAATAAACAGATCCATACTAAAGCCGTATTTTGTTAAGAAAGATAAAAACGGCAAGGAGCAGTGGTCTAAACCTGAGAAAACTTTTATTGATAATCTTGAACATACCGACGATGATGTTTTATGGTGGTTCAAAAATGGTTCAAAATCAAAAGAGAGCAAATATTTTGGTATAGCTTATAAGAAAAACGAAGATATCCATAATGGATACTATGGATTTTATCCGGACTTTTTAATCCAGACGAAGCAAGAGATAATAATCATCGAAATTAAAGACGATAAAGACTTTAAAAATGAAAATCTTTTAAAGCTTAATGCTGGAAAAAAATATCGCGATAATTATGCCGGCACAAAGCGACCATATTTCTTTATTCTTTCTCCATCGGATTACTACAAATTTTTCACAGCATTAAAAAGTCAGGATATCCAGAACTTTAGGTCTCAGTTTGAAGAAAATTTGATTAGATACACCCAAAGTCGTAAGGTCGTTTCAGAAAACCAAGTCGACAAATCCCAGGAAGATAAGGAGTTATTAGACCTCTACGAAAAAGAGCTTTCAAAAGCAATTGAAAATATTAAGGATAAAGATATTGAGAATGAGATTTTGAAAATCGATTTAGGGAATGCCGAAAAAACAATTAACAGCTTACAGGAAGCTTTAACTTACAAACCCGAGCTAGAGACTCTCGCTGAAACCGAAAAATTTAATCTTCCAGTTCCTTTTAATATTTGTATTATTGGTGAAACCACTGAAGAAAGTGCTATCTTGGTAAAAATGAATTCTTATTTTGCCAAATTTGGACTTAAAGCTACTGATTGGGACATTTCTTTTAACAACAACTCCAAGATTAGGAATACTGATGTATTGTCCGGAATGAAAAAGGGACAGAGTAAATATAGCCTCATTGTAACCGGTCAGATACACCACCATTCGGGAGAAGGCAATCAGAGCGCCAATTTACTGACGGAGCTGAAAAATCCAAAATATGTTGACCATATAGTAGGATGCTCGCCAAAAGACTTACTTACTGCTGACGATATTGTCTCTGCAGTTCAAACATACCAATCGATAAATGACTGAGCTTCTTTATTATAAGTACTACGACTTTAATGGTCTAATATCCGACCTCATCGAGGCCACACTTGCCTGGATAACGATACAATTCCCGAATATTCCACTAATTGTGATCTTTGCAGTTATCTTGACTCAATCAAAGATGCTGAAATTCAGAGAAAGGAATCCCAATGACAGATAGTTATCATGTTGTAAGCACATCGAACCAATCCTTTGAAATTGGAGAGAGCGAAAGCGAAAGATATATTGTTCTATCATCAGGAACGACCACTCGAAAAATACTAAAGGCGATTATCATAAACAATACCAGTCGGCCAGAGGATCGTGTAAAAGTTAAATTGCTACATCAAAGAAAATCGCCGAGCGGAGTTTGGGAAGAAGTTGAATCTATAAATCTTAATTCCCTCAAGGCAGGTGAAGGCGTAAAACTTGACCTTGACAGCGAAACGACCTCGAGTTTGTTTAGAGAACTAACTAATTTATATCAGATGGCTGACTCGGGAGAGATTAGATCTGGTGAATATAATTTAGTAGTTGGTAGAGCGGATCAAATTGTACAAACTGATCGAGGCAGAGCCGAAGTATTGAAAAAACTTTTGGAATTAGGATATGGCGAAGAACTTTGGCAGACCTTGATAGATGAAAACCCTGATCTGGCGACTCGATTATCATATTCTAAAATTCAAATCGACAGATCTGTAGCTTTAAGAGAATTTGAAAATAATATTGGTGACGCTTCAAAAAATGAGAATTATTGGCAAACCTTTTTCAACGACAACCAATGGATTTTTGGGTATGGTCTAAAATATCAAATTCTTGGTCTTATTGCGGCGCAGCCTAATTATGGTGGTACCCAAGTGACGGGGAGTGGCGGACAACGAGGAGATTATTTAACCGAAACTCAAGCGGAAGCAAAATATACAGTGCTAGTGGAGATTAAGAAACCGCATACTCAAATAGTGACCAACCGAGAGCAGAGAAATAGTTGTTATGAACTTGGAAGAGAACTAGTAGATGGAGTTAGCCAAATTCAGGTGAATTGCCAAACTTGGGAAACTGAAGGGTCGAGAACTGATGGAAACCGAGATTTATTGGATGATACTTTAACATGCAAACCAAAAGGGGTTCTTGTTGTTGGTAATTTAAATCAGCTGACAAATCGAGGTAAGAAAATTAGTTTCGAAACTTTTAGACGCAGCCTTTCTAATCCAGAAATAATTACATTTGACGAATTATTAGAAAGAGCCCGATTTATAGTCGGGCATATGTCTTAATTAAAACTATAGGACATACAGACCAAAAAAGGAGAATAATGAAAAATCAACGCTACTTCTATCCATTATACAAAGAACAGGACAAAAAACTTTTTGATTTGTTGATTGATTCCGTTCATAAAAACAAATTGCCTGAGACCAAAGGTGGTGAAGAAGATTTGATATCATTTGTAAAACTATTAATCTCATCGCAAAAGATGAAGGATTACCGGAAGTTCTGGGATGAGTTGATTGAAAGCTACCAATCCGGTCGCTTAGATCTCAACCATCTAAATGATTTTGGGAACAAACTAGAAATTACGAAAGGCGTGGACGAAAGCTGGGCAATATTTCATCAAGATAAGGAGATATGTAATGAGATCGATAGAGTTGCAGAGCTAGATATTGACCGTTTAATCAATTTTGAAATGACCGGAGAGTTTATCACAAGATTTTTGTTGACCCAGCTTTTGTTTGATTGGAGAGGTCCACTTTTAGCGACGTGCTTAACAATAGCGGAATCTAACGAAATTAACTTTGCAAATCTGAACGAGATATTAAAGACATGGGATCTTGCTGAGATTTGGGAATAAAAAGAACTATTGTTCTCCTGGATTCCCTTGCAAAAAAGTTCTCGGATTTACGGGGATTCCGAATATATTGATCTGAAAGTGCAAATGCGGGCCGGTTGACCAACCGGTGTTGCCTCGCGTGCCTATGATTGTGCCAGCAGTGATTGTGTCGCCAACATGTATATTGGGATCAATAGTATCTAAGTGAGCGTATGTTGAAGTGATGAAGTGTCCGTTATTTATATTGACGTGTCTACCGAAACCCCACGATACAGTATCGGCATAAGTAACCGTGCCGTCCATAAAAGCGATAACAGGATCGCCGACAGGTCCTGCAATATCTATTCCGGTATGAAACGGCTGGTAGGGCGAACTTTCTCCGTATTCCAAGCTCACTCTGCCTTGTATAGGCCACGCTACGGACTGATTGATATGATCTACCACTTCTCCGGTTAGCGGGTCTCTAATGTCAACCACGAGGTCCTGGGGATTATATTGAGCTAGAGCATTTGAAACTACATTGATACCGGCTTGAGTCAGAATAAGTACCGAAAAAACCGGAACCATTATTATTGCCAGCATAGTGAAAAAGAGATACTTGATCTCTTTTTTCATCGAAAACGCCGCCGCAATGATTTTTATCGTTTGCGGATTCATTTCCTTTTAGTTCTCTCGGACGGATCGGTTGTAATTAGCGGATGCTCATCTTCTGAGGCCGTAATCTTAACTGCCACATGATGCTGATCGGCGATGATTAGCGCCTCGCCTCGCTCGCAGGTTAGGAGGAATCGTTGTTCGTACTCGCTTAAGCGAAATTCCTGGGCTACATTTCTAATAGTAGTTGTATCTTGCCTCATTAGAATTCGAAGTGCACTTTGAGAGGCGATAGCCCGACCGTGGTTAGTCGAGAGAAAGTCATTGGCTTGTTGGGAGATGATACTGACCCCTAGATAATATTTTCTGGCTCGTCTCACCATTCCGGCGATAAATCTAGCTGACTCTTCGTGCTCCAGCATTAGCCATGCCTCGTCTATAACAAAGATTCTTTTGCAAATATCGCTTTGTACTTGGTTTTGAACGAACTGGGCGATGATCAAGTGCATAATCTGCCGAATAGATTCCGGCAAGTCTTTAGTATCGAAAACCACCAAGCGATTATCAAGTTCAATGTTGGTGTGCTCGTCAAAAACCTCGGAAAGCGAACCGGTGGTATATTTCTGTAATCGTTTAACAAGTCTGGGTTGTTTTAGTGATCGCAAGGTTGCATAGAAATCAAACATGCGAGGATAATCTTTGTTTCTCTTTACTTTATTGGTGGCTTTCTTCCCAAAGCCGAACTTTTTGTAGGTCTTAAGAATGGCTTGGTCGACAACAGATTTTTCTTCGCTCGAGAGTCCGTCAGCCATTAATGAAATGATTTCTGTCAGCGATTGAACATGGTCAGCAAAGCTATCCGGATCGTTGACTGATAAATCAAACGGGTTGATTTTTTCCTTTGAATGAACGGACAATTTTATTCTTGTTCCCCCGACTGAAGCGGCCAATTGTTGATATTCTCTCTCCGGATCGATGACAATTACTTTAGTTCCTTGCATCAGATGGCGCAGAACCTCTACCTTGACGGTGTAGCTTTTACCCGCGCCTGATTGAGCGAAGAGAATCGAATTGGCATTTGGTAATGAAAACCTATCCAGAATGACCAGTGAACTGTTTGAACGGTTTATACCATATAGTACGCCAGACTCATGAACAAGCTCGGACGAGATAAAAGGAAAGGTTAAAGCCGCGGATGAACTGTCTAGATTTCTTTTTTGCGCCAGCTGATTATCGCACCTTGGCAGGGCCGACTGAAAGCCCTCGATCTGCTGATAGAGAGCGGATTTTGTGTAGAACAATCTGGTGGCGAGGACCGTTTCCAAAAGCTTTACTGTTCGATTAAGTTCGGCCAATGTCTCGCAGGATAATGTAATATAGAGCGAAACTTGGAAGAGATTTTCCTGTCCGCGCTGAATTTTATCACGAAGTTCAATCGCCGAGTCCAGCGGGTCAGTTAGCTCCGCGCCGATAATTTTTCCGGCTCTCTCCATGGCTCGTTTAGTTGATGTTAGCTCTGTGATTTTTCGATTTAGCTTCGGCAAGGCCAGCATGGCATCGATCGGCTCAATGTGATACGAAATGTCGGCGTTGTGATTGAAATTGATCAGATGGTTAAGCCAGCCTGATGAGGCGGTGTATGGGAATCCGGATACGAATAAGGTTTTCACATAGCGGCCGTCAACTATTAGATAATCAGGATATTCCTCAAGCCCCGAATAGGTAATGAAATCAAGCTGATCTTGAGCGCCGACATGAAAAGAAAGAGCTCGTTTTTGTTCTTCGACCTTATCTACCTTTTGTCTTCGTCTTCTTTTAAATATAGTCCTGCTCATTTGTCTGCCTTATTATTTGTTTCATTAATGGTTGCGTTTTTGCCTGGTCCGGACGATAGAAGCTGTAAAACAGATCCAGAACTTCCAGAGTATTTAAGGGCTTCGCGTTCATGCCGAATTTCTCCAGTCCTTTGATAATTATTTCCTGCTCCAAATTTAACTGTTCTTTTACTACTTCGAAGTCAACCTGAGTCTTTGAATCGTAAGGAATGACCAAATAGAAACGGCGCGACAAAATCTTGTTGCCGGCCACCAATTTCTTGATAAACTCGCAGTACGACTTGCTTTGGTTTATGTAAATCTTTTCTTTCTCATCGGAGCATTTTAGTTCGAAGTCTTCAATATAGCGGTCGATATCCAGCTCTCTGACGCGAATCAGAATTTGAATTGGAGAGTTTAGCGAGTTGAGAAATGTTTGAAACGTGTCGACAATTACATCTTGTTCCTCTTCGCTTTGCAGTTCGAAATTAACCGATGAGGTTGAAAGTATTGCACGATAACGGTTAAACGGCAGAACCAGTATTCCGTCTCTGACTTCTTTGATTCCGACTTGGGTTCTGGCCGAGCCGAATTTCTCACGCTTCTTGGTACTCAACATCAAGCCCTCCTTTCTTTGACGGTTTGATCGAAACGATCGCACCGGAGTTTGCAAATTCCGGATATTCGATTGCCTGCCTTTTTTTGTGTTTGCTCTTGAGGGCAATCTTTTTCGTCGATTTTTCCGTTTCAGTATGTGCGGGTTCGACAAGTGTTTCCCTGCTTGCGGCATCGTTTTTCGAGAAAACATATATTCTCGGCCGAGCTTTGAAACGCAGAATTATCACCAGCCAATCGGCCAATATTTTCCCCTGATATCGCAAAGCCAGCGCGCCGAAGACCGCGAACTGGATAAGCATCAAAGCGATTTTAAGAGAGGTTAGGTGAAGCTTTGGCGGTATCAGTCCGTAAAAAGCGGTGCCGATGATTAGTGAAAATACCAGCAGTATTATTTGTATAAAATTTAATGAGCCGGCGATCTTATCTTCGACGGTGGTTATTTGCGCCGGTACGACTACTGACTTCATTTGGCCCTCGCTAATTTAGTAGCCGTTGCTGCACTTTTGCTTGAATTGGCGCTCATAACATTTATTATTTGTGTTGAAAACTTCTTCAAAGTATTTCCGGCTTGCGAAGACATGGCGAGTTGAACGGTGACGGAAGTGCTTTTCAATAGTACCGAGAACAGAGCAACGCCGACCAGAATTCCGATAATCGGATTTTCGCCGACTTGGCCCGGGACCATTAGAAATGCGGAAGCCAGTTGAATGATTACCACATGCAGAAAAACAGTAAATATTGTAACGATATATATTTTCACTGCGTTGCCGACAAAGTCTGACATTTTAGAAGATAGCGATAGCAAACAAACTAGCGGAGAAATGACTGCGCCAAAAGCCAAAATCATTAAGCGACTAATGTAGAAAATCAAAAGTACAACTGCAAGCAGAATGAACAAAATGGCGAAGATCAAGGTTATCAACGCGGTTGTGCCTGAGAGCAAAGCTGCCGGATCGAAAGCATTAATTATCCAGGCGGAAGATATGCCGCCGGTTGCATTAAGGACGGCATTAACCATTACTTGGCAAAGCTCGATTATCCAATCGATCCAAAAGATTGATGTATTCGCCAGTAGGAAGGACAAACCGATTCTCGGCAAGAGTTCTTTTAACGGCACATCCTCGAAGCCGAAGGAAGACGCGCTCATCACTCTAAATCCCAAGAGCGCAATCGCGATAGCAAAAAGCGAATCGGTAATGCCGACAATAATCAGCCAGAAGTTGAATACTACCGAATTAGTAGAAAGCGATGGGGTTGAGGTTAAGAACCAAACGATACCATTTAGTATCGGCTTCGTAACCGAGCCGATGATGTTTTGCAGGAATCCCGAAACGGCATCAAGAAGTATTTGCGTAAGTGTTCCTGTCTGCTCGGTTGGAGCAATCGGCTCAAGCTGCAAAGCAGTTGCAGATCCACCGGTCGAGCTCTCGGTTAAAGATTGACTCAAGAGATTCGACATAAATGCGGCGGCAATAACGATAACTAGTCCGATCAGAGCATTTTTGATCGTTCTCTTAGCATCCTCTAGTGCTGCAGGATCACCGGACGAAGTGATATATAGATAACCGCCTCGAACCAGAAAGAAAACTACTGCAGTTCCTGCCAGCGCAAGAATTGCTGTCATCGCGTCAGAGGCAAACCGGTCAACCTCTGCATTGGAAGCAGCAAACGCGATCCTCGGCAAGAGGAGCGGAATCAATATTCCGATTATGTATAAGCGCTTTTTCATCTTTATTATTTAAAAGATTGATTAGCCAGGTCGGAAACGATACCAGTGAGAACTAATGCACCGATGCAAATAGCTAAGCCGATTGAAGAATATACCAATATTTTCTTTGATCGGTCCAGATTTTCCGGATTACCGGAACTTGTGATGTAACCGATACCTCCCATAACAAAAAAACCGGCTGCGAGCAGACCGGCGATGGTGACGAGAACCTGGATGACGTTAGTGGCGAAGTTTTGGACTCGGGAGAGGTCGGGGGCGGCGAAAGCCGGCGTAGCCGACAACAAAACAATTAGTATGGAGACCCAAAGAGAACGGAGACGTTGCATAGTTACAACTTTCTCCCCTCCCTACTGAGGATGCTTTCGGCATCACTCAATTAATTTTTATATTAATTTGATCTCTGCCTTACAGTTCAGTTTTATCACTCCTAGTTAGCGCTTGTCAAGCAATGCTGAGTTTCGAGCTCAATCAGGCTCGCTTTCCGCGACTCATTGTATGACAAGCTCATACTTCGCTAGACATTTATTCGTCTTGAAAGCTTGCCTGAAAACAGGACCAATACCAATATTGTTGTGCAAATTTCATAAGCTTCGCACACTCTTTCAGAGAGAGCTTGCTTATTCATTTTCACATCATTTCGCTGCGCAACTTTTACTCCAATTTCATTTACGCAAAAGATACTGGCTCGCAAAATATCTGATGATTATTAGGATTGTTCACCTTGCTCTTCTCTGGTTTTCAAATAATCTCCAACAATCAAATACGGTATTTTTAACGGCCAAAGCATATCGCCACGATAAGAGTATAGAGGTACAACACCGTCTCTATTTTCACTTTCAAGACGCTGCATCATAGTACCATATATACCGATTGCACTGTCGGCAATAGCAGCGTTGTCTGACCGTAGTCGATCTCCGAGCAAAATTATTTTCTTGTATTCTTCATTCGGCAGCCCCAGTTGCTGGCAAATACGACCCAATTTCTTTGGTTCTTTATAGATATCGTCATAAACTGGTTCCTTGTGATCGAGCTGTTGGTTGAATTTGACGGCCTTCTTAATTTCTGCAGGAAATGCGTCTAAATCAGGAGAAAGAGGCGGACAGTGGTATGAGAACTTAGGGTTGGCAACGATAATTCCATCAAAGTTCCTCGGTGCGATACGATTTCTTACTGCAAATCCCGTTTCTCGATGGCGTACAACTCCCTTGAGACTTTTGACCGAATCAACAAAAGAGTCATCTACAATAATCTCAAATCCCATAAATAGTCCTTCGGGTTTCATTAAACCAGAGCGATTTGGGACATGGTTGCCTGATGCGTCGAGATAAGCGCCAAAATCGCCTCCCTGTTCTGTCCAATTGCCAGTTTCGATATCCATATCCGGAAAAGCATAATTATGAATATCGTATTTTGTTCTGTCGCCAATCCATACCTCCTCGCCACGGGGAGATATCATATCACCAATACCCGATCTTATATTGGGGTCATCGGGAGCTAGATTGGTTCTGTACATAAAAGCTCCCGACATTAAGCCATTGTGTAAAAAGTTATAAAAATCACGAGTAACATCATCCGGGTCATATGGAAACGACTCACGCCTCAAGGAACCGTGAGAATATGTGCCCTCGGCTTTTATGTCCCTGATTCTTTCGAACGCTTGCCGTTCTGGATCAGATAATTTAGCAAGTTGTTCCTCTAGCTCATCCAGATTTTCGATATCGTAATTTACAACCTCTTTAATCTTGGCGGATTCACTTTCCTGTTCTGGGCTCTTATCTCCACCATTAACCTCGGCCATTCTCTGGTCGTGTTCGCTTAACTCGCCCGGGCTTAAATGTGAATCTATCTGTTCCATAAGTCGATTGTAGCACTTTTCTGTTTTCTCCCGCCAGTCTTCCCATCTTATAGAACAAACGGCCTGTCCGCCTCAAGGTCGTTCATATCGTAGTGTGCTCCACCTTGACCCGTCCTAGGCCATTTGTTCTTAGTCTTCCATTAGACAGGCGGGAGGTCGATCCGCTCTAGTTTATTAATAACAGGAGGTAAATATGAGACCGGAAATAGTAATAGATCCAAAGATAGCACATAAAAACGATGTGTTTAGAAAGCTAGGCTTTGGGGTTACAATGACTTGCGGAGCAGCGGAGTTACCTGACATTATCGGGTTAATGCAAAAGATCAGAGACTTCAATGAGTTTAATGAAAGCAATGATCCGTACGGAGAGCATGATTTCGGTAAAGTTACTTGGTACGGCAGAGTGGTTTACTGGAAGATAGATTATTACAATGACAAGCTGACCTGTTTTGAGGAGCCGCTTTCGCCAACATGCAAACGGGTGATGACAGTGATGCTAGCAGAGGAGTATTGAACTAAAGAGCCCCTGAGGTTTCGACCACTTCGGGGGCTTTTTTTATTGCGAGATATTTTTGAAACTAAGATTGAGATTTGTTTTGTTGTTCGTCTTTAACAACATCATTCTCTGTCGGCCAAAGCAAGTTGCCATCCCAATCATATATTGGAACGATTTTTGATTTATCAACTCCCTGAACTTCGCAATGAGCAATGTAGCGCGCAGCGTGGTTGGGAGTAAGGAATAAGCCCTTTCCATTTATATTTTCCATGCTTGAAAAATCATAGATATCTTCTTCGCCCGCCTTCTTGATCAATCGTTCCAACTTCTGTTTTTTGTCTAAAAGGTCTTGCTCTTCATCTGGGTTTAGCCCCCCATTTGCCAACTTCTTATTAGTCTCTGCTAGAAAATGTTTAGCCGATTTCCCTTCAAACTTTGTCAGCACAATGGCTGTAGTTTCGTATCCAAGATCTTCGGCGAGCGAAAACTCATGGTGATCGTTACGGCCTATGTGATAAGACGCGGCATTGCCGATGGTTTCATAACTGAAATTATTACCATCACCGATCATTAAATATATTGGAGTGCTTATTTCAGGAGGGGTGTAATCTCTACGATCCCAGGGCAAATGATTCTCGAACTTCTTGAGAGGGATGAGATTTGCATCACCAGTAACGCGAAAAATACCTTTTGTTATATTATGTTTACCATTAAACCCTTGGAAACTATCAAGTGCGCTTTTGTCCAGATCTCTGAAATCTCGTCCGAATGAGCTTCGTAATTTTCCTTCTCCGAGCCATAATGGGCGGATTGCTCCAATTGTCGTTCCGTGAACAAAAATATGGCGGTTATCTTTCACTAAATCATCCCAGGGAAATTTGGCGATAACATGTTGGCGCATGCGTTCGGTGACTTTTGGCGGAGCTGAAAGTAGCGCTTGGGGAATTTCCATTTCGTTTTCATATGCAAATTCACCGGCCTCTTGAGTCGTAATTCTACCAGCGTCAACCATCTCGTTTATATCATGTGCTTCGTTTCTGGCATTTATATTTTCAGGTAGCTCTGGACTATAACCTTCTGGTGATGGCATATGTTATACCTGTATTACTTATAGTTAATTTAATTTTAGCATAAATGATTGCCAAGCTTCTACCTAGCTCTCCCAAATCTCAGCACTGATCCCATGCTCTCGAATATCATCATTTGTTGTAAACCATGCTTCGAATTCTTCTGGGTTTTGATAATCATCAAGTAACCCCCTCATCGTTCGCTTGGCATAAATCATCAAGGTCATAGTCTGGCAAGCAAAGAGAACGGTCGGAAATGCTTGCTCGGTATTTTCTTCCCACTCGTTAGTGAAAAAGAATTCGATATAGTTCTTCATTTTCTTTTTAATCATATATTTGGGAGAAACGGAATCCAGCTGTACTAGAATATACTGCTTGGATTCTGTTTTAAATTCTTTAGTAAATATCAGTTGCGGGCTCAAATCTTCCATAAAAGAATATAAAGGATTTGAGGTGACACCCGCAGCTGTTTCAAATGTGTATTTGATTTTCCCTTGATTGTTTACAGTTCTTAAGTTCAGGCAAATATCGGCCAGAAATATCTGATCATCAATAAAGCTCTGTGATCGCTCATTGTCGCGGTAGAGCTTTTTGAGATAGTTGGCATTATTCTGGTTTAGCAGTTTGTAGAATCGGATGGCATTAATACCGGCATAATAGATTGCCGGTTTAGTATTAGCGCCAATGGTGTTTGTGTATATTCTGTTTAGGTATTGTTTCTCGTTTAGGTCTTTGAGCCAGGTGTTTATAGTTTTAGGATCTTTATGATGCAGGAGTTGTTGAATTTGGGTTCTGTTTAGGAATCGGAATTGATAGATAAGAGTTAGTATCTCTGTTTGTTTGTTAGTTATTTTTGGTAATGTCATTTGTAATTTAATTTGAATAGTTTACATAGTTAGCCAACCCCACCTACTCCATACTTATGTAAGGGTTAGTGCGACAAATATTTTGTATTTAGCCTCACAATCAGACAATTCTTGCCCTAGCCCTCTAGGGCAATTTAGATGCTCTTGCGGACATGCTTTAAGGTACTTGCTGGCGACTCGTCAATCAGCTTTTCCTGAATGTTTTTTGGCTTGGGTGTTGGCTCTTTCTTCTTTTTGACCATTCCGGTAAAGATCATTTCCAAATACTCATCTACCTCATCTCTTGGAGTAGCGTATTTCTCTCTAGAATGGTCCAGAACTGCTTTTTCTATCTCATTGCTTGGCGATATATCAAGCGGAACTGTAACACCGGAGAAAGCGTTCTCGCTGGCTTCGTTGCTGACTTTCATATAGAAGTGATACGGAGCTAAGTTTAGAATGTCTCCCTTTTCAACTTCCGGCTCCATGAAGGGCAATATGAACTTCTCTTCATCCGGGCTGGCCTTGAGACAAATAATGGTATTGGCATTGCCGGCGACTACTTTCAGAATACTTTGATCTTCGACTTGTGCGATGTTCTGATGAGAAGCAATTAAGCCAATACGGAATTTCCTACCTTCGCTGGTAATCTCGGAGAATCTTGGAGTGGCGAAATTCTGGAACTCATCAACATACAGAAAGAAATCCCGTCTTTTGTTTTCCGGAATCTTGGTCCGCTGATAAGCCGCCATCCAGATTATTGAAGTTAAGATTGTGCCAAAGAAAAAGCTTTGATCTTCGCCCAGGTCTCCTTTTGCTAGATTAACCAGCAATATCTTGCCTTCGTCCATAATCTGGCTAATGCTGATAGTACTTTTTTCTTGAAGAAGTATATGACGGGACATTTTGGCGGTAATAAAGTGACCGAGCCGCTGCGTCAGTGGAGCAGTTACGCTCGAGAGCTGCATTTTGCCGAGCAAGGCAAATTCTTTATTCCAGAATTGTTTGAGAACCGGATCCTCGAGCGATGCAGCCGTTTTCTTCTGGAAGCTTTTGTCGGTCAAAAGTCTTTGCAGAGTCCAAAGACTTGGGTTTTCGGTTTGCAGAGCCGTCAAGGTGGTATTGCGCAGGATATGTTCCATTCTTGGGCCCCAATATTCTTTGGCTGTCATCTTGGCAAAGACAGCCAGAACAGAGCTGGTGATCCATTCCTCTTCGTCTTCTTTATCTTGAAACTTAACGCCAGGTGCTAGGATATTTAATCCGATTGGCCATTGCCTGTCGGAAGGATCAAAGACAATAACATCATTTTTCCTGTTTTCCGGAACAAGCTTTAAGAGTTCGTGAAACATATCTCCGTGCGGATCAAAAACGGCTAAGCCTTTGCCGTTTACCATATCCTGATAGATTGAACTTTTGAGGAGTGTTGTTTTTCCGGTTCCTGTTTTGCCGATGACATACATATGCTTCCGCCGCTGTTCTAAAGTTACGCCAATCGGTGTTTGGCAATCAGCATAATCATTGGAGCCAAGCACGATATCCAACTCGGGATTTTCCTTCTTGAACGATAGCGGTGCCGGCAGTTCCCGACTGCGAACACGAGAAAGGTCTTCAGCGTGTACATCTGTGGTAAATGGGAAATGGTAAAGAGCTCCAATCTCGGATGGAGTTAGAACAAGCGATCCACCAACGCGATGCTTAAACTTCCACAATTTAATTCTTTGAGAGATCACCCCAAAGAAATTTCTTTTAACAGTCAATGTTTGCCCGCAAGTATGGCGGTAGCTCATGAATGAAGACCGCAAACCTTTTTCCCGCTCAATCATTTGATTATTACTTACTATTAGAAGAGTGCGGATACTTGCTTCAAAGAGCGGAGAGCTGAGTTTTACTTTGGACAGCTCGGAAAATTCAACGTCAGCTGGTGATGGCTCAAATTTTGTGGAGGTAATTGGAAATTTAGTTTCATTGCCGGAAACAAATTCAGCTAGAAAAAGAATGGGGACCATAATTACATGCGTGACAAATTCTAGAACTTGAACAAATACCTTGGCCGTTCTTTGGGTTTGCGTATTCTGTGACCAATCGATATGGGTATTACGCCATAATACTTTCTTTAATCTGCCATGCTCACGCTTCAATCCGAATCTATTCGAATGAATTAATGGTCTTAGCACAACTTGTAGAGATAAAAGCTCACCTTCTTTAAGCCGCGACATGTTTGATGTTAAATACGCCAATGGATCATGCTTGTTTAAGTCGGCTTGCTCACTTAATGGCAAACAGAAATGTTTTTGCTGCGCGAGCTCCAAAACTTTTACATTGTTGGAAAATGTTTGAGGTATATATTCTTTAATATGCTTGATCTTTAAATCAGGCGAATATGCTCGCAGAGTCTTCTCAAAAGTTGAAGCGTAAGATTTTGGCGTGCGGATAATGAACTGAATACCTGTTTCTTTTCTGGACACAATTTCGAATGATGCGGAGATTTGCTGAAAGGTCAGTTTGTCTTTCCATGACTTTTGTTCTAACAGACCCATAATTAAATTGAACAATTGAGTGTTAGAAACATTCTGAATCTTGGTATCAACCGGCGGAGTTATTTCCAAGAAAGTGAAAGGTTCTTTTAGATGACGAAAGAATCGAATTAGACTGAAAACAATTACAAAAAATAGCCATAAGGCTATTAAGTAAAGGGCTATAATGGCTAGGCGATTGTAGAGGTCAACCATCTGAGGAGACCAAAATATACGGCTGATGCTTTGGAAGAGGGATAAATTGGAGATACTAAAATTCATATGCTCCTGACCCGCCTCCTTATTCTGTTGTTGTTAGGTTGTTATTTAAGGTTTAGCATATACTCCCATGCGTTGTAAAGGCTCAGATTCGCGCAACTACTTGACTACTACTACTACTACTACTACTACTACTATGTAAACTAGGGAAAGATAATTAACCATGAATAAGATTGGAGGTAAGATGACAGAAGGAGAATTTCGACCATATGAAGAACGGAGTGAAGAAGAGAAGCGTGTTCATGATGAGGCAACGCTTCGACCGGCTGAGGCAGAGCCGGCAGCATTGAAATTATCGCGAGTAGCGTTAGCTGCCGCTGAAATATTGAATGAAGATCAGAATTTTTCACCGAAAAGTGAGTACGAAGCACGTGTTGAAGAAATGCATGGTGATGCTTTAAATCAAAATGAGACCTTTGATAGAAAGATAAAAGAAGGAAAATTAATAGATCATATAACTCGCAACGCAGCTGCTCATCTCCTCACAGACATTGCCTTGCATCCAGAAAACAGTTCTTTTAAATATATTATTGACGAAAGTGCGATTAAGCCATGGAGTGTAAGTTACCCTAACTCATTAAAGATGATTGAATCGAAAGTTAATAGCTACATTAGTGAAGAGTTGATGCAAGCTGGCGAAAATTTGGAAATAGAGGTAACTGTTGATTCTCGCAACGATGGTTTATATATTTCAGTTGAATTGCCAGCCAAATAAGTGTTTCCTACCTACAAATTGCTTATATGAAAAGCCGGTCTGATGGCCGGTTTTTCAGTTTAATGCCCTCTTGACAACTAACACCATAGGGATATAATAACATTATAGGGATAGTTAAGGAGGGCTTGATGGAAACTAATATCAAAGTAATTGAAGAGCAAAATTCGCTTAATTTTGATATTCCCAGGGAATCAGAGATATGTTCTATTTCGGTGGACGATTGCAGGAAGATACTGGATAAATATGAGCTAACAGACGAGCAGCTATCACTGATAAAGAATAGCATTGTTGGTATTGCAGATAGTATTATTAGCAATTACATCGATGAATACCTTTAACCAAATTAGCGTTGAGTACAGCAAGGCATTAATCTATTGCCGTGTGTCGTCTGAAAAACAGGTTAAGGAAGGAAACGGTTTAGACAGCCAGGAACATCGTTGCAGAGATTATGCTAAATCGCTTGGTTTAGAAGTTGATTGCGTTTTTCGCGATGAAGGTATTTCCGGTGGTCTCTTCGACCGACCGGCTATGCAGTCGCTTATAAAATATTTAGATAAAAATTGGCAGACAAAATATGTCATAGTTTTTGATGACCTTAAAAGATTCGCTAGGGATGTTCAAGTCCATATCAGGCTAAAAACAGAGCTAAAGGTCCGCGAGGCCAAACCGTGTTGCTTAAATTATAATTTCGATGATAGCGCCGAGGGAGAATTTGTCGAAACAATCTTTGCCGCGCAAAACGAACTTGAACGAAAACAAAATCGCCGACAAGTTTGTCAAAAAATGAAAGCTAGGCTGGAACGAGGTTATTGGTGCTTTCATCCTCCAGTTGGCTATGAGTATAAAAAGGACAAAGAGCACGGAAAGATTATCTCACCTATTCCGGAGATGTCTGCAATTATCGCCGAAGGGCTGAATTCTTTTGCCAATGAGGAGATTATAAGCCAAGTCGGTTTACTGCGATTTTTCGTTACAAAAGGTTTGCCGAATCTCAGGGGAATAAAAAAATTTGATTTAGATCATATTAAAACACTTTTGACGCAGCCTCTATACGCGGGAATTATAGAATACCCGCTATGGGGGATATCTCGCAGAAAAGCATATCATGATCCGATTATTAGTGTTCGAACATTCGATAAAATCCAGGACAGGCTAAGAAAACCCGAAAGAAAACCTCGAGAAAGTGATAACTTGGAGTTTCCTTTAAGAAGGTTGGTTAATTGCTCAATCTGCGGTAAAAAAATGACCGGTAGCGTTAATAGGGGAAAAAATAAAAGTAAATACTATCCGCATTACACTTGTAATAATCGCGAATGTACGGCAAGCCCCAAAAACATAACTGCTTCGAAGCTGGAAAATGATTACATTGAATTACTAGAAAGAATATCAGTCGATCAGGACATTCTAAAGCTAGGCGAAATAATAGCAATGAAGACGTGGGAAAGAAAGACTAAAGAATTAATTATCAATGCTGGCAGGAAAGCGGCCGAAAAAGAGGAGCTTGATGCGTCTATCCGCAATTATATTGATCTCGTTGCATCTGCAAGGTCTGACAGCATTAGAAGCCGTTATGAAGAGAAGATTGAAGAGCTTGATAAGAAAATTAAGCAATTGGAATATGAGTGTAAAAAGCAAAAAACGCCCGATATCAGCGAGGCGCTTAAATTAACTCTAAAATTCCTTGGAACACCGGCGGAAACATGGAAAAACTCGAGTAAACAGCTAAAAATTGTCCTTCACAATATGATATTTGCCGAGAATCCGAATTACTGCTTAAATACCGGATTTGGAACACCTAAATTGTCGCTCCCATTCCATATAAACGAGCATATAGGTGGTGGAAATGGGGATTTGGTGGACCCGACAGGATTCGAACCTGCGACATTCTCGTTGCAAACGAGATGCTCTACCAGCTGAGCTACGGGCCCATATTTCAAACCTAAAAAACTTGTTATATTATAACGATTTTTTCAGAAAAATGAAGGGGTCCCGCCTGCAACGACTGTAGCAACTGCCTGCCCGAAGATGCTGCAACGCTGCAGGCGGGCGGGCAGGTTAGTACAAATTTTCAGAATAGCTGGAGGTGTCCTCTTGAACCGGTTCCTCAAACTGCACTCCGGGCGAGAAAAAATAAATGATTGCAATTATCGGCGCAATTACTCCAATAAATTTCCAAACCGAGAACGTACTCCCCCTACCCATTCTACGTTCGGCCCAACCCATCATACCAACCATTCTAACCACGGGCAGTGTCCAGTCAGGCTTAAGCCCGATCATCATAAACAACGCACCGATCACAAGAATCGTCCATCTGTTTAAAAGAAAATTCCAAAATTCCATATTTACCAGGTAGTAGAAATTTGATAATTATTCTAATTAGCTACTACTTTCCTTTCTCTTTATATTTTGCATGATATCTAGCATGCTCTCAGCTCTAACCACATTTTACGCGTAGCGAATCAAATTTTCACTACCTGGGTTAGATTATACCAAGATCTAATAATGAAACAAAAATTAGAATTAATTGGGTCAAAACTCCAATCCAAACAAACTTTCTATTTGTGATCGTGTAATGCAAGTTTTCATGAAATCGATGATATGCGCCAAATATTTTGGTTTTTCGAAGTTTAATTGTCCAAAACGGCACATTATCAACTAGATCCGGTAAAGCTCCACCGAAAGCTCCGAGTAACAAGGTAAGTGTCCATCCATGAAAATAACCTATCAAACACAAGGCAGAGATCGACAGAACTCCGTCAAAGGCCACCAACCACAGGGTTGATGGGTGCTTGAGAATGTTTGTCACATCTACCCCAGTAGAGCCTGGGTCGGAATGGGGAATCATATCGATAATATGATGCGACGCTAGAGCTACTACAAAACCCAGATATGGATTGCGTGAAATAATTCCGACAGCTGCACCGACTGTCACATGAGTAACTAAGTTCATAATTTAAGTATAGAGAATTGAGTATTAAGTATAAAGGGCAGACCCGCGGCACGCCGCGGGTCTGGATTCTCCGGCTGATCGTGCCCTAGGTGGGCACGATCAGCTCGTAGGTCTTGGCTTCGCAGTCGATGATGACTGCGCAACCTTCGGGGTAGACGTCGTCGTCGTTACCCGGGAAGGGCGGGAGCTCAACACCGAGGATGTAGCGGCTGAAATCACCGGGGAGCTTCGCGATCAACGGTAGCTGGCCCACAATGACCAACGTGTCCACGTCGGCACCCAGCTCTACAACCGAATGCACGATCGCTGTGTGGCAGTCATCATACTCATCATACGACCCTGCCTTGGCCTCGTTCGAGACGACAGTAGTGAGGCCAAGCGCTCCGGCAAGAACCTCGCCACTCTCTTCAACTCGCATTTCGTCACAGACGACGACCTTGGTCGTCCCGATGATGTGGTGTGCGACACACTCGGCCAACTGCCTCATCTGCCCAGCACCATCATCCGTCAGGGCATTCAACTCGTGCGCGCCGTGCCTACCAATGATCAACTTCCGCATGATTGGCTCCTGTAGATGGTCTATAGGCAACTACGACGAATGTATCAAATCTATAAATTAGTTCAACTATAGATTTTAAAAATAATCGAAAAAAGCCCGAAATGGGCTTTTTCAAAAATCTGGTGGGCGAGTTTTTGAGGCTTGCGAGAGTGGAGCTCGCAAGTGGGCTATTCTCAAAAACAACTCGAACCTGAGATATCATTCAAGTATTTGTGGTGGCGGTTGCTTTGCGAAGCTCGAACTTATTTTGAATCAAAAGGCTGAATTGATTTGCTCCGCTCGCTGTCGCTCGCTCCGCAGGAGTTTGTCGGCAAATCTCGGTGGGGGTCGAGATTTGCC
>Ga0247841_10004178_pt1 | contig 25208 bp, 26 predicted proteins | sample LaCruzMarch2015__2_FD_192410 | JGI IMG/M metagenome (GOLD analysis project Ga0247841, IMG submission 192410) | Freshwater microbial communities from meromictic Lake La Cruz, Castile-La Mancha, Spain - LaCruzMarch2015_18m | ecosystem: Environmental > Aquatic > Freshwater > Lake | place: Spain... | reverse complement strand
GCTGATACTGCCTAATTTCAAATGCGCATCGGATGTAGGATAGCTTAAAACAGCTGCATCAATACCAGCCTCATCCATCATCTTTAGCTGAGCTTCAATATCACCCCAGCCCTTATGAAAAAAATGAGCATTGGTAATAATCTCATCCGGCAGCCAATGGCTATGGGCATCAATTAACATTAATGCTCCGTACTTTTTAAAATCCGTGAGGTCATTTCTTTTTCATACAGGGATCTGATTTCTTCCAGCCCCCTCCTGCCCAATTCTTTGATAATTACCTTTTCCACGGCATTTAGTTTTATCTCGGAGAAAATAAACTCCGGGTTTATCTTTTTTCCCTGATCCCTTAACTCCGAACAGGCCTTTTCCTTATCCTCGATATATTTTTGAAAATCGTTAATATGTTTTTGCAGGGCCTCTTTTTCATGGGGGAGATACGACCCCAAGAGTTCTCTTTCCATTTCATTCAGTATGTCTTGATCAATATCCATCTGGGTAAACTTACGCTCGTATTTATCAAAAGTTTCCTTGGCTGCTTTATAGAGCCAAATAAAATAACGTTTCTTTAAATTTTTCTCATCTTGTTTATTCATAATTGCACCGCCTTTATTGTTTTACTAACTCTACTGTATCAAAATATAATGTGCCCTTAGATTCAGGAAGCGGCTCAAATTGAAAGATCTTGATCGGAAAATCAAGCTTGCTGTTCTTATCGGCGCTTTCCGGCTGCCAGTCATCACGCACTACAAATTTTTCAAAATTACAGACCACTCTTTTCCACCCTTTGAAATCATCCACGGTTATGAAACGCCAAATCTCACCGCCGTTATCTTTGATATCAAAAGCGATCTTTGCCTTAGAATCTGTTCCATAAACATAGAATGATATAGCGTTATACTCTTCCCATTTTATGTCCTCTGGTTTTATAGTCCAGTTGGCATTCTTGGCATCAAGGCCGGTGCCGCGGGAAACATACATATATCCGCCTGCGACAGCATCATAAACCACCTTGAGCGCTTTATTGCCGCTATTTTTGATATCAACTGCCTCGGTCACCTCAACATTTGAACCATTGCCTGCGCCAAAATCAACCGTGCCTTCAGGCCCACCGGTGATTGACATCTCAAAATCATCAATCAGTAAATTATTGCCTTCTGCCAAAGAGATACCCACAATGGATAAAACCGCTAGTACCGCTAGAAAAAACACTTTTTTCATTTTTCCTCCATTACTTTCCCGGGTGCTGCTGTTTAAACGGTATTACCGGAGCAGTCCAGGGCGTTTGTTGGTTAATTACCGCGATCTCTAAAGGACAAACATTAGCTGGCACAGTCAAAGCAAAACGCACGGCATTCTCAATAGCTTCGGTAGTCATCAGGCGCGAGGTATCATTAGTAATCTCATGTAATTTCCCGGTTAAATCAGTGTCTGTTACTCCGGGTAATATGGAAGTAACTTTGATTCCCTTGTCGCGCAGCTCCCAAAATAAACCCTTGGAAAATGCCCTTAAACCAACCTTAAGCGAACTATAAACGATAAAATTTCTGGGTAGCGGATCACATAAGGTCGAACCGGAAACCATATTAATAATCGCCCCGCTCTTATTATTGATCATATCATTAATTACCAGGCGAATAAGCCGGACATACCCCAAGTAATTAGTATGCGCTAATCTCTCAAAATCTTCAATGGGCTGCTCTTGAAAAGGATACTGGCTGGACACCCCGGCATTATTAATCAGGATATCAATCTTGCTGAATTTCTCTTTGGCACATTTAACTAAATTCTCCAGATCCTCTAATTTTGTCACATCGCAAGCTACGGGTAAAACCTGGACTTTAAATTTTCCGGCTATCTCTTCTGCGGTTTCCTTTAAAGGGCCCAGGTTGCGTGCGCCAATAACTAAATTTATCCCTAAACTCGCGGCAGTGCAAGCAAGGGCTTTCCCGATGCCACGGCTGGCTCCGGTAACAATCGCTGTTTTTCCTTTTAGCTCCAAACTCATAGCTCTCCTCCCATATTCTTATTACTTACCAAGCGGCTCAAATATAATAAAATTAATAACCCCGAACCAAAAACCAAAAAACCCAGAACGAAACTCTTTTGCATAATTAAACCACCAAGGCTTACGCCAATGCCTCCGGAGATAAAACGTACCCCGCTATTTAAGCTGGCCGCCTCATTCAAAAGCTCCGCCGGTAAATCCGTAAGCATGGTGGCCAAGCCCACATGATTAAATGTCCAGCCCAGGCCCCAAATAATCATCACCAAAACAAGTAAACTCAAGGGCAGTTTTATCAAAAGCGAGAAAATACTCAATACCATAAAGGCAATGCCTAAATTAACCACCTTTAGCCGGCCCATTGAATCAGCCAAGTGCCCTCCCCAAATCTCGCCGAATATCCCGCTTAAACTAGTCAGGGTGATCAGCATGCTGATATAAAACTGGCTTAAATTTAACTGAGTTGAGAAATAAACTCCCAGCCACTGCTGCACAGCATGATAAATCAAGCTTATGAGAAAGATATAGCTGAATATTTTAACAACTCTTTTATTTCGAAATGCCTCTAAATAACCCAGGCGGAAATTACCAACTTCTTCTTTAAAGCTGGGCAGAAAAATATACATAAAGACCCAAAGTATGAATCCGCTTACCGCAGGAATAATAAATATCAACCTCCAGTTAATTATTCCGCTAAGAAACAACCCCAATAAAGAAGCTACGAATGTGGAGCCAAAAAATAACCCGATATAACGGCCGCGCCTGGCTTCATTCAGACGCCTGGCAATTAAAATAAGGCCCAGCGGAATAACCGAAGCACCAAATAACCCCATCATAAACCTGGCAATAAAAAGCGTTGTGATATTTTGCGATAACCCCGCCAAAAGATTAGCCAGGGAGAACAGAAATATGCAGGATAACTCGACTTTGCGGGCATCAAATGCGCGTACCAACGGGCCGTAAAAGAATGCCGCCAGGCCATAAGGAATCATATACAACCAGATAATCTTTCCTACAACAAATTGAGAAAGAACAAAGTTAGTTGCGATAGATGGAATCAGCGCGGCGGCGGCAGCTACATTAAAAGATAAAACCGCCCCCTCTAAACAAAGGATAATAAAAGTGCTTCTCTTCACCTGGCCGCTTCTTTTTCAATGATCTCTTTAAAAATCTTCAGGTTATGCTGTGAGCCTTCATTTATAAAGCCTTCGACCTGCTGGTCATTGAACTTGGCTTTGCTATCCATATGAAAATGCTGGATCCAGGTCAGCTCGATGCCTTCGGATTTAGGTGTATACAACCAGATAATCTTCATATATTCAAAAGGAAACTTCGGCTCCTGGCGCTCGGAATAAGTAAAATAATTATCCTTAAAAAGCAGCCTCCAGGATTGCCATGATTTGTCATCTTCATCGGTAAGCCGAAAGGTGATTTTATTCGCCTCTTTTTTTACTACTTCAGCTTTTTTATACTCCTGGCCGAATAACTCTGTCCAGCGCGCGATATCATTGGCTATATCAAATACTAAATCATAAGGTGCATTAATAATTATTGAATTGCAAGTATGCCCCATCTCATCCTCCTTATTAGTCTAATATAGCCACAACTCTGGCCCAAGCTGCCCCGGTATTCTTAATCCGAACCGGAAAACAAATAATTTTAAATCCAAAATCAGGGAGCTTCTCTAAATTTGCCAGCCTCTCTATATGGATGAATTCTTTTTTGCGGCCGTAAAAATGCGCCGGATAAAATGTTTTTGGGTCTTTTGTTTTTAAAAACTCAGCTAACATAAACCTATACGGCCGGTCGATGCCCATGGTATCTACTCCGAAGATTTTTATGCCGGAGGCAAGCAGAAAATCTATGGCCGAAGGATCAACCCCCGGATAATCTGAAAAATATTTTGGCCCACCATAAAGCTTATCCGCACCCGTATACAATAATACAATATCCAAGGGCTTAAGCTGATAGTTGATTTTAGCAAGCGCTGATTTTATATCTTGCGCATTAATTGCTTCATCAGGCCTCTTATGCCTCATTTTCAGTTTTACGCCGTTTTGATAACAATACTCCAAAGGAATCTCATCCGCTGTTTTTGAAGCACGGTTCTCTGATTTTGAGCCGTAATGAAAAGAGTAATCCAGGTGGGTTCCAATGTGTACCGGGGCATGCACAATCTCCAAAGACAAAAACTCTTCATCCGGCAGCTGCTCTTTCTTGACGATACGCATGCCTAAAGCGTATTTTATCCTGCCCAGAATTGTCTTACCCATAATAACGCGGTTAAACTTGGCAACTCCGGCCTTATGGGATATGCGTTCAATATCCACCTTGTGCACTTCAAAGGCCTTTTCGTCAATGGGTAAACTTAAATCAATAATCTTCATTTCGCTAATTTTGACTGGATATTACTGGCGATATCGTTAATTGTTGAGTTCTTGGTTATCTCTTTAATATTAAGCTTTACACCGAATGATTTCTCCAGGGCAATTACCGACTCCACCATTTCAGTAGAATCAACCCCTATGCTGTTCTGCAAAGAAACATCATCCTTCAACTCTTCAATTTTTACTTTTAACAGGCCACTTAAGATTTCTTTTACTTTTGTCTTTGTATCCATTTATCCTCCTACCTAACAAGATTCAAATCTACGGGTGACTTGGACTGAACCCGTAGATTATATTTGCACTTCCCCCTTTGTCGCGGCTGCTTCCCATTTATTAATACCGTTCATAACATCCTGAAAACAAAGTTTGGCCAGCGGATCAAAATTACTCTCCATGATACGGTTTATCCTTCCGGGCTTTGAGAAAAACTCACGCATACACCAAGAACCCAAACGACCCAGGTCTTCCGTAGACAGATGATCCGTAGGAATTACCGGATGAAGAAAATCCCATTGGCTAAAGTCAACCTTTTTAGGATCAATCCAGTTTTTCTTTAAGGCGATTCTCCACATCGGAGAATTCGGGGCAGGAGTAACATAACCCACCCATAGAACATCCGGATCCACCTGGTCAGTAAACTCAAAACGCTGCTTTATAATCTCTTCAGTATCATAATCAAAACCCATCATGATATCGGCGACAATCGCAATATCATTCTTACGGAACATCTCTATGGTTTTCTTGATCTGGTCAATTGTGATACCTTTGGCGATTTTTTTAAGCTCTGACTGAGTGGTAACCTCAATGCCGAAAACACCCATAAACAAACCATTTTCTTTCATCATGGGCAGGATAGATTCACAGTTGACCCAATCAATAGCCCGGCCTAAAGATACCCACTTAATCGGGTTGTTAGATGCTTTCTTAAGCTCACAGAATCTCTGCACTCTTTTAGGATCAACATTGAAATTATCATCCTGGATAACTACGACTTTAACTCCGTACTTTCTATGTAGAAGGTTCAGCTCTTCCATAACTCTTTCCGGAGATTTAGCGCGCCATTTTAAGAAATCTGAAGGCGAACGCGGATCAAACTGATCCCATTCATAACAAAATGTACATGCTGACGGGCACCCTCTGGAAGTAACCATATCCACAAAAGGCTTCCAATAGGTATGGCCTACATATTTATCCATCGGGAATAAGTCATAGGCCGGCAAAGGAAGCTTATCTAAATCTTGCATAAGAGGTTTATGCGGCCCCATAACAATCTTGCCGTCAATCCGAGAAGTAACCCCGCCCACATCTTTAAGAGGTTTATTTTTATCTATTGCCTCAAGCAAATCTCCGAAAGATTCTTCTTCACCCATAACTATAAAATCAACTTCAGGAATCTCCTCTAATGTCGGTACTGGCATTGCTGAATACCATAACCCCCCAAGAATTATTTTTGTTTTAGGCAGCGCTTTTTTAATCCCGATAGCCGCATCTTTAAAATGACGCAGGACACCATACCCACCATAACCGTGCAACTGCTCACCCATAACCACGATATCAGGATTTTTAAGCTTCACTTGTTCAACCAGTTGTTCCATGGGTATTTGATCGGCTTTACCATCAATAACCGCCACATCCTCATATCCTCTTTCGCGCGCGTATGCTGCCCAATGCGCATATAGCTGATTTGGGGAACGATGTATCCCATGCGTTGCCCAAGCACCGACTTTTGGCATAACAAATAAAATCTTCATTGATTCCTCCTTATTTTTCAACCACTAATACCGCGTTAATCCCGCCACGACCGCGGGAAATAACCAAAGCTTTATCTATTTTGTATTCCTTAGCTTCGCGGGTTACATAATTTAATCCATCTACGCTAGGCGCGTCTAAATTTAAGGTAACCGGAACAAGGCTATGCTCCATAGCTAAGATAGTAGTAATCATATCTACAGCCCCTGATGCTCCCAGCAAATTTCCAAACATTGATTTCGGACAGCTTATTGGAATATCTTTTAGCCTATGCCCAAAAACTAACTTCAAGGCGTTAATTTCAGAATTATCCCATAAATCCGTAGCTAGGCCATCTAAACTAATATAGTTAATTTCATCAGCATTAACTTGCGCGTCAATTAACGCGTTATTTATAGCCCAAGCTAATTCCTTGCCATCGCTTGCGCAATTTATTCTATCCACTCCGTCGCAGGATGTACCATAACCGCTAATGTAGCCTAAAATGTTTGCTCCTCTTTTTTTAGCGCGCGCGACACTCTCCATAACCACAATCCCTGAACCCTCCCCGATAACAAACCCGCTGCGCTGTTTATCAAAAGGACGGTAGGCATGTTCAGGGTCATTATTATTTTTTGATAACGCGCCGTAAGTATTGCAACATAATAATGCATACGGGGTAACCGGTGCTTCCATCCCCCCGCCTAAAATCATATTTAATTTATTTTGATATAAAATTTTCCTCGCGTAGCCCAGAGCCATTAAAGAACTTGCCCTGTCACTTACCACCGTCTTGCTAAAACCCTTAATTCCGTAATAAATAGAAACCTGCCCTTGAGGAGCCGCGGCAAACCAAGCGCTAGCCATATAAGGAGAGACGCCTTCGCGGCCCTCTAAATAAAGATCTCTTAACTCTGTCTCCGCGTAAAGCCACCCACCGATCGCGTTACCTAAGAAAATACCTATGAGGTTAGGATCCTCGTTCTTAATATCAATACCCGCTTCCTGCAAAGCCATCTCGCTGGCGATTAAAGCCATATGGCTAAAAACGTCAATCTTTTTTAAAAGCCTTTCAGATAAATGCGTATATTTTTCCAGGTCATCAATTTGCCCGGCGATATGCGCAGGATAAAGGCTAGCGTCAAAACGAGTAATTTTTTTTATAAATGAACGCCCGCTTTTAATATTAGCCCAGAACTGCCGTTTACCGATCCCCGAAGGGCTAACTACGCCGATGCCTGTGATTGCTATCTTTTCCATCACCCACCAAACCTTTTAAAAACTAATGAGGAATGTATCCCTGAAAACCCACTGCTGGTTTTTAAAATAATATCAACTTTTTTCTGTATCGCTTCATTAGGAATATAATACAGGTCGCATTGCGGATCTTTTTCTTCCTGATTTATTGTAGGAGGTAGAATATTCTTCTCAAAGATCATACTAACTAAAGTCATCTCAATAGCGTTTGCCGCGGCCAAAGGATGGCCAATCATAGATTTAAATGACGAAATAGGAAGTTTATAAGCATAATCTCCAAAAACTGCTTTATAAGCAGTACTCTCAAATATGTCATTCATCCGCGTGCTGGAACCATGCGCATTAATATAACCAACCTCTTGCGGAGCCACTGCGGAATCCTTTAAAGCCAAACTAATGCAGGTTTCCATTGCCCGGCCATCCGAAGGAAGATCCGTCATATGAAAAGCATTACAACTTGTACCAAAACCCAGAATCTCACAGTAGATCGGAGCATTACGTTTTAAGGCATGGGTTAATTCTTCTAAAATTAGAATTCCCGCGCCCTCCCCCAAAACAAATCCATCCCTTTTATTATCAAACGGGCGGGAGGCTTTTTGCGGATCATCATTACGCACAGATAAAACATTTACCACATCAAAAGCACCAAAAGTAATCGGGGTGAGCGGCGCTTCTGCCGCTCCGCAAATCATTATCTCTTGTTCGCCATCGGCAATAGTCTCTAAACCAAACCCCAATGAATCCGTTCCCGCGGTGCAGCCGGTAGAAATAGTATTACAGCTCCCCTTTAAGCCAAAACGCGCGCAAAGCTCTATCGAAGGGGTATTAAACATTGCCGCGTCATATAAATCCGGGCGCACTAAACTAGGATCTATGGGTTTTTTCCCGTCGCAAGTCACAAGAGCAAACTCTTCTTCCATATATTTTGTGCCGCATATAGCATTGGCCAAACAAACTCCGATACGCCGCGGATCTTCTTTTGCAAAGTTTAGCTTACTGTCTTCAACTGCCATTTTTCCCGCAGTCACACCAAATTGCACATAACGATCCATGCGCATTGCCTCATCATGGGTCAACCCCAATTTAAAAGGATCAAAATCACGCACCTCTGCGGCAATTTTAGTATTAAATACAGAAACGTCAAAACCATCAACACGCCTTACCGCGGATAATCCGCCAGACATCCCGTTCCAAGCATTTATTTTACCAATACCATTAGGAGAAATTACTCCAATACCGGTAATAACTACTCTGCGCTTAGACATAAATTATTTATTCTCCTCTACTCTTTTAACCTTAAAAATAATGTTGCCACCGTCAGGACAAGTAACCGTATCAATTGAATTCGGGTTATCCATAAAGAAAAATTTTGCGCCGAAGTTCAAGGCGAATAACGCCGGAAATGCCGTATGAAATGCCGCCCCGCAAAAACCGGGAATACACTTTAAGCCTTGGGTCTCCCATTTATCGCCAACTTTATACCCAAAACTGCATTTTCCTTTTGCCTTAACCACTTCAATAATCATCTTCTTGGGATTTGGGCCTTTGTGATTCGGGTCGCGCGGGATTACCTCAAGGTTGCCTTGTTTATCCAGGATCTCTGCCTTAAACTCCAATTTACCTCCATCAGGGCAAGTAACTAAAAGTGAACGCTGGTTATCACGGAACCCGAATCTCGCCCCAAAACTTAAAGCGTATGCTATCGGAAAAAGCGCATGCGCCAGGCCTAAACAAAAATGCTTCGGAGCATGAGTGAAATCCTCTAAGCAGATTTCATCGCCAATCTTATACCCATGGTAACATTGTCCAAAAACTTGCGTAACCGTAAGTTTTAATTTTGGAAAGGGGGTATTCACTGCGTCATTTTCGCTCATTTTAATTTAGTGACTTTCTGGATTCTTGTAAATAGTTCAGCTTTATTAAAAAATCTTTTATTTTCCTCAACCTCATGCACCATCTCAACCAAAACGCTATTTAAAGGCGCGTAAATATTGTTTTTTTTAGCAAGCCGCACAAATTCTCCGTTAATATAATCAATTTCGGAACTGCGGCCACGCATAATACTTTGCAGTATCGAACCATAAAGCGGTTCCCTGCTTAAATTTCTCATAGTTTGTGAAAAAATTTCTGCTGCTTGAGCAATCGGCAGAGAGGTTAATTTAGTGATATTTTCCGTAGGAAAACCCGGCAGGGAAACTAATTTTATACCCGCCTGATTAACAACCTCAAGTGCCTCTTTCCAAATAGCAATACTTATATGGCTCATATCATGGTCACTAAAAACCTCCTGCATACTCTTACCGAGTATCGCCGGCAGGCAGTTATTAGCGTTAGCGAATATCTTTAAAAATTTCATCCCGGTAATATCCTCGGATATTACAACGGGAAATGCCTTATTTAAGATACGGCTTAACCCTGACAACACCTCTGGATGTTTTTCATCAAAAGGCCATCCTATTATCCAGGGGCCTTCAAAATTATGCACTAACTTAGCCGGCTCTAAATAAGTGGAACCAAACATGACGATACTGGAAACGATATTTTCCTTAGGCAACAATTTCGAAACAATACTATCTGCCTGCACACCGTTCTGAATGGTCAAAATCAGCGCATTATGGATAAGGCTTAAATTATCTTTTATGGCGTATTCAATATCCTGGGTTTTAGTGGCCAGAATAACTAACTCCGGGGAATAATTAAGCTGTTCGGAGATTTTAATTTCTACCCTGAAAGCGCCACGTACTCCGGATATTTGCAGCCCGCTTTTTTTAATCGTCTCTACTGAATCCGAGCGGCCAACCAAAGATACATCCTGGCCTTCTAATTTAAGATAAGCTGCCACTAGGCAACCAATCGCACCTGAGCCGATAACCGCTATACGCATAGCTAACTCTGAGCTTTAGGAAAACCGTATTTCTTGTAATTAAAACCGTTTTGTTCTAAAAGTCTTACCATCATACTGTAAAAAGGGGAAGGGACATCAGAAAAAAAAGCAGAAACCACATCCTGCTCCTCCACTTGAGGTGATTTACGCAAAATGGCGTTATTTTGCGCCTGCTGGATAACTACTGATTCAGTAATCCGGCGATGGAATACAGGGATCTTGGATATCAACAGCTTAAATTTTTCCTCAGTTTTGGCTTCCCAAACCATTGATTAACCTCATTAATAAGAAAAAGTTACATCCGGAAAATACTAAGATAGTAAAATTTTACTATATTTTATTGTATTATTTTATTCTCTAAACATGTTCTTGTCAAGTAAGAAGTTGAACACCTTATAGCTTTTATACAGCGAAATCCTGACGAACGGAGTGAGTCAGGACAAGCACCTTGATCAAACGACAGTGGGATCAAAGATAAAGGATCAGATTTCCTTAAGCAAATTAACCAGGAAATTTGATTCTGCCTGAAGCAGGCAAAGATTGTGTTTTAATATACGTAATAATGAAACTGAATTCTCCAGCTCTTTAGACTTAAGCGTCTTCTCTATGCTAGAAGAGATCTTCTTTAATATCATAAGCCTGGCGGCCAGGCGGCGCTGGCTTAAGGCGGGTTTTAGATAATCCAAAAAATATAAACTTAAGTCTAAACTGAATTGCGGGCGTTTAAAATTAAGCAGGCTTTTATTCAGCAGCTCGTCAAAACGGTCCTTGCCCTTTCTGGTAAGGCAGTAAACAAACCGTTCCGGACGCTTGCCTTCCTTACCAACATGCTTATCGAGCAGGCCCTTTTTCTCTAAAATTTTTAACGGATAATATATGGATTTTAAATCAACGCCGGCGAAAAGAGAAAGGATCTGGCGTATCTTAAGCTTGATTTCATAACCATGCCTGGGGCTTTGACGCAATAAACCTAATAACAAAAACTCCTGCTCTATCATCCGATAACACCTATGACCCTAAATTTCTTATACCTTAACCTAAGTAATTCACCCCTATCCAGGCCTTCCAGCTCTTTAAAATTCCTTACGATCGCTTCTTTCACATTCTGGGCTATTTTTACCGGATCCCGATGTGCTCCACCCAATGGCTCAGGGATTACCTCATCAATGATCCCCATCTTTAACAAATCCGGACCGGTTAGTTTTAAAACCTCGGCTGCCTGGGGCGCCTTTGCACCATCTTTCCAAAGGATTGCCGCGCAGCCCTCCGGAGAGATCACTGAATAATATGAATTCTCTAAAACTGCCACACGATCTGCCACCCCTACGCCAAGGGCTCCTCCCGAGCCGCCTTCACCAATAACAATTACCATAATCGGAACGCTAATACACATCATCTCCCGCAAATTAAGCGCGATTGCATGGGATTGCCCGCGTTCCTCTGCGCCAATACCTGGATAAGCTCCCGGAGTATCAATAAAAACTACGATCGGCAATTGAAATTCTTCGGCCAGCTGCATAACCCGCAAGGCCTTACGATAACCTTCGGGATGCGCGCAGCCAAAGTTACGTTTCAGGTTTTCTTTAGTATCGCGGCCTTTTTGATGGCCGATAACCACAACCTTTCTTTTATCAATCTTGGCCAAACCGCAGATCATTGCCTTGTCATCGCTAAAAAGACGGTCACCATGCAGCTCCATAAAATCCGACATAATCATGTTGATATAATCCAGGGTATAGGGACGCAGGGGATGCCGGGCAAGCTGCACCTTCTGCCAGGCGGTAAGATTATTATAAGTATCTTTTCTCAAGTGCTCCAGTTTCTCCTCGAGCTTTTTGACTTCAGAAGATAGGTCAATTTTTTTCTCGGAGATAAAAGTTTTAAGCTCCTGGATCTTTTTCTCTAACTCAACAATGGGTTTTTCAAAATCTAGTCCGGCCATAAAGATTACTCGACTATGGTAACTTCTGTTCCTGCGGGAATAATATTATACAGTTCCTCTACATCAGAATTGCTCAGGCGAACACATCCTTGGGTCACCTGCTTGCCCAATTCTTTCGGCTCTGTGGTACCGTGAATTCCGTATCCAGCCAGGTCAAACCCCATCCAACGCGTACCCAGCACATTCTCCGGGCTTCCCGACGCTACTACTGCCCCGGCCTTAAACCAGGTAGGATTAGCGAGTTTATTAACGATCTTGAATACGCCTACGGGAGTACAGTTATTTTTCCCCGTAGATACAGTATAGGTCTTTACCACCTCTTCGTCACTTTTAAGCAGCATGATATTCTGAGATTTATCAACCAGGATGCTAAAAGGCGCATTCCAAATCTTTATCTTACGGCCGGGGATTATAAGCGAATCGCTGATATTGTTGCTTTTCATAATCAGCTCAGCCGTAGTTTTGTGTTCACGGGCGATCTTATTCAGAGTATCCCCTGGTTTTATCTGATAGACTATGCTCTTAGGGGTAATTGCCGACGAGAACAACAATTTAATATTTATATCCTCCGACTTCTTTTGCCAATCCGCTACCTCGGGGGACTCCGTAAAATCATTCACTAATTTTTGATATACTGATTTGGCATCAAGTAACTGACCCTTAGCCTCAAACTGCCGTGCCTGATTAAGCAAACTATGCGCAGATGGACGATTATTAGCCAGATTAATTACCTTGAGAGATTTCTTAATACCCAAGATAGCAAAAATACCCGTTATTACGATTACCGCCAGAATTATAATTAAAAGTTTCTTATTCACTTAAGCCTCCGATTTATTTTTATCATGCCCGGGATACCAGAGCAATAACAATACCCAACAACAACCCCATAATAACTTCTACAGGAGTGTGCCCAATGAGCTCGCGCAGGCGCATCTCCTGGATCTTCCCTTGCCAGTAAATATCATCCATAATCTTATTCAGGATACCTGCTTGTTTGCCTGTAGAACGGCGCACACCCTGGGCATCAAACATAACCACAATGGCAAAAGCAAAAGCCAAGGCAAAATACACGCTGTCAAAACCGCAATCCATGCCTATACTCATCGCCAGGCACGAAGCCCCTGCGGCATGCGCAGATGGCATCCCGCCGCTACCGATAAATAAGCGAAAGTCAAACTTCTTTTTTCGGAATACCCCAATGCCCACTTTAATCGTCTGAGCAATTAGCCAGGCAGAGATAGTGGTCATCAGAATTCTGTTCCTGTATATTTCTATAAAGAAATCTTTCATTATTCTTTAGTTTGAGCTGGCACTACTTCAATCTTAACCTTATCCGAAATGGTTGACCGGCCATTTCTGACCACAAACCCCAAGTTGCCTTCGCTAGCCAAGGCGCGGGATCTGCGTTTCCTGGCCTTCAGCTCCCTTATTGCTTTTCTAAGCTCGACAATAGAGCTTAATTTGACCTTAAGTTGGTCATTCTCCGCTTTTAATATAGAGAACCTGGCGCCTGCATCCCCAAGGTTACCCTGCAGTTTGGATTTATCCTGGAAAAGGCGCGCAATCTTGTTTTTGCATGCCTTTAAATAATTCTTGAGACCTGCGTTTTTTGAAGCCAACTGCCCATTTAGCTCTTTTTCCTTCCCCAGCTCTTGTAATAAGTTTTGCTTCTCTTGAGTTAATACAGCAATCTCATCTTGCGCTTTAGCCAAGCTGTCTTGAGCCCTGTAATACATGACCGCGCTAAAAACAGCAATACTTAGCAACAAAATGATTAATATGTTCTTGATTATCCCTTTATTCATAGGTTTATATTATATAATCTGCCGACTAAAAAGCAAGCACTTTATAGCTTTATCTAGCGCAGCACTTTATAGCTTTATCTAGCGCAGTCCCTGTGCGCATTAGCGAACAGGGACAAGGCTATTTTCTCCTAAAAAACAGGTTAGATTAACCTACTTTAGACGTCTATTGCCTTAGGTTAGAGAACCATGGTTTGGCTTCCGATAGCCAAAGCCAAAAATGGAGGAAAGATGATCTCAAAAACTAAAAGCTTTGGTCTTATTGGCCTAGAGGCATATCCGGTTGAAATAGAAATTGATGTAGCCAAAGGCCTTCCGGCAGTCACCCTGGTGGGTCTGACAGATACCGCCATAAAAGAAAGCAAAGAAAGGGTGCGCTCGGCAATCAAAAACTCAGGGTTTCAATGGCCCAGCCAGAGGATAACCGTAAACCTGGCTCCTTCTGATATCAAAAAAGAAGGAGCCAGCTTCGACCTAGCCATTGCCCTGGGAATCTTGGCTTCAACCGGACAGATTAACGGAGAGCTTCTTAAAGATTATGTTTTTCTAGGAGAATTATCCCTAGATGGACAGGTCAGATCAGTACGTGGAATCTTAGCCATTAGTTTAGCTATGGCTAATTCCCCTGTGAAGAATCTTGTGCTTCCGGTAGAAAATGCCAAAGAGGCTGGGATAGTGCCTAATCTATCCAGCTGGCCGCAAAATAACTTAAAGCAGACAGTGCAGTTTTTAACCGACCCTATACTTAAACGACCTTTTAAATTAACCCCGGAGCAGGCATTTAAAATCAACACAAATTATGATTTGGATTTTTCTGAAGTCAAAGGCCAATACTTTGCCAAAAGGGCGCTTGAAGTAGCTGTTTCAGGCGGGCACAATATTGTTTTAATCGGCCCTCCCGGCAGCGGTAAAACTATGCTCGCCAAAAGAATCCCTACAATCATGCCCGGGCTAACTTTAGATGAAACCCTGGAAATAACCAAGATTCACTCTGTAGCAGGCACCTTATTGAACAAGGATGGATTTATGGGAATCAGGCCATTCCGCTCTCCGCATCACAGTATTTCGGATATCGCTTTAATCGGCGGTGGTAGCATACCGAAGCCCGGAGAAATAAGCTTAGCGCATTACGGAGTCTTATTCCTGGATGAATTACCGGAGTTCAGCCGCAAGGCCCTTGAGGCACTAAGACAACCGTTGGAAGATAACTTAATTTGCATCAGCCGCATAAAACGCACAATAATTTTTCCGGCTTGTTTTATTTTAGCCGCCGCGCTTAACCCCTGTCCGTGCGGAAATTATTTTAATCCACAGAAAACCTGTCATTGTCATCCCACCAAGATCAGAAATTACCTGGGGAAAATTTCCGGCCCCCTGCTTGATAGAATTGATATACATATCGAAGTCCCGCAGGTAAAATACCATGAATTATCCGACATAAAAGACGCAGAGTCATCAAAAGCAATCAGACAGCGCGTAGAAAATGCGCGTGCAATACAACAGAAAAGATTCAAGTCTGCGGGAATATTCTGTAATACCCAAATGAATAACAAACTAATCAAAGAGTACTGTATTTTGGACAAGGAGGCGCAAGAATTACTGTGCATGGCCATAGCGGAATTGGGGCTATCGGCAAGGGCTTATGATAAGGTCTTAAAGGTAGCCCGGACAATCGCGGATTTAGATCAAAAGGAAATCATCTCTCAAGAGCATATCGCGGAGGCAGTACAATACAGATCTCTGGATAAAAAACAAATGTAGCTGTTATTTAGAAAATACTTCCCTCAATATAACATTGGCGATATTTTCGGCCAAAAGCGCGTTACCTTTTTTCGTGCAATGGCCAAAATCGCCGCCAAACATATCCAGAAATACTTCTCCAAATCCCTCTTTCCTAACAGCTTCTTTAAATATTTTCTCGTTGTCTACAAAAATAACCCCCTTTTCGTCATTTTCAAATATTTTCCTTAAGGATCCTAAACTACGCATAGGATACTGCACGCAAACTAACTTTACCCCTCTCCTGTTTATTATTTCTTTAAATTTACGATAGCTGTTAATTGTAATAGGGTTATAATATTCTAATCTTGATCTATTGACATTGTTAGCATACTCTTTTGCCAATTCCGGTTCACCCGCTTCTTCATATAATACTGATATTGCTCCATATGCACGGTCATTTTCAGGATACAAATCTATGATTTTCTTGAATAAGTCTTCAGCCTGGGAATATTTACCTTGGATGCGGTAAATCCACCCCAATCCAGTATACGCATAACTATTTCTAGGGTTTAATTCTATGGCTTTCTTGAATAAGTCTTCAGCCTGAGAATATTTGCCTTGGATGCGGTAAAGAGGCCCTAATCCGCTATATGCATCATCATTTTTAGGGTTTGATTCTATGGCTTTCTTGAATAAGTCTTCAGCCTGGGAATATTTGCCTTGGACGCGATAAATCCACCCTAACCCAGTATGCGCATAACTATTTCTAGGGTTTAATTTTATGGCTTTCTTATATGAGTATTCAGCCTGGGAATATTTGCCTTGGACTTGATAAAGGTGCCCTAATCCACCATACGCATCATCATTTTTAGGGTTTAATTTTATGGCTTTCTTATATGAGTCTTCAGCCTGAGAATATTTGCCTTGGACGCGATAAAGGCGCCCTAGCTTAAGATAGTTATTGTCATTTCCTGGTTTTAGCAATGCTAATCCATATATATCTTGCTTCTTCAGCTTCTTTACAATATGCATATATATAAGTCTCATAAACCTATAGACTCTTGAATACCGGAATACAGCAGTATCAGCCTCAGGTATACTTTTATAGTAACTTATACCTACATCATTGCTGCCTGCCATTACAATCACCATATTGGGTTTGTAGATATCAAGGTTTTGTTGCAGTTGCGAAAGCATTACTACGGTGCTGCTTCCTACTATGCCCTTATCTATTACACGGAATTTTATCCCGATATTACGCTTGTTTAGAATATCTTCCAGGGGCCTTGGGTACTGTCCTGCCGTAGTTGATTCGCCCAAACACATAATACAATAAACACCGTTTTGTTTTATGGCCTGCGCATTCTTATATTCTTGCATATATAATAAGGCAAGCCCGCCCAAGCGTATCCCTATTTCTAAAAGTATTATAGAAAAGAATATCCCGCATATTATAATTGCTATTTTCTTTTGTAAAGACGTTCTGGTTTTATAAATATTATTGTGACGCATAAGTAATTCGATTATACCACTTCCATCACAAAGTAGTAAGGCTTTGTGGCAAAACAGCCGTTAATTCTCACTCATATATTGTATTGGGTTCACAACAAAGGAATTATTTTAAAAAGCATATTGCGGAGGAGGTACAATACAAATCTCCGGATATAAAACCCCGGGAATAAAGATTATTTTGTTACAACTTCAATGTTTATATTTGTGCTGGCAGTTTGGCCTTTTTCATCTTTTACCGTAAGCGTGGCGGTAAAAATACGGCTGCCATAAGTAGTGCTCCAGTAGGTATTAATCGGGTTCTTTTGCGTAGATGTATCGCCGTCGCCAAAATCCCAGGAATAAGAAACTATTTTTCCAGCCTTGGAATGGGATTTAAGACCATTAAAATTCACCTGGAGCGGAGAAAAACCTTTCGCTGGTTTGGCAATAATCACGGCAACCGGAGGCTCAAACTTTACAGGTTCAATAATAGGCGCAATTTTTTCCTCTTCCTTAGGTATAACCGGGTTTGTCTCTTCGGGAGCAATAACAGCAGGAGCAGTAACTGGCTGCGCTGTCTCTACGGCCGGCTCTTTCTTCTCCGGCTCTAGCTCAACTGGCTTACTTTTTTCAATCTCTGCAGGAACAACGGGCGACTCAACAACAGGGGCTGACGGAGTTTCTACAACCGGCTGCTGCGAAAGAACTGCTACTTCCGGCACAGAAAGTTCTTTTTGCGCAGGTTCTTTTGCCAAATCTTTATCTATATAAGCCTTGAGCTTTACCTTCAAACTATTTACTCTGGCCTTCTCTAACTCATCACTCTGTTCATCAAGCCGGTCAACCTTCTCTTTATATTCGGGATTACGATTATACTTATAATCCGCAACAGCAATAAACGGCCAACGGAAAATACCGCCTATAAAATCTATGGCCATTGCCGGAGGATCCCAAAAAAGTTCTTTAAAACGGGCCTCTATTTGGCCCATTTTCTTGTAGTAATATTCAACTGTAGCGCGCCTTCTGTTAAAACGCTCTTTTGCCAGAGTCAAATCAGGAACAGAGTTATCCTGGCCAAGCGTATACTCCGGAATAAGTTTTCCATCGTAAGATGCAACATACCCTTTATCATAAGGAGCAGAACCTTTCTGAAACTTATAAGTAGCACAACCAGATAGTAATAATAACAAAACAAATAACAACCCTATTTTTCTCACCTTGTGCTCCTTCTATCTAATCCTGCTTCATTAAAGCTAATGCTTCAGAACGAGTCTTTTGGTTTTCTTTAAAAATCCCCCGTACAGCGCTAGTCACCGTCATTACCCCGGGTTTCCTTACCCCGCGCATAGACATACAAAGGTGCTCTGCCTCAATTACCACCATTACTCCTAAAGGATTTAATTTTCCCATAATAATCTCAGCAATCTGGGTAGTCAGGCGCTCTTGAACCTGCGGCCGGCGGCTCAATATATCAACCACCCGGGCAAGCTTGCTTAAACCCGTAACCCTGCCATTCTTGGGGATATATGCGATATTTACCCTACCGGTAAAAGGCAAAAGATGGTGTTCACATACGGAATACAAAGGGATACCGCGTAATAGTATAATTTCATGGTGCTTCTGATCAAGAATAACCTCCAACTCTTTTTCCGGATCCTGTTTTATGCCGGAAAATATCTCTTCATACATATCAGCAACCCGGCGCGGAGTCTCGAGCAGGTCTTTTCTTTTTGGATTCTCGCCAATAGCCTCCAATATCTGGCGGACTGCTTTTTCAATTTTAATTTTATTCATTTCTTTCTAATCCTTATATTTACAAATAAGCTATAGGGGTTATTATCTAATGAAAACTGACTTTCCGCAACAGGTTTTATTTACCAATGCAGAAATCAGAAAAAATCCTGCCCAGAAGATCCTCTGTTAAATCCCTTCCCAGGATTTTATCTAAATTAAGGCTGGCATCTTTTAAATCCTGCGTAAGAAATTCTAACGGAAGTTTATCGGTTAAGGCGGATACGGCATTATTGAGCAGTTTCTGTGCTTCTTTGAGCGCGCTGATATGCCTCAAATTGCTCACCAGCATAAGCTCAGAACCAGGCAGCTTACCCTGATAAACAAATTCACAAAGCGCATCTTCAAGCAAGTTGATATTCTTTCCTTTCTTGGCGGAAAGCTCAACTACTGTTTGGAATGCCTTAAAAATCTCCTCTTTCTTGAGCTTCGTTTGTAAATCAATTTTATTGATTACCGCAATCACCTGCTTATTTTTTATTTCTTTAATCAGTTTCCAGTCGCTATCTTCTAACTTTCTACTTGCGTCAAATAAAATAATTACCAGGTCTGCCGAGCGTATATGTGTCTTTGCCCGGCCAACAGCTTTTTTCTCAACAATATCACGGGGTTTTAAGATCCCCGCAGTATCCACAATCCTTACCGGGATACCCTTTATATCAATAACTTCTTCAATTGAGTCGCGGGTAGTACCGGCAACAGGAGTTACTATGGAGCGTTCTTTTCTGAGCAGGGCATTTAAAAGAGAAGATTTACCCACATTTGGTTTTCCGCAGATAACCACATGTATCCCGTCGCGCAATATCCTGCCGGCCCTGGCGCTATCCAACAACTTGTTTAACTGAAACCTGACCGCATCCAAATCTTGAGATATTTTTACCATATCCTGCTTTTTAAGGTCTTCTTCGGGAAAATCAATATTCGCCTCTAAAATTACCAGGATATTTAACAGGGCCTGGCGTATCTTAGCTATCTCTTTCGACAGGCCTCCTTTTAATTGTTCCAGGCCTACCTTAAGGCTAGAATCAGTCTTTGCGCGGATAATATCAATAACTGCCTCTGCCTGAGCCAGGTCAATCCTGCCATTTAAAAATGCCCGCCGGGTAAATTCACCCGGAGAAGCCAGGCGGCAGCCATTCTCTAACACTAAATCCAAGACTTTGCGCAAGGCCACAACTCCTCCGTGGCAATTTATCTCCACAACATCCTCCCTGGTATACGAATACGGAGAACGCATTATCGTAAGGATAACCTCATCAAGTATCTGGCCGCCATGAATTATCTTGCCATAATGCATGGTATAGGTTTTAAACCCTGATGGCTTTGCCCCATTTTTGCCGATAAATACGCTATCCGCAATAGCCAATGCCCTTGGCCCGCTTAAACGCACAATCCCTACCGCGCCTTCTCCGACGGCAGTAGAAATTGCGGCAATTGTATCATCAAGGTTATCGATAAGCATCTCTAAATTCACCCACAACAAATAAAGACCCTGTAACTAATATTAAATCCTCTTTGCCGGAAATTTTCAGAGCGAGCATTCTTGCTTCTTTTACGCCGGCGGTTAAAAATACCTCTTTTCTTTTATCTGTAAGGAATCTTTGTAAGTATTCAGGCTTAGCTGCCCGCGGATTATCAGCGGCGGTTAAGATAATTTTATGCGCCAGGCCGCAAAGCTGGCTAAGTATGCCTTGAATATCTTTATCAAGCGAAACCCCAAACACCAATATCAGTTTTCTGTATTTAAAAATACTTTTGATTGCTGATTTTAAAACTAGGGCGGATGCGGCATTCTGGGCGCCATCAATTACAATACAAGGCTTATGCCTAAGTACTTCCAGCCGTCCAGGCCAAAGAGTATTATAAAGCCCTTTCCTTACGCAATCAACACTGACTTTATAGCCGTAGGCGACCAGCGCCTCAACTATGCCAACGGCAAGAGCGGCATTGATAAGCTGATGCCTGCCTAAAAGATTAATCCGTAAATTAGTATAATTATTATTTACCCCTTTTATTGAAAAGTCCCTGCCTTTGGTAAAATATTTTATCTCTTTGCCGACCGTAAAGAGTTTTGCCTGCATACGGGAGGCTGCTTTCTTAATAACCTTGGCTGCCCCTTCTTCTTGAGGAGAAGAAATAACTACTGCCTTCTGTTTAATAATCCCTGCTTTTTCTCCGGCGATCCGGGTTAAGGTTTTGCCCAGGTATTGAGTATGCTCATAGCTTATCGGCGTTATGGCACAGACCAGGCTTTTTGCAACATTAGTCGCATCCAGCCTACCGCCCATACCGGTTTCCATTACCACAAAATCCACTTTTTTTTCTTTAAAATACAGGAATGCCAACGCGGTATAAACCTCAAAAAAAGAAAGTTCTCCGAATCTTTTTATAACCGGTTTTAAGAAATTAACCAGGCGGATAAGATATTTTCTGGATATGGCGCCTTCAAACGGCAAATTTGAATTTGGTTTAATAAACTTGAGGATACGGATACGCTCCCTGAAATCCGATAAATGCGGAGAGGTATACAGGCCAACGGAGAAACCTGCCTGCCTTAATATGTAGGCGACAAAAGCGCATGTAGAGCCCTTGCCTTTAGAGCCTGCGATATGAATAACTTTAAGTTCATCCTGGGGATTACCGATTAATTGTAAGAAGTTTTTTATTCTTTTGAGGCCGAGGGATTTTTTATAGGAATACCAGTTTATTCTTTCGTAGTTAACAAAAGATTCCAGGTATTTAACAGCTGCACGATATCCGTCCATTAATGCCTGAAGTGCCTTATACCCGTAGTGACCATGGCAATTTTATGTTTATCGCAGGCATCGATAATCTTCTGGTCAGCGATAGAACCACCTGGTTGGATTATCGCCTGAGCACCTGCCTTATGCGCCCAGGAAATCGCGTCCTCTTTCGGGAAAAACGCGTCCGAAGCCAGGCAGCAACCCTTACTCAAGTTTGCAGATTTCTTTTTGGCAATCATCACCGAATCTACGCGGGACATTTGGCCTGCGCCGATACCTACAGTTTTGCTGCCTTTAGTAAAAACAATGGCATTGGATTTGACATGTTTAGCTACCTTCCAGCCAAAGATCAAGCTTTCCATTTGAGCCTTGGTTGGTTTTTTCTTAGTAACCACCTTAAGGTTATTTAAATCAAGGGTAAGCAGGTCCTTTCCTTGTAAAAGCATTCCGCCGCTGACACGTTTAAATTCCGTTTCATCAATAGTACTTAGATCATCCAACTCCAAGAGGCGTAGGTTTTTCTTGTTTTGAAATAAACTTAAAGCCTCTTTATCATAAGCAGGGGCAATGATGCATTCAAGAAAACCGCTCTTAGCCACAACTTTAGCAGTAGATAAATCCATTTTTCTATTTAATGCCACAATACCGCCAAACGCGGAAAGCTGGTCGCATTTCCAGGCATTTAAATAAGCCTTGTCCAAGGACTTATCCTCGGCAACTCCGCAAGGATTGTTATGCTTGACAATAACCGCCGCCGGGTTTTTAAATTCTTTCACTAATTCAAGAGCGGAATTCAAATCCAGGATATTATTAAATGAAAGCTCTTTGCCTTGCAGCTGCCGGGCATTGATCAAGCCTTTAACCTTGCCTTTTTCTTTATAGAAGGCGGCCTGCTGATGGGGATTTTCACCATAACGTAGGTCTTGGATCTTTTCAAATGATAATTTTAATTCATTAGGAAAGGCGTCTTTGGTTTTATTGATTTTAAAATAACTGCTCAAATAATTATATATGGAGGCGTCATATTCGCTGGTGCGGGCATAAGCCTCAACACCTAATTCACGCATTAAATCTTCGGGCAAAGAGCCGTTATTCTTCTCCAGTTCGGCAATTACCTGGGCATAACGCTTGGGTTCGCAAATTACCGCCACAGATTGATGATTTTTTGCCGCTGAACGCAACATAGACGGGCCGCCGATATCTATATTTTCAATAATCTCATCAATATTTACGCCCGGCTTTTGAGTGGTTTTCTCGAAAGGATAAAAGTTGACCACAAGCAAATCAATAAGCCCGATACCTTGCTCTTCTAATATCCGCATATGCTCACGGTTAGCGCGTAAAGCAAGCAGGCCGCCATGGATTTTAGGATGTAATGTCTTTACCCTTCCGTCGAGCATCTCGGGAAATCCGGTATAGACAGAAACATCCTTAACCTGGATATTATTTTCACGCAGCAGCTTTGCCGTACCCCCCGTGGAAATAATTTCCACGTCAAATTTCTTCAATGTTTCAGCCAAACTCAGGATACCGGTCTTATCCGACAAGCTGATAAGCGCCCGCTTTATCTTAACCATTATTTTCCCCCTCTTGATAGAAAATTATTTCCCCCGTATAAATTACTTATTAAAACGGAAATTAACTAAATCCCCGTCCTGCATAATATATTCTTTTTGCTCAAGGCGCATCTTGCCTACCTGCTTTGCCTGAGTTTCTCCGCCGGATTGGATAAAATCGGCAAAACTTATAATCTCAGCCCGGATAAAACCCTGTTGAATATCAGAATGGATTGCCCCTGCGGCTTCCCAGGCAGTAGTCCCTTTTTTAATTAACCAGGCGCGATTCTCTTTATCCCCCACAGTAAGAAAGCAAATAAAACCGCTTTGCGCTAGGATCTTAACCAGCAGAACTCCCATACCTTCTAATTCTTCTTTATTAACTAATACTATTGGTTTGATAGTAAATAAACCATAGCCGGAAATAAGCTCCTTATCCTCATTGGATAACCCAGCAGTAGAAATAAATTCCTCTTTTTCCAACGCTGCCTTCATTTTATTTAATACTGCTTTTTCTTTCTCCTCCGGCTGCCTGGTTAAGCGAGTTTCCACAAAATCCAAATCCCTCAAGATCAAATCCGTCTTGGCGTCCTTTAAGGCAAGAATAACATCCGACTCTAAAGCTGCATCCTCGCCGGCTATTTCTACCTGAGCATAAGTTTTTTTCTTAGCCTTAACCAGCTTATCTGCCTGATCAAGCCTTTCGTCTTTAATATTATGTTTACCTAAAGTAATCTCCGCTATTGCGAATGCGCTTATTTTCATAATCATTAAGTTAGTGACTAACTTCCTCGTGTTTTTTGGTGGACTGATATTGGTTGATAATTGGTAAGGCTAATTTTTGCGGCAGGTTTTCGTAGTGAGACAGGTGCATCAAATATGCACCGCGCCCAGCGGTGATTGAACGCAGGTCGTTGGTATACTTAAACATCTCCGACAAAGGTACCTGAGCCTTTACGATTTGCGTCTTACCTTTGATCTCCATCCCTATGATTCTTCCGCGCCGGGAATTAATGTCCCCGGTAATAGCGCCTAAATACTCTTCGGGAATAGTAACCTCCGTTTCCATGATTGGTTCTAATAAAGCCGGGCCGGCTTCGCTTACTGCCTTTCTTAAAGCCATTGCCCCTGCGATCTGAAAGGCCATGTCCGAAGAATCGACTTCATGGTATGAACCATCTACCAAAGTAACCCGCACGTCTTCTAACGGATAACCCGCAACCGCCCCTTCGCTGGCTGCCTGGCGTACGCCTTTTTCAACCGATGGGATAAAATTACGCGGTATTGCTCCCCCGAATATTTTATCCACAAACTCTAAGCCCTTACCTCTTTCTAAGGGCTGTATTTCAATGGTACAATCCCCATATTGCCCCCGGCCCCCGGATTGCCTTTTAAATTTACCCTGGACCCTGGCGCTTTTAGTAATCGTCTCTTTGTACGCAACCTTAGGAGTTCCCAATTCAACAGCAACATTGAATCTTTTTTTCATCCTGGCAACCATCACATCAAGATGTAAATCCCCTAAACCGGAAATAATCAATTCTTTAGTCTGTGCATTGTGGGAAACCTTAAATGTCGGGTCATCCGTAGTCAATTTATGCAAGGCCACGGCAATTTTTTCCTCATCTTCACGGGATTTAAGTTTTACTGACGCCGAGATCGCCGGTTCAGGAAAAACTAAGGTATCAAACAAAAACTGCTCCTTATCCTGGCTCAAAGAATCAGAAGCGCTGGTCTCTTTAAGTTTTGGGATAGCTATGATATCCCCGCAGGAAACCTCATCTAGGCCCCTTTGCTCCCTACCCTGTAAAATATTAATCTGGCCGATCCTTTCTTTAACCTTTTTGTTCACATTATAAAAACTGGAGTTGGAGGCAAGCGTGCCGGAAAAAACACGCAGCA
>Ga0247841_10004177_pt1 | contig 25210 bp, 25 predicted proteins | sample LaCruzMarch2015__2_FD_192410 | JGI IMG/M metagenome (GOLD analysis project Ga0247841, IMG submission 192410) | Freshwater microbial communities from meromictic Lake La Cruz, Castile-La Mancha, Spain - LaCruzMarch2015_18m | ecosystem: Environmental > Aquatic > Freshwater > Lake | place: Spain... | reverse complement strand
GAACATTCAGAACAAATGATCCTTCTTTTTGTGGATCAATTGCTTCCTGCTCAAACATTTTCCAAAATTTACCAAGTAAAGAACTTGCACCTCTTTATTACACAGTTGACTTTGTTGCGGGCGGGCAATATAAGTAAGACTAGTAGCGTCGCCGCGAGAGCGAAAAGAACACTTTTTTGCATTATTAGAGAAGGGCAAACCTTGTATTTAAGGGTGACTATCTTTGGCTTTGTCGTTTAATAGGTTGATTTCAGGATTGTCGCATGGGTTGATAACGAAAGTGTTTTACCATGTTCGGTTTAGGTTATTAGTCCTATGGACAAAAAAAGCTTGAAAAACGGAAAAGAAAGCAATATTAAGGAGATTCATCCTAAGGTAACTATGCAAGACTTCCTAATGTTCTTGGGTGCAATATTTGGGGCTTCTATTATTGGGGCTATTGCTTATTTCTCCCTATTGGTCGGATTAATTGCAATGATTGTCTTAGCCACAGCAATTGTCTTCTCTAATAAAGAATAGTGATATTTGTGAAATCCGAGACGGAAAAAATGGTAGAAGGGTATCGAGAAGCTACTCAAAAAATAGCTAATTTTGCCCATGATTATAATGAAGTTATTGAAAATTCAATAAGTCTTGAGAATAAAATAGCGATTGGATTGTGCCAAGTATTTCTTTATCCCGCAAGATTCATGTTAAAATATAATGCAACAACGCGCGTTCAAAAACTATGCAGGCTTATTTTGTTAAAAGCAAGCGTAAGTGAATTACCACTTGGCGGTTACTCAATATTTGAACAAAACACTGGGTTGAAAGAATCATTTTCAGATTATCATAACACTGGAGACACCATAAAAGTAATTCTTGGCATTACTTCGAGTTCTTTAATAGCCCCAATAATTTATGCAATAGTATATGTTGTTTCACCATTTGTTCAGCCAATAACTTTTGATTATAATTTTGCAGAATCATTATTTATTTTTAGTGTTGTTTTGGTCGGATTATTTAATTTTATTGAATATTCTCGCCTTAGGGGAAAATTTAAAGAGAGGTTTAACAATTTAAAAAATGAAATACGAAGCTTAAAGTAATGAACTTTGTTTTATCAAAGCTAACCATTTGTTGTGGTTTAGTTGTAAGTTTATTTCGCTGTTTCTGCCGGTATTTTCTCCCAATCACAAAAACAGAAGATTGAAAAAACTTAAGGCATGGAAATAGTAAGGTGATATTAATGTGTGCCGAATATATTGATGTAGCTCTAATAAACGGGCAAGTTATAAAAGGAAAACGAGCTGATTTTGTTTTTAATTTTAAAGACAGTGGAATCCTTAGCGATTGTATTATGTACAAATCTGGCATACTAAGACGTTATATCAATCTAAAACATGTTCTTTACGTGGATGTAAACTCTGATTACTAATTTGTGTACTGCATCCAATTGAACCGCCAAACCACCTTTTTGGGTTTAAAAAGAACCCGCATTTTGCCTCAAAATCAAGTTTTTTAAAGAGAATAAGCATTATACTGTATTAGTTCTGCTCTATCAGAACGCGGGTGATTAAATGTCAGAAACTCTTGAGGATTTAAAATATGAATATGAAAAGGCTATGCGGGTTAAAACGAGCCTAGAAAAGAATTACGAAAGAAGAAAAAAGCTTAATTTGCTTGATAATGACACAGAGTATTCCATAAAGCAGGAAATTGAGGAAATAACCGGTCAGTTAAGCGACTTAAAGAGAAGAGTAAGGGCGCTTGAGTCCGAGCACAACCGCTCAAGAGTAATCTCTGAGACAAACGAAGCCTCCCCTTGGGGAGAATAATTCTTTAATTCATGCAAGGTCGCTCCCGCGGACTTTGCATAACTTTCTTTTTTAACTTCTTTGATTATAAAATTATTCATGTCTCAAAAGTTTTTCTTAACAGTATCAGAGCGCACCATTAAGTGCCTCGCATGCAGGCATTATTGCTCAATTCCAAACGGTGCTTTTGGTTTGTGCGGCGCAAGAAAAAATGTGCAAGGAAAAGGTAAGTGTGTTGTAGAAGAAAAACCTTGCTCGCTTAACCTTGACCCAATAGAAAAGAAACCGCTTTTCCATTACCTTCCAAACACCAAAATATTGAGTATTGGTTTTTTTGGTTGCAATTTTCGCTGTGATTTTTGCCAGAACTATGAAACCACTTTTGTAAGGGGCGCGGATGCAGAGAAACAAGCACTTGTGCTTGAGGAATTTACTCCAAAGAGGTTTGTTGAACTTGCCATAAAAAAGAAGGCAAAAAGCATTGCCTTCACTTACAACGAACCCTCAATTACGCCTGAGTTTAATCTCAAAGTAGTTGCGCTCGCAAAAAAGCAATCTCCTGCGCTTGGAAGCGTTTATGTGACAAATGGATACACTAGCACCGAACAGCTAGCGGAGCTCTCAAAGAAAAAAACCAGACTTGACGCGGCGAACATTGACCTCAAGTCATTTAACGAGAATTTTTATAGAAAAATTTGCGGCGCGGAGCTTGAAAAAACTCTTGCCGCAATAAAAGAATATCATAAGAAAGGAATTTGGATTGAACTCACCACCCTAATAATTCCTGGAAAGAATGACTCCGAAGAGGAGCTAAAACAAATCGCCTCGTTTATTTCAGAGCTTGACCACAATATTCCGTGGCACGTGAGCGCGTTCTTCCCTACGCACAAAATGTATAATGTTCCCCCAACAACTTCGGAAGAAATTAGGCGCGCAATTAAAATTGGAAAAAACGCGGGGCTTAATTTTGTATACGGCGGAAATGTGCGCGCAAACCTCGAGGACACTCACTGCCCAAAGTGCAATCACTTGCTTATCCGCAGGCAGAATTTTGGCGCCGAAGTAATTGGAATGGAGAAGAGTCATTGCGCTAGTTGCGGAGAAGAAATTGCTGGGGTATTTGAATGAAAAGCGCACAGAAAAAGGAAAGCAGGACTCCGATTCACGCAGGAACATTCTATCCTGCAGACAAGGAACAACTCTCCAAAATAATTGAAAAATTTCTTTCAGAGGCAAAGCCAAAAAAACTTGGCGGAGAATTAGCCGCATTAATTGTTCCGCACGCGGGATATATTTACTCGGGGTTCACCGCCGCATTTGCATACAATACTCTACGCGAAGCTTCTCCAAAAAAAATAATTCTTCTAGGCCCCAGCCACTACCACTACATTAAAGGCGCGTATTCATTTTCCGCCCCGTGGAAAACCCCTCTTGGAGTGCTTAAAGTAAATCAGGTTGATTTTCCTATTGTAAAAAAAGATATTGAGCATTCGCTTGAAGTGCAGGCGCCTTTTCTTCAAACTGTTCTCGCGAATTTTGGATTTACTCCAATAATGTACGGAGAAATTTCTCCTGATGCGCTCGCAGGCGCGCTTCTTCCGCTCGAAAAGGGCACTGTAGTTATTGCAAGCTCCGATTTGAGTCACTTCTTTAAATATGAAGAGGCAAAGCAAATTGACGCGGTCACAATTAATGCGATACTTGATTTGGATTTTGAGGAGTTTATGCTCACAGGCGACGCGTGCGGCAAAATCGGGATTGCCACACTTATTCTTCTCGCAAAGAAGAATAAATGGAAGCCAATCCTCCTTGATTATAGAAACTCTGGCGACACGGCAGGAAATAAAGAAGAGGTTGTTGGGTACGCTTCAATCGCGTTTGTGAAATGATTAATTGATTCTATTCTTTATTTTACCGAAACAAATTTTTTGTCGCGCACTGTTTTCATAATGATTTTAATGAGCGGGTCGCCGTTTAAGTCAAATTGTATTCTTCCCGATACCCCGTCATAATCAGTTTTGTACATATTTTCCTTAATACATTCCTTGTTTGTATCGCATTTTTTCAGAATGCCCGCAAGTATATAAGTCCCGTCATACATTGAATGGGCAAACCCTGTTATTTCAACACCGAATTTATCAAAATATTTTTTTTCAAACGCAACAATTTTGGGCTCATTCATATCGGAAGAGTAAATATGGGGATAGACAACCTTCTCCGCTAGCACGCCGAGTTTTGGAATTGTGCCTGGCGACTCAAATGTGGGCGTTGCGAGTATTAGCGCGTTAATATCGGTTTCAGTTGCCTGTTTTATAATATCAAGCACTTCCTGATAACCCGGAATAAATACCGCCTCCGGAGCGGATTCTTTTATTTTGTTCAAAGCAGATTTGAAATCTGTGTCGGTCGGATTATATGATTCAACGGCAAGAATTTTTCCGCCGCTCTCCAAAAACTTCTTCACAAATGCATCGCTGAGCGATTTTCCAAATGCGGTGTTTGAGTAAAGGACCGAGGCGGTTGTTATTTTTCTCTCAATTAGATACTCTACAGAAACTTTTGTGTAATAAACCGCTGAAGGGTGTATTCTAAAAATATAATCCCCCGCATTTGTAATATCTGGAGAAATCGCCTCGGCAAGGGTAGTCACATGATTTTTTTCCGCTATTGGCGCAACCGCAAGCACCACTCCGCTTGACCAAGAGCCCATTACAATCGGAACTTTATCTACTTCAGCGAGTTTTTGCATTCCGTTTACTCCAATTGCGGGGTCGGCAGCATCATCATCATAAATAACTTCCAGTTTTTTGCCGTTTATTCCTCCCGCAGAATTTACTTCTTCGCGGGCAAGTTCTATCCCGTTCCTTATTTCAATTCCGTAAGTCGCGTTCTTCCCGGTGAGAGGAAGAAGCGCTCCAATCCTTATCGAATTTTCATTTGAATTAGCATTAGGCGGTGTGAATGCCAAAAAAAGCAGTGCAATGATAATGATAATCATCGCCGCTAAAAAAACGAGTTTTTTCATAAGTCAAATGTGAAACGAGGAGATTTTAAATAGTTTTTTGCAGAAACTCTTTTGAGTTTGATGCAAAAAAGGACAAATAATAAAATTCAAGAGTTTTTTCTGGATGACACTGAATCAAAATACTGCACGGCTCTTGCGCGAAGGTCAATTGATTTTGCGCTTTTGAATGATTCCTTGTTCAAATTAAGCGCTGATGAAGTGAAATCAGTTCCAAAGAAATTGCTTGAAAAAAAGGCCTGTTTTGTTACGCTTACAACTAGCGGGGATTTGCGCGGCTGCATCGGGCACTTAGTTGCAATTCAAGCGCTTTACCTTGATATTATTGAGAATGCTTTCTCCGCGGCTTTTTCTGACCCAAGATTTTCTGTTCTCTCAAAAAAAGAATTCCAAAAAACAAAAATAGAGGTTTCGGTGCTCACTAATCCTGAGGAGCTTAAGTTTAGCAGTCCTGATGAACTTCTCGAAAAGATTGTTGCGGGAAAAGACGGACTCATAATTACAAAAGGACAACGAAGCGCCACCTTTTTGCCGAGCGTTTGGGAAGAGCTGCCAAAAAAAGAGGATTTTTTGTCACACCTTTGCATGAAAGCGGGTCTTAGCGATGAGGAATGGCTCTCACCAGGGCTTAGGGTGCAAAGATATTATGCGATTTTGGCTTCTGAGTAATCAAAATAATCCCTGTTGTTCAGAATAGGCTTTTTGTGGCATTTTGAGTGCTTTATGTTAAGTTATTTAAATAGTTGTTTAGAGTAAATAAGTTAGTAGTTGTTAGTGGTGATGAAATGGTTAATTTTACTGTTGTTCTTGATGATGGAGAGGATATTTTCGTTGCACTTGAGACTTTTGCTAAAGAAAATGATATTGTTTATGGTTTTGTCGCAGGCGGAAAAGGCGCGATAAAGGATTTTGATATTATTTCGCACGGTCAGCGAGGCACTGTTGAGAGAGTTAATTATAAGCGAGAATTTGAGGTTAATGCTTTAAGCGGAAAAATAGAGTACCGGAATAAGGAAGCTCGAATTAAGATGAACGCCTTAATTACAAGTTCTGGTTTTACTCCCGTTACAGGAGAGCTTCTAAGCGGAAAAGCCGCGGGCTCCCTTCAAATCACAATAAAGAAAGTTGATTTGTCAAAAATGATTGAGGCATAAATTTATCTCAAAAGAGAAGCATATTCTTTGGGCTGCAGCACTTTCTTTCTAAGAAAGGGTTGCGTTCGGTTTGAGCAGGATGATTGAAGCATAATGTTGCTTCAAAAATTGTTTTAGTTCTTTCTTTTATAATTTTCTTCTTTTTAATCTCTAACTATTTTTCTCTTTTGCCCTTGGGCAGTTTATTAGTTCGCATTTGTGCCCTATTTCGTCATAAGGTACTTTGCTTCCGCATTTTACGCAGAATTTGCCGCCTTGTAAAAGTGAATCAAGCTTGGGTTTTTTATTTTCCATGCAAAACCATCCTCCCCCCTAGTTAATATTTATTGCCGAGCGCAAAGAAGCACTCGACAATTCATTTGCTTAACAATCAATTTATTGAACAATTATTTTTCCAGTCATGCTTGGGTGTACGGAGCAATGATAATTATATGTCCCCGCCTCGTTGAATATGTGCTGGAATGATGCGCCTTTCGCAAGGAGTCCTGAGTCAAACAAGCCCGCCGTATCTGAAACCACTATGTGCTGCGAGGAATCGCTGTTTAGCCATGAAACTGAATCCCCTTTATTTATTGTTACTTCAGCTGGATTAAAAGCAAAATTCGAAATGTTAATTGCGTAGTTCTGTGGATTTGACGCGGTCACAACATTATTGTCTTGATTCGTTGTATTATTTTGATTATTAGTTTGGGTATTATTCCCAGCCCCTTGTGTGCATCCAAAAAGCAGTGCGAGCGCTAAAGCTGCAAGTGCAAGCAAAAACAAAATTTTTTTATTAGTCATAATAAATCCTCCTGATTTGCAGTTCATTTCTAATACAACAAGAAGAAAAACCTAACTGAAACAGAATTAACCTCAAAAATGTCCAACAAATTGTATATAGCACGCCTTGTCCGGGATTCGAACCCGGGTCCCACCCGTGACAGGGGTAGATCCTAGACCACTGGACGAACAAGGCACAGTCTCGCTTAATTGGCTTTGCCAACACCATAAAATTTAGTGAATGGGAAAGGTTAAAAAGATTGTATTTTTGGCTGAAAAAAGAGCTTTTTGGAGTGACCAAAACATTTGAAAATGGGTTATTTGCCCCAAATTGATATGGTAAAGATAATTCAGCTCCAAGTTGGCGGTTTTGATAATAATTTTTCATACATTGTTATTGGGGAGAAAAAGCACTCAAAAGATGTCCTTCTTATTGACCCAACAGGAGAGAGGAGCATAATTGAAAACAAAATAAAAGAGATGGATTTGAAAGTTGTTTTACAGGCTCTCACGCACAATCACCCCGACCACTGCGAGCTTGTTGATTATTTTAAATTAAAAGGAGTTCAAACATTACTTCCTTCCTCAAAAAAACTCGGAGAATTTGAGGAAAAAGATGTGTGTGGTTTTCGCGCACGTTTTATTCATACCCCCGGCCACACAAGCGATTGTGTTTGCATTCAAATTGAAAACAATTTATTCACTGGCGATACTTTATTTGCGCGCGGGGCGGGCAATACACAATACGGCGGAAATGACAAGGAACAAGAAGAAACAATTGCTTTTCTTTCCCAGCTCGACCAAAATTTAATTATTTGGCCGGGGCATAACTATGGTGGAGAAAAATGTACGCTTGGCGAAGCGTTAAAGAACGCGAACATAATGCCCAGTAAAAAAGTTCTTGATTTGATTGCGGGCAAAGTGAAAGAGTATAACGCAAAAGCAAAGAGAAAGCTTTAGCTTTATCTTTGATAATCGCTTTTTTCTTTTCAATTATTTCTTCAGCAAAAATTTATCAGCGGCTCCAATTAAAACCGCTCCCGCAATTGCTGTTACAAATTGTATTATTCCAAACGCAGTGAGAAAAAGCACTGGACCAAAGCTATATGCGAGTAATACAAATGCGGCTGTGAATAAAAGCGCTGTTTTTGCTGTTGCGCCCGCAAGCGAGGCAAGCAAATAATTTCGCTTCTTGTGCATAAACATTTTTCTCATAAAAAGCATTAGCACCACATTTCCAGCCCAAATAAATGGAAGCATGTAAATCATTGCGCTTGTTAGCCCGCTAAAGAGCAATCCTCCGGTCGCGACAGCGATGCTTGGGATTAACGCGAGGAAGAAAACGTTTTTTGTTTTCATTGAAATTGCGGATTTTATTAAAAGCGCATTGACAATTGTCCCAATAATCAACTGGTGAAGTGGAAATAAAGGGATGAGAAACAAAATTAGCCCGTAAGAGAAAAGAGTTTTGTTTTCCGTTGACAAAAAATTAGCATGAAGCAAATCAAACAATGAGTTGCTTTCGTATTCAAGTGGCATGCAAAGGTATTGGAACTTTAAGTAATTAAGCCTTTTGATGAGGATTTTGACCCCAAATTTCTTAAGCGATTATTAGTCTTCCCTTTGGCCTGCTCGCATCGCCGCCAGCGCCTTTCTCAAATATTATTTCCGCGCCCGCGGGGAAGTCTTCTTTATACACTCCCTCAACCATCAAAACTACTTGCGCGCCGATTTTTGTGCAGTAGCCGTCCCCGGATTTTGATTCAACACTAACGACAACACTCTTTTCTTTCCCGGTCATTTTCATTTTTTTTGCAACCGCCCCTTCAACGAGCTTTGCTATTACGCAAACCGCATCCATTCCGACAAATTTCTCTGCTTTAATTATCTTTACCTTGCCCCGAGTGTGGGACTGCGCGTTAATGCTGTTCATGCTTCCAAAAGTAAGTGTGCTTAGACTCAAAATTATCGCCCCCTTAAATCGATTCTCTTAATTTTTAAATGGTAAAAGAAACCTAACTACTAATGTTAGCCCCATTAATAAACTTTTTTGTTATATCAAAAGACACTTTGTGTATCTTTTGACGAATATTTGCCAAATTTTACTTCGGCAGAGTTCTTCCCCAAGTTTTGAGGGCTTCTTTTAGGGCAGGGCAGGTTTTTGCTTTTTCTTCCACGCTCTGCTTGTCAAGGTACGCATCAATTGCCGCGCGCATCGCTACAGCTCCCGCATAACTTCCTTTTGGGTGGCCGTGTACTCCCCCGCCGAGCTGAATCAATATATTTGTTCCAAGCATTTTGATTATTTGGTCAACTATCCCTGGGTGAAGTCCGCCGCTTGAAACAGGAAATACCTGTTTTAATTTTCCCCAGTCCTGCGATAAGCAGTGTTCGCGCATATTCTCTTTTGTTTTTTTTGGCGCAGTGAGTTCGGCTTGGCACTGGAGCACCTCTTCTTTTGGGCTCACGAGTTTTCCTATGCTTGTTCCAATATGCAACTGGTCGACTCCCGCAAGTCTCGCAATTTTTGAGACCACATTCATTGAGATTCCGTGGTCAGGATTTCTTGTGAACGCCCCGTGCATTGCGTGGTGCGCATGTATTGCTAGCCCCAAATCATCACATTCATTTCTTAGGCTTGCAAGTGCGCTCCATCCCGCGGTAATAATATCAAGCATGACATATTCTCCGCCCTGCTTTTTTACATACCTTGCGCGTTCAATCATTTCTTCAACTGTTGGCGCGGACACATTAATTAAGTAGGCTTTTTTTAGTCCGGTTTCTTTTTCCGCTTTGTTTCTCATTTTCAGTGTTTTCTCCACTCTCTTTTTGAATGGATTAAACTTTTGGTTTGTTAAGTTTTCATCATCTTTTAATATATCAAGTCCGCCAGTCCATATTTGATAGCCGATTTCAGCATGCTCTTCCGTAGTCATTCCAACTTTTGGTTTTGGCACGGATACGAGCAGTGGTCTTTCAGGAACATCAAACATTTTTCTTATACCGCTTATTCCAATTCCAGGCCCCGGGTATTCTTTTACAACCTCTTTAGTGAATTGTATATCCGCAAGTCTAAGCCCGTCAACCGCTTTCATTCCAAAATCATTTCCCGCAATTGATGCGAGTATTTGGCTGATGTTGTTTTGCTCAAAGTGATCCTGCGGGTAAGCGATTTTCACCCAGTACCCGTTAGGATTGTGCTCTATGCTGTAAACTTTCGCCGCAACTTTTTTTACGTGAGGATATTTTGCCCAAATGTTTAAATCAGCCCAAGTTCCAACGGAGCTCTCGCTCGCAATCGCCCCAAACGCTCTTTCCGGCTTTTCCCATTCAGGGACTTTTACCTTAAAAACCGCGATAATGTCTTTTGCATTGGGTTTGTACCCAAGGTCAACGAAATCCTCATATCCTGCCATTTAAACCACCAGTGCAATTACTTACTCGCATGCCATTAAAGGAATTTTTAGTATTTAATACTTCTTAGTTCGGTTTTTATAACCGCCAAGGTAATTTGTGTAAGTTATTCTGCTTATACCCAAATTCCAGTTATTGCGAGTCCAATTAAAAATGAGGTGGTGTTTATTGCTAGTGAAAGAGAAAACAACTTAACTTTTTTTTGCTTCAGCATTATGGAGAGCAACAAGAACTCTGCAACCACAACAAGTGCTTCGAGTGGAATTAGTATTTGCATTGAGAATTGGAATAATTCTAAATATGCGGCAAGCTGAATAAAAAGATTCAACGCAGGGTTTGTTATGAGATTTACTGCAACAATTGCAAGAATTTCTTCCCGTTTTCTAAAACCCAAAACGAATGCAACTACAAGCTCAATTACAAGCGTAAGTACAAGCGCGATAAGGATTAGATACAAAGGGTCAGTAAGAATCATTCTCTAGCCTTTTTGATTAATTAAACCTCAATTCATTTTAGTTTTTTGGCCTAATAAGAATTATTGCGCAGCAAGGTTGTACATCACCGCAGGTTGCTTTTGGTTCGAAAGAATAGCCGCTAAAGGAGGGAGTAGTTGAAAGTGCTTGAAGTGAATCCGCAAGTGCTTGTTCAGTTTGTTTGCAGTTAACTATTGCCTGCAATTTTTTCGCTGTTTGCCCAGTGTAAACAACTGATTTGCCTGTAGCTGCAAATGATAAGGTACTATCCGCCGCATACTGCCCTTTCATAAAAAATAACGAATTAACATCAAGCCCTGTCTTTGAGGAAATATCATCCGCGCTTATTTCAGCACCATTCACAAAAGTAAAAACATTAGTAGTTGTTTGGCCCGAAACACCAACTATTTTAATGGCAGTGCTAATTGAATCCACGCCGCCTTGCCGATAATTTCCGGGAGAAATATTTCCAGGAGGAGTTAATAGAGACATAAAGAGAATAATTCCGAGAACAAGTACTAGTGCAATCGCCATCCATTTGAATAATTTTTTGAACTCAGCTTTATCCTCGCCTTTTTTTATCTCTTTTTTCCTTGCAGACTTATACAAGTGATGAACTAAAACTATTCCGCCGGAAATTATTGCAATTACAATTAATCCCAAAATTAAAAAAGGCGCAAAAGTTATTGCAGAATCAATAGGGGTAATGGCTATGTCCGCAAAAGCAAAACTGCATAATGACACTAGTGCCGCAAGTAAAATCACTTTTTTCATCTGAATCTCTCTCATTCAACTATGTTTTTCTTCTTATTAAACCTTGACTTTTCAAATGGTTTCCTCAATAAATAAAGCGAAATGAAAAGAATTATCGCGGTAACAACTATTCCGCAGGCCACCAAAGTTAGATTCGAAAACACTCCATTTAATCCAACAAGTACTGGCAGCGCCCCAATAAGTAGAGCCATGCAAGTGAGTCCGAAGGAGAATCCTGGTTTTCCGGGAAATATATTTGAAAGGGCTGTGAGGGTAATTGGCATTGTAAAATTAAATAAAAATAACCCCAGTATTCCAAGTAATGGGTTCTGCACTCCAAGAAATATTAATGGGGCCGACACAATTAACCCTCCTGCCCCGGCTTTTATCCACCCAAACTTGTCTCCAAGTATTCCCCCAAATGCTTTTCCTAGAACCACCCCAATTGTGAGTACAACAAGCAGGAGCAAATCCACTTTCCACGGAAACGAGATTGCAAATCCAAGGACTGACCTTGAGACAATTACTATCAAAAGGAAAATTACAATTAATTCAAAGTAATTAATTTTTGCGGCAGGCTTTTTCGAATAATTCATTTTTATTTGCTTGAGCATAATAATTCCGCCAGTGAGAAGTAGCGCGAGCCCGCCAAAAATAAATGGGTTAAATAAACCAAATTTCCCGATGAGCGTGCCGGCTAACAGTCCAAGCGCCCCAGGTGCGACAAATATCCCCGGAGCAGATGCTTTTTTTGGTGTGAGGTTAAGCGAAATGCTTCCTCCCCCGATGTGAAAAAGCGCATTTCCAATTCCCGCGGCAATTATTCCATAAAGAGGAGAGTAAAATGCAATTATTCCGCCGCCAGCCGCAATCAATAATCCGAGGGCGCCAAAAAATCTTGGCTTCCTCAAAATATCAGAAATAATCCCAAGCGGCAGTTGTAGTCCAAACGCAAGGATGTTGTAGAGCACTACAAGAAATGCTATTTCAATTAGTTCGTGTCCGCCGGCAAATAATGAAAAAAGCGCTCCCGCACAAATTAAATCAACAAGAAAGTGCGCTGCACCATAAACAGAGAGATTTTCAAGTGTGCTTCGAAGAAATAATTCTTTTGGCAGCGCGGTTTTGGATTTGAAAGCTTGAGCAAATGCCATGAGTTAAATAACGCGAGAAGATTATATAAATTGAATTAATTTATTCGCTTGCTAAATTATTCCTCATAATTTGTGGCCAGGTAGCCGTTTCCAATTCCTCTTTCAATGTCCTTTGCAAGAGTTTTATCCCTAAGAGTGGACAAAAAAAAAGCTAGGAATTGTGTATTCTCTTCTTTACCAAGGTGATTATTGATTATTGCTAGATTATTAAGTGTGCTTTGTACTAGCTCCGTCTCGCCTTTATAGATGTTATAAATGTCAACAATAATCCTTTCGTAATTAGTCCCTTTTCTCGATTTATAAAATGCCCAGAAATCCACATAGTGTGGGGCATACCCAAGATTTACCATTTTTGCGTAATCCCCTGCAAGGTTTTTGATTAAAGGCAAATCTCTTTTTACATTCAGCCTCTTTAAGAATACAGGGGCGGGCGAGTAAGTATTGCAATTTATTGGGATTATCTTTCCATATCTTGCGCGAAGATTCTCCATTATTACTGACAAATACTCTTTGGAGCCTCTTCTTAGCACCGGAACAAAGAAACTTGCCACGGGTAAGCCACTGGCTCTAAATTCTCTCCATACTCTTTTTGCATTGATTAGTTTTGCTCTATCCCTTAATCCTTCCGCTTTTGTACAGGAAGGAGTGCGTAGCCTTCGCAGGGCTATATGTGTCTTCTTTTTTTTAACAAGAGACGTCCTTGAGATTAACTTTGCTCTATGAACCTTTGACTCAAATCCTTCTCCAAGTAGCGGCCATCTCCTTAATCTAATCTTGTATCTCGGTTTTTTTGATGGAGCACTAAATGCCCTCTTAAGAAGTGAAGACAATTGCATTAGTTAGTCACCTAACTCATCTGCTTAAACAATTCTTTTTCCAGCGCGCCCTTTATTTTGTTCGCGTCAAATCCGAGTTTTATAAGTCTTGTTTGTCCTTTGATTCCTTTTCCTGATGCGGTAACTAAAATAAGCCCGTACATTTCGAGTTCATTTATGTATTGGCGGTACCATCTTGAAGTAATTGTCCTCTCATCAAATTTCTTTGCGAGCTCAAGATAGGTTTCAAATATTTCTCCGGAGTAAAGAACACCTTTTTCTATTTCGCCCGTGACTTTTCTTAGCCCCCTGTCTTTTTGCGAGGCAAGCTGCGCAATCGCATAAAGCACTAGTTGCTGCTGCTGGGGAAGTGTTGATATCATTGAGAGAATTATTTCTTCCTCCACGCTCGCTTTTGCTTTCTCCACATGGACATCCGTAAGAGTGTTTGCTTGCTCGCTGTCCGCAATTTCCCCTGCGCGCTGCATTAGCATTACCGCGGTCCTTGCGTCTCCCGATTCCTGCGCGGCGATTGCCGCCGCTAGTGATACTGCTGGCTCAGTCACAACATTCGGCTTGAATGCCGCACCGCTTCTTTCGTCAAGTATTTCTCGTAGTTCAGTTGCGTTGTAAGGATTAAACACAAGTTCTCTTTCGCATAGCGAGCTTTTAGTTCGCGGGTCAAGTTTTTCCTTGAACATTAAATTGTTTGAAATTCCTATCATTGTGATTGAGCCTTTCCCCAGTTCATCATTTCCTCTTGATAGCGAATAAACTAAATCGTCAATGTCTTTTACTTTATCAATCTCATCAAGCACGAGAATCAAGTGTGCCTGCTTATCATTCGCAAACTCCAAAAGCTTTTCATAAACAAACGATGCGCTGTACCCCAAAAAATCTTTTTCAGGATAGAATGCACGGATTGATTTTAGGAGCACTTTGTATTTTGAGGAGTGACTGCGGCAATTAACATAGCAGGAGAATGCGTTTTTATTATTTTTTGCGACAAATACGCTTAATTGGTCAAGTACATGTTTTACTGTTGAGGTTTTGCCAGTGCCTGTTTTTCCATAAATGAATAAGTTATTTGGTTTTGAATTATTTATTAGCGCTGAGAGTCCAGTAGTGATATCCTCTATTTGTTTTTCTCTAAAAGGAAGTTTTTCGGGAATATGGTGCGGAGAGATAATGTCTTTGTTTAGGAAAACTGTGTTTCTTAGTAATTGCTTTTCAAAAATATTCTCCAAGTTTTCCCACCTAAGCCCAAAAGTAGTATCCTTTCTGGTGGCAAACAAATAAAAATAGTGGTAGTAAGCCTTCCGAATATAAAGTTCCATTAATCACTTGTGTGGAGTACAAATTAGTTATTCGCCAAGTACCCAACTATAGTGCATGCTGCGGAAACTTCATTTGCGCAGGAGCCCGCGGCAAAATACCAGCAGGTTGACTTAAAACTTAATTGCCCATTGCACCAAATCGCATTCGCGCCGTGGCCATAAAGCTCCCCATAATTTAGTCCGCAAAAATTTGCAGATACTTGTTTTGCAGGGCAGGAGTATACTGCAGCGCCATTGCCGCTTACGCCACACCCATTAATTGTTCCTGGAGACTGCCATTCGCTCCAAACTCCGCCCGCTTGGCAAGTTTGTCTGTAACAATATACTATTGGATAAATTGGAGTATTAAATGCATTACAGATCCCTCCAACCCCGCATGTTGCGCCAATAGTATAAGACTTTCCGTTTGAGTAACAATAACTCGGTTGTACTGTTGTGCATGTAACCGTCCCGTCAGAATTAACTAAGCTAACAGCTTGTCCTGCCGGGCAAGTCCCAGTAACTCTTGCTTGAATATTTGTTGTGTTCACTGCAATTGTTCCTGTTGAAGTAATTGGATTTGGGGTTAATGCAATTCCCGTGCCCGCGCTTAGCTGTGTAATTCCACCTGAGCCAGTATTATCTGTCCCGCATGCCCATGCAGTGCCATTCCACTTCAGCACTTCCCCATTTGAGCAGGAAGGTAGTGTTGTTCCTCCGCCCGAGGAGATTAAATTCCCGCCGCAAACCCAGCCGTTTGCTGTGCTGCTCCATTTCAATAAATTTCCGTCAAGGCAAGAAACTAAACCAGTTCCTCCCGAAGATGAAACAACAATATTATTTGCATCAGTAATTGACATTAAATTTTTCCCGCAGGCCCATGATTTTACGGCATCATTCCAGTAAATAATATTCCCGTCTTTGCAGGAAATAAGTCCGGTTCCGCCATATTTCGCAAGAAGAGCATTATTATCACTCAAAATGGATTCATTTCCAATCGCCATCTGGCGGGCATCATGATATGGTTTTGTCACATCAACATTAAAAGAAAAAGCGAATATAGTGCCAAGCACCACAATAAAGAAAATCAAAAGAACTTTGTCAAGCCCGCTAAAAAAACCCATGCAAAAACAACGCTTTTGGATTATAAAAAGTTATTTGGAGAGAAAAATTGCCTCTAAAACAATTTCTTGGGATTTTTTTCCTTTGGCATAGGGCTTTTAAATGTTTTACTCAAGAAAAGGTAAGTATACGCGCTTTTTCGCGGGGTGGTAAATTTGGGTTTTTTTAACAAAGTAATAACAAAAACGGATTCGGTTGACTTGGACGAGTTTTTGAACACTTTAGACCAGGTTGAAGAAGAGAATTATGAGAACGCTGACGCATTAGTTAAGCCTCTTGACTTAAATACTGATGTTGACGCTGACGCAATTATTAGGGAAGTAAAACAGGGTAACCTTGTTCTCGCTAATATAGCTGATCTCAATAAGCGAAACAAAGCTAAGCTAAAGGAACTCCTTGGCAGAATCAAGCAGGAAGTAAAAGCTGTTGACGGCGACATGGCTGGTATTTCAGCTGAGAGAATCCTCATTACTCCTTCAAAAGTAAAAATCATAAAGAAAAAAGGACAGTGAGTTAATTGTATTTGGGCAATCCCTTATTGCCTATTAATTTTACCCCTCTTAGCGCAGCGGACGCTGTCAAGAAGGAACTTAGTAAAAGGCATTGGAAAGAATTTGAGCTTAAACCTTTGAAGCTTGATCTTGTGCCTTATTTTTTATTTAACTACCATTACTTTATCGAGGCGGAAGCGAGCGGGCACAAAGTTGTAAAAAAATCCATTGACGGTATCTTGGCTGTTGACGGGCATGATGTTTCTGTTCGTGAGGATAGGGTTGAGTTATTGAAAAATAATTGGAAGAAAGCGGCGAGCGGTACACCTAAAGGCGCGTTTGATGAAAAATGGTGTAATATTGAAAAAAAGGATCAGGAAGAAGTTTTAAAAGTTAAAACCGCGGAGCACTTTGAGGTCCCAAAAGGAAATGTTTTTGTTTCAAGCGCGAGGAAAATGTTTTTACCATTATATCGAACAAGTGTTTCTCTTGGCGGAAAAGAATACAAATTAACAATTAATGGTGTTGATGGGGCGGTTGAGGGAATTGATGCGGTCCCTGATAGAGAAAAGGGTTATTTAGAAATTACTTCTGAAACAATTAATGAATTAAAGAGCCCCGCGAGTTGGGGAAAATACGCAAAAGAAATTGTGGGGGGCGGAGTTTCAGTTAAAGCAAAGGACTGGAAATTTTCCATAAAAAATGAAAATAAATCTTCAAGCAAAGTTGATTTATCTTTCCTTGACAGTAAATGGGTTTTCATTTTGATAATGCTTCTCGCATTGTTCCTGATTTTTTTGGGAATATTTAGGATAAAGGGAATTTAAACACAAAAAAGTAATTTAACTCGAAAGTATTTGTCTTGCCGAACAGATGGTTGCGTCAGTTATTGCATTTCGATCAGCATTGAGTTTTTGAAGTACCTTGTCCTGGTTCCAGAATACTTTCCAGCGGGGGTTTGAAAGTGAACTGTCCTCGTAGACACATATACTTCCGTTCTTTATTCCGGTGAAAACTTCGTTTAGTGTTCCGGCTTTAGTGTCAGGGTAATTCCCCGCAATATTTGTGATTGTGCCGCTGCATTTATTCTCTGAATTGCCGTCACAATTATACCCTAGCCATCGCAACCCGAACTCAGCATTGGATATGGTTAACTGCCCGCTAAGAATTGGAACGTAAACAACTGTTTGTAAGTACATTACGCCGTTTTGTTTTGCCCCATTGGCATCATTTATAACAAAATTTCCTGATGCGGCGATTTTTTCATCCGCCACTCTGTATGGAAGCGCTTTTTGAGTGAATGGGTTTGTGCAGCCGTCAATCACTCCTGCTTTGTTTGGTTCATTGCTTGCAATTCCAGTCCAGTAAGTAAATGTATCATTTTCATATCCTGACACCTTAAAATTTGGGGTGGTTCCGCTTCCGGTTTTGTCGCTTATTTTTGCAATAATTGGAATTGCGATTGTTTCATAGAACTGCCCTGTTATGTCAATACCTTTCTCAAAGGCAAGTATTGTTCCTCTCGCATCAACATTTGTCGTGTATAAGTTTGGATTTGGAACAGGGGTAATTTTACTTGGGAAATTATCAGTGCTCTTATCATAATAAAAGAACCAGTCAAATTTTGGATCCTCTTTCTTTTCCATTGAAACAGTTATGCTAAGCCCGTCCGCAACTGTTTCGTCGTTTTTGAATAATTCGCTTGCGCTGCTCACTGAAGATAAATCCGAAATATTTGTCACAATATGATAAAGCCCCGGCTCAATATCAGTGTTTTCTATTACCGTGCCATTAACAGTTTTTCTAAAATTTATTGCGGTGCTGAGATTTTTGAATTCGTTCTTAGTCATTCGAACTAGACCCGTGCTTGCAAATATTGTATCAGATATTGCATCTGCCGAGCTTGTGATTTCCAAAAGTGTAATACTTTGTGCGCGCACATATGCGTCAAAGTCAAGGAGCTCTAGTGCATTTGCCCTGTGTAATTGCGCCCCTGACAAATTATTATCTGCCTCATTGCTATGCGCAAGCGCCATTTCGGAATATGCTCCGCTTATTCTCTCGGCGAGTGCTACAAGGAATTCTCTTTGCGAGCAATACACCCAAGAGTTATCACCTGGATTAGTTTGAGTGCACTCATCTTTTGAGATTAATACTGTTGAGCCTGTCGCTTCAGTTAAAGGGAAATTACTTCCAAAGTATAAATTTACTTTTGGGGCATATTGTTCCCCAGTAACTCCCGCCTCCCCATCAGCGCTTATGCATTCCCTTTGCACAGGATTTTTTATTACGCTTATTTGGAAGTCTTGTTTATCAAGGAGTCCTGATTCTATTTTTGTCTGAGTGGAGTGTGTTGAGTAAATCAGATTATTGCCGCTTGCATCTTTTATAGCATGACTTGCATCAGCCATCACATAGTAATCCAAATCAAGCGAGGAAAAGAATGAGTAAGGTGTTTTTGCTTTATCGATTGTAACTCTTGCGGGAATTACCATTGATTCCCCCGGAAGCAGTCGAAATCCAGAGTAAATTGGGATTCCTGTTGTCAAGTTCAAATCAAGCGAACAGGCGGTGTTCTCGGTGCAATTAACTTTGTAATTATCAATCACTTCAATGTATTTTGATTTGTTTGATACTGTAAATAACGCTGTTTCCTGCGCATTTCCGCTTGTTTCATAATAATTCACTCTTTTTAGTCCCTGCTGTCCAAAAACCAGCATGTTTGGAGTTCCTACAAAAATACTAATTGATTTTTTGGGGGTTGGCCAAATTACCTGGTCATACTTGTCAACTCCCCCTGGCGCAACTGCCCCTAGTCTTAGCTGAAGATTGTGCGGACCAAACATTTCGGCATTTAGTGGATGAATAATTGAATCTGTGCTCCCCATCCCCATATTAAGACTTATTCCGCATGCTCCCCTTTCAGGAACATACTGCCCGTTCATAATAACGCATGGGCTCTCGGGCCCATTTGAGCACATTGGGCTTGATGCATCAATTGGTCCGCCGTAAGGCACAAGTGGCCCGCCGTTATTTGCAACATTAGTTGCAACAATAATTCCTGTTGTAGCATCGTACAAATCAACATAGTTGAGTGTTGAGCCTGTTACACCGTCATCACAATAAAAGTTATAGCTTCCAAATCCCGCGTAAGTTATTGTAGAGCCCACAGGGATAAGGTAGTTATAATCACTTGAAGTAGTTGCAAATCCCAAAGTGGCATCAATTGTAAAGGAAGGACTAATTTCTCTATTCACATCCGCTCTTAAACAGTGAGTGGTCACGGCGCTTGCAAAGGGAAGCAAAAAGAGGATGAATAAAACTAAGCAAGTTATTTTTAGTTTCATTTTTTCTTCCCCCCCTTAACATTAACCATTACAATTAACAAAATCACTACTATTATCAATAAAATCCAAAGCACTAAAGGCACTGGCGAGAGTAGTGCGCTCCAATTTGCGTCTCCCCCGCTGCCCAAAAGGCATTGCCCCATACAGCACTTTCCATTAATTGTATCTTTTATTGCACCAGTGCATCCTGCCCCTGCTTGACAAATTGTTCCGCTGCAGCTCTCGGGATCTTTTCCAATAAGTTCTCCGCCTAAATTACTTGAAGTTCTGTCCCCCAAAGGGCTAGAAATTATTTTTTCAGGCGCAAGATTAATTTCAATAAGTTTTTGCTGTTTTGCGTCAAAATCATCAACCGCGAGTGTTAGGTTCTCTCTTGGAACAAGAATTACTTTACTATACATTCCAACCCCGTCAGCTTTTTCGCCAAGTAGTGCGCTATCAGAGCTATAAAGATTTATTTGCGCATTTATTGTTTCTTTTTTTAGAATTATTGTGAGTGCTCCACTCAAATTATCATAATTCCAAGTTACTTCAACCATTTTTGGGTGCACGCCGTCATATTCTTGTTGCACTAATTGAATAGGGACATCAACACACTGTAGTTCATACTCGACACCGGCTTTTGTTACCTTCAGGCACATTTTGTCAAACACACCCTTCCCAAGGGAAAGATTTTCAGACATTATTTCTCCGGCCTTAATTCCAGAAATATTTTTCTCTTCTTTTGAAATACTTGTGCCGTTGTAAAACACTTCTGCGGTTAATGAAAAATCATTGAAATCAGGGTTTGTGAAATGGTCCGGGCTTCCTGATAGGGCCACATCAACGGAATAATTCTTTGTATCTAACCCCTTTAGCAAAAATTTTCTTATTTTTGCAGTACCGCCAGAAACAATCACCCTGTTTTTGTACACTGATTCTATTTTCTCCCCGTCATAAAGCGTCATTAGTATTTCGTATGCTGAAGGAACTAGCGGTGCGCTCATTTTTGCCCAAAATGAGGTATAATCCCCCTTTTTTGCTACAGGAACATCAAAGAACTGTTCTTGGGCATCGCAGAATATTGACGCCCATTCACAAACTTTTACTCCAAGTTTTAATCCCGCCTTATCCACATCCAGCGGATTGTAAATCATTACAAACCCGTCAAGGCTTTCCCCTGCTTTAACTGGGAACCCCACTGGTCCCGCAACCATGTTGAATACAGTGAACTCTCTTGCTATGCTAATATTCTTCTTTGCGCTGCCGCTTACTGTAAATGAGTTTGATGAGGGCCCAAGTAGTATGTTGCTTGCTCCAAGTAGTTTTGATTTTCCTGCCCAAGAATACAAATCAACTCTATAATCCCCTCCGAATTGCCCTGGAAGCGTGAAACTTATTTCTTTTGAGGTTCTTGGGAGTATCCACCCCGCATCAATTATTTTCTCAAGTACAATATTATCATTTGCGTTGAACTGCGAAGGGTACTCATATACCCCTTGGGCTAAATGCAAAACGATTTTCCCGTTCAATAAAAGTGCTTCTTCATTATTCAATATAACTACTTTTCCAGTTATTGCTTCGCCCGCGGCAAAAGTGACTTTGTCAAGCTTAATTGTCGCTCCCCCGCTCCAAGTCAAATCATTAGGAGACGGGCTATCTGCAAAGGCACTAGTAGTAAATGCCAGCACGAGCACAAGCAAACTCATTAACAAGATTTTTTTCATAACAACATTACTCCATTCAACAATAAATATTGCCCTCTCTTCTTTTTCACTCCAATTTTTTCAATAATCGCAGAACTTTCCACAAATAAATTAACTTATGCCCCCTTTCTCCGCACATAATCAACCATTGTAATTTTTCCATATGTATTACCAACAATGCTTTTGTCAACTAAGGTTAGTTCAATGTTGCCGTCATTGTACCCCAAATAGTCCTCTCCGAGGAATCTTGCTTTAATGTATTTTCCTTCAATCCACACTGCGATTGCGGAATTATTAAGCGTGGCGTTGCTTGTTTTTGCGCTGGTAATGTTTAATTCAATAAAAGGATTTCTGCTTGTTGTAAGACTTTCGCTTACTGCGGAATTTATTGCAAGTGTGCCTGGGAAATTACAGTCTCCGCTTGTACCTGCGGTGCTTGCCCCGCAGGTTATTCCTAGTGTAGCGCATGTTGCCATTGAAACAGCATCTATTCTGTTTGCATCAAGCAGTCTCTGCTGGAGCGCTTTTCTGCACACCTCAAGCGCAGCGGCAACTGGGGCGCTAAAGTTCGCATCAAGGCTCTTTAGAATGAATGTTGTTCCTTCTAATGGATATAATCTGAATCCTCCGCCCCCTATTTGCTCCTCTGTCTGTCCTGTCGCAGGAATAGAGGTTTGTATTTCTTCAGTATAATCAACATATGCCATTGTTCTTATCTCAAGGCTTGAGGAGTCCTTGTGTGCAATAAAATTTATGTCAATTTCAGAAACCTTTCCGGGAGTGTAAGTAATATAATTAATGAGCCCGTTTAGTACATCCGGGCCGGGGAACATGTCCAAAACCTGCGGATCAATTTCTCTTCCAAGCATACAATGCGGAGGATTATCCCCAAACCATATTGAGTGATCAAGCGCTATGCAAAATAGCGAAGGAACCGAACCAGTCATGCACCTCTCATTCCCTTGTGTGCATGCTGTCGGATAATTAATATCAAAATTTAATGCAGGAATTATTTGTTCATCAGCCCTGTCGCGGTATTTTACAACTACAGGGTCAGCAATTTTTGCCCCATACATCACAGTATTATTCATATCCATCCATTTGAAGAATAATTTGCCATTTGCTCTTCCCCCATAATCAGGAATAGTGAATTTTAAGGAATATTTTCGCATGTTCGCATCTGCGGTTGGTTCAGAATATAAGTCCTGTGCTTGTTTTGTCAAAACCACTGAAACAGTTCTTGGCACAAGGGTTTTTTGTGTTGTATAAGCCCCTCCTGTAAGGCTAAGAGTGTAATTGAAGTCAATGTAATTGTATTTAGGGGTTTTTGTATTAACATCCGCCCCCACAAGTTTGAGCGTTGCTTTAGGAATGTAATAATCCCCAAATGAAACATACTGGCAGAGCGCGTCATTTATCACAAAGTCCTTGCTGTCATTTTCTTTTGTGAAATCGAATGTGTCTTTTGATATTGCAAAGCATCCGCTTGAATTGTTCAAGTGCACAAGCAGTGTATCCGCTAGAGCATATTTTCTGGACAAGTAAGGGGATTTTGCTTTCACATAAATTGGGAATGCCCCGAGGATATCGCTAAAAGAATCTGCTTGGGAAAAAGTTTTATTTTTTCCAGTAATTATTGTTGAGCAATTTGAGTCATTGTCAATTAATTTGTTAACACAAGCCCCATCATCCATTAGCGCAGTTTCAATTGTAATGTTCATCGGCACAGTGCAATTATTTTTTAGCGTAAGTAGTTTAGTATCTCCCCAATCAGAATTTATTTCCTTAAAAGGCTCATCAGGATTCGTTCCTATAATGTTTGTGAAGAATCCTTGAACACATGAGAGTGTTGCGTCCTGCAGAGTTCCTGTTGTGGCATAGAATGTTTTTGTTAGAGTGGTGTAAGCGGGGTTATTTGGAATCACCGTCACCACTACACAATCGGTTGTTGAGGAATAAGTCCCTTCGATTGTTGATTTGAAGTAATTCGGGGGGGTACCCGATATTATAGCGACAGGGTTTTCAGTAATTGTACTGCAGTTGTTAGTTTTTACTGCAAGTGTAACCCCATTCTCAACAAGACCCACTTTTGTCGAGCCGTCGCGCGAGTAAACTTCTCCATCAAATACCTGATTTGGGATTCCCATAAAGAATCTTGCGCCTGAAATTATTAGTCCCGCACTGTCAGATTTTGTATCAAGGAAAAGCGTGTAAACATTCCCGTCTGTAAGCTCCGCAACAACAACCAGATAGCTTGTTGCGTTTGGAGTTGATTGGGTGAAATTAATCACTTGTGCGCTGGATAAGGAAGTAACTATTGCGGAAGATGCGGCAAGGTTTATGCTCTGGTTATTGCTGTAATAATTTGCCGCCGAAGCCCCAAAGCGGATTGTTGTTGATGCTGAAGGATTAGGCACAAAAGAATCTTTTGGTCCAGAGTATGGATATACTGAAAGCGAATTAATTGTAAGCGCGCGCGAAACATTATTTCTAAGTGATACGCGCAGTGTGTTTGTCTGATTGTTTGTGAATATTGGGAAGAATGTAGAATTTGCATCAGTAAATCTCTTTGTTGCGATATTGTAAGCAAAATTATCTGAATTTGTCGGCTTTGCGTTTAGTGAGATTAAAAAAGATATTTTTGGCTGAACATCCGCCGGATCCTGCCCCGGATTTACTATTACTTGCCCAAGGGTAAGACTAATATCGTTCATGTCCTCTGCCGCCCCAAGAACATCAATTTCTTTTCCTGCAAAGTGTATGCTTAATATATTTCCATCAAAGGCTGTTTCTAAAAATCTGAATTTTGATATTATGGAATAAGTTCCTTTTCGTAAAGCTCCGCTCCAGTGCGCGCCCGCGGCCCTTCCAAGCGAATTTGAATCCGCAATGCAGCCCGCTTCTGCCTGAAGATAATAATTGTTGTCATTTATTGGGGATTTTTGTGCAGGAATACAGGAGTATCTTCCTTTTTCAGCGAAGGAAAGATTTGTAACAAAAGGAATGCTCTCTATTGAAGCAATATTGTTAAGCGAAACCATCCCATACAAATCCAAATAATTCAAGTCACTTCTAAGCACCATGTCAGTTCGCAAATAATATTCAATACTGTTTGATGCGCTGCTGTTTGAGAGTGAGAGGGACTGCACGCGGTTTCCTCTTAGTGCATCTTCCGCGGTGGCATAAATTCCGTTAAAGAAAACTTTTACATTCCTATCAAGCAAATTCATCGGATAAAGGTACGCCTTGAACTGATTTTCTCCAGAAACTAGTATGGGTATTTCAACAAAGCTTGGCGCATAACCGGTAAGTGTTACAAAAAGAACAAGTTTTTTTGAGGTTTCGAATGCCGAGCTCTCAAATAATCCGCTCTGTGAATTATATTGTAAGTTTTCAAGCGGACTTTGGGAGAGAATTGTTTTTCTATCTTCGCTTGTCTCATAAAGAGAAACAGCCGCCCCTTGCGCGGCGCTTGCGCTTATTGGGGTTCCTGAATAATCAAGCAATTGTAAATTAATTGTTGCGACACTAAGGCTTAATCCAATATTAAATGTTATTTGATTTCCCGCGGAGGCAATTGTTTGCTGGGCTGAAAAGTCAGAGTTTGCGGTGTAAATTGATGCTTTTGCGGAGTACTTGTACAAAGAACCGAAAGGGAGACCCAAATACACTGCTTCGCCGTTCGCGTTTGTTGTCACACCGTCTTTAAGCACTCTTATTTTTTTTATTCCCAGTTCATTTGAGTCAATATAAAGATACGCGCTTGCGCCCTGCATCAAAACATTATTCGCGCTATTTTTTACAATTATTTTTGCCGAGCCCGAGTTGCTTGGACTATTTGTTACAGCCTCAAGCAAAATGCTTAGCGGCGACTCATCAAGTTTCATTAGCACTGGCTGCAAGAAT
>Ga0247841_10004176_pt1 | contig 25220 bp, 27 predicted proteins | sample LaCruzMarch2015__2_FD_192410 | JGI IMG/M metagenome (GOLD analysis project Ga0247841, IMG submission 192410) | Freshwater microbial communities from meromictic Lake La Cruz, Castile-La Mancha, Spain - LaCruzMarch2015_18m | ecosystem: Environmental > Aquatic > Freshwater > Lake | place: Spain... | reverse complement strand
TGTTAGAACTTTATTTTTTTCGCGTTTTTTTGACGGTAAATCATCACTAGAATTTTTGACAGGGGCGATTTATCGCCGAAAAACAGATTGTGAAAATTTATTTTTCACTAGAATTTTTGACAGACCCTTTTATTTTATGGTGTCTTTGAACAAAATGGTGATCGTTGTCCCAACATTGACTTTACTGTCCAATAAAATTTCGGCTTCATGAAGCAAGGCCGTATGCTTGACGATGGAAAGCCCCAAGCCGGTTCCTCCGGTAGTTTTTGAATGGCTGCTGTCAATTCGATAAAACCTTTCGAAAACTCGGGCTTGATGTTCGGCTGCGATCCCCACTCCGGTATCTCTTACGATGAGCGCGATCCGCTTGTTTATGTCCGTAATGCTGACGGTGACGCTTCCTCCGTCTTTGTTATAGATGATGGCGTTGTCACAAAGGTTATAGATCATTTCATAAATGATTTTCTCGAAACCAATTATGACATTGTGTTCGCCTTCCAAGGTGACGGTAACGTTCTTTCTTTCGGCCACGTTATGCAAATGGTCAACGACGGATTGCGCCACTTTATACAAGTCAATCGGAGCGAATTCTTTCCTAAGATCGCCTTCATCAAGGCGGGATAGTTTGATGATGTCCTCGATCATATTAAGAAGACGGTTGGCTTCTGAGTAAATTTCCCCCGAAAAACGAGGAATGTCTTCCGATTTCGCAATGCCGTTTTGGATGATTTCCGCGTAGCCCATGATCGATGTCAACGGGGTTTTAAGTTCATGGGAGACATTCGCGGAAAACTCCCGACGCATTTTTTCAGATTGTTCCTTTTCCGTGATGTCAATGAGAAACATGACGGCCGCATTGGCATTGTTTGACCGGACTACCGGGTTGGTTAGAATTCGGTAAATCCTTCCCAGAAGGGTAATCTTGGAAAAAGCCGAAACGCCGTTGAAAGCCCCTTCCAGGGTTTTTATGTATTCAATGTCCCGGCACAGTTTTAAATAACTGATTCCCTCGGGAGCCTGGTTGTTAAACAATTTACGGGCGGTGCGATTAGCATACAAAATGCTCTTTTTGTCTCCGAAGATTACCAAACCTTCGTTCATGTTTTCCATGATTTCCTCGAACTCGTTTTGTTTATCCGTCAGTTCCGTTACTTGTTCGTCGATTTTTTTGTTTTGTCTGGCCATGCGAAGCAGAAGCGGTGACAATTCGGCGTAAGTATCGTTGCTAAGCGGATTGTCTAAATTCAGTTTCAAAATTGGTTTTACGACCGATTTGGTGATTTGGGCGGCAATGGCAAATACGATCGCCAATGCGGCCGCCAAAGTTAGGATAATCCAAATCAGGGAATGAGCTAAAATTCCTAACGCGGTTTTGGTGGTTGCGGCTAACCGCAGGACTTTTCCGTCAATCAGCCTTGTTGCGAAATAATAAGTTCTTTCCCCGATGGTATCGGATAAACGAACCGCTTCGCCGGTGCCATTGGCTAAGGCCTCCTGAACTTCGGGACGATCGAGATGATTTTCCATGGTGGAAACATCCGCGAAATTATCGAACAAAACCGTCCCATCAAAATCAATCAGGGTAATGCGGTTCTTGCTGACCAAACCGACTTCGTTTAAGTAATTCTCATCCGCGCTCTTTAAAGCTTTGGAAATATAATTGGCTTCTTCGACCAACTCTTCACGCATTTCCTGGACCACATTTTCGTAGAAAACCACCGTCAGCAAGATCGCGGAAAGAAACAAAGTGGTCGTCGTGGCGAGGATGACCCCCCAGAAAATTTTCCGTTTCATTCGGATCCTCCGACGATGTATCCGACGCCGCGGATGGTGGCGATGATTTCGCCTTTTTCACCCAGTTTTTGGCGCAGGGTACGAATGTGAACATCGACCGTCCGCGTCTCGCCGTCAAAATCATAACCCCAAATTTTCCCTAAAATGTCATCGCGAGTCAAGACCGTTCCCGGGTTTTGAAGAAGCAGATGCAACAGTTCAAATTCCTTGAGGGTCAGTTCAACCAAGGATCCATCGACGGTAACGCTATGCGATTTTAGATTGATGACTACGCCGCCAAAACTGATTTGGTCGGCTTTGTCAGTCGATTCGGTTCGGCGCAAAATGGCCTTTACCCGGGCGATCAGTTCCATCATTCCAAATGGTTTAACGATATAGTCATCAGCTCCGCTGTCCAAACCAATGACTTTGTCATATTCGGTCCCTTTCGCGGTCAACATGACGACCGGAATTTGACGAGTCGAAGGATCGGCCCGCAGTTTTTTTAAAATTTCGATTCCGTTTTCTCCCGGAAGCATGATGTCGAGCAGGATCAAATCCGGTCGCTGCTTCGCCAGGGCGGCCTTTAGTTCTTTGCCATTTTCAAAGCCCAAGGCAAGGAGACCGGTGTTCTGAAGAGTATAAATCACCAGTTCGCGAATTCCGCGGTCATCTTCAACGCAGTAGATCATGAAACCTCCTCATGAATGCCGGTGATGGAAAATACGACCCATTCCGCGATGTTGACCGCATGGTCGCCCATTTTTTCAAAATACTTGGCAATCATCATAATGTCTAGGGCTTGTTCGCCGTGCTTTTTATCTGAACCAATCAAATTGATCAAGTCTTTTCGGATTTTCACGAACAGATCGTCGACCACGTCGTCATAAGCAATCACGGCTTTGGCGAGTTCCAAATCCCGCCGGACAAAGGCGTCAATGCTTTCGGTGACCATTTTTATGGTGGCTTGAGACATCTTCAAAAGATTCTCGCTGTTTCGGCTTTCGCTGACATCGGTATACGAAATGATTTCCGAAAGATCGGAAGCCTGATGGCCGATTCTTTCCATGTCGGTGATCATTTTCAAAGCCGAGGAGATTAAGCGGAGATCCTTGGCTACCGGCTGCTGTTGCAACAGCAATTTCAAACAAAGACTTTCGATTTCCCGATTTTTTTGGCTGATTTCTTTGTCCATTCCATAACTTGTTGGGCTTTATCTAAATCATTTTCCAATAAGGCATTGATGGCCAGGGTGATCGCGGATTCGCACATCGCCCCCAAAGAAATCAAATCATTATTCAAAATTTCCAGTTGAGTATCAAATTTGGTACGCATTATCCGAACCTCCCGGTGATATAATCTTCAGTCCTCTTATCTTTCGGATTCGAAAACAATTGATCAGTTTCATCAAATTCCACGATCTCACCAAGCAAGAAAAATGCCGTTTTATCCGAAATACGGGTTGCTTGTTGCATGTTGTGAGTCACTATAACAATAGTATACTTTTTTTTCAGTTCCAACGCAAGGTCTTCAATCTTGGAAGTGGAAATTGGGTCTAGCGCACTGGTGGGTTCGTCCATGAGCAATACTTCCGGTTCCACCGCCAAGGCTCTGGCAATGCACAACCTTTGTTGCTGGCCGCCGGAAAGTCCCAAAGCGCTTTTTTTCAGGCGGTCCTTGACTTCATCCCAAATGGCCGCATCGGTCAGGGATCTTTCCACGATGTCATCCAATTGAGCTTTCGTATAATTTCCGTGCGTTCTTGGTCCGTAGGCCACATTGTCATAAACGCTCATGGGGAATGGATTGGGTTTTTGGAAAACCATGCCCACTTTTTTCCTAAGCCAATTGGTATCCATGGTTCCGTAAATGTCTTCGCCGTCAAGGGTGATCGTTCCTTCGATCCGGCAGCCTTCAACTAAGTCATCCATCCGGTTAAAAGCTTTTAGCAGCGTCGATTTGCCACAGCCCGAAGGGCCGATGAAAGCGGTGATTTCCCGGGCCGGGATGGTTATGTTGGCATTTTTGATGGCTTGAAAACCATCATAATAAATATTCAAATTTTTGGTTATTATTTTATCCATTGTTGTTTCCTTTTCCGATTTTCTTGGCAATTAAGCTTGACAAGGCATTTAGGCCGATGACGATCAATAAGAGAACCACCGCCGTGGCATAGCTTTGATCGGTATTCATTCCCTCGTTCCAAAGTGCGTACATATGGACCGAAAGTGTCCGTCCCGAACCCATGACATTCGCTGGGATTTGGGCGACGGTCCCAGCGGTATAGATCAAAGCGGCGGTTTCGCCGACGATCCGGCCGATGGAGAGGACGATTCCCGCGAGAATTCCGGGAACGGCGGCCGGGAGGACAATTTTGAAGATGGTCCGGAGTTTCCCGGCTCCCAACCCGAAGGATCCTTCCCGGTAAATGTCCGGGACGGATTTCAAAGCTTCTTCGGTCGTTCGCATTATGATGGGAAGGATCATGATCGCCAGCGTAAATGCTCCCGCCAAAAGCGAATATCCCCACCCCAGGGCACTAACAAAAAGCAAGTATCCAAACAAACCGTAGACGATGGAAGGAATGCCGGCCAAGGTTTCGGAAGTGATGCGCACGACGGACACGAATTTGTTCCGCTTTTTGGCGTATTCCACCAAATAAAGGGCGGAAAAGACCCCCAATGGTGCCGCAATCAAAAGGGAAAGCAGCGTCATGGTGATGGTGTTTACCAAAGCCGGAAACAAAGATACATTTTCCGAATTGTAAGTAAGACTAAATAATCCCAGTGACAAATGAGGAACGCCTTTGATCAGAATGTATCCGACCAAAAAGACTAAAGCCCCAATGCTGATGGCCGCGGAAGCGTAAACGATCGATCGAAGAATTAAGGATTTCATTTTTTGTTTCTTCATGCTTTGGCCTTCTTTTTAAGCATTGAAAAACTAAGATTGATGATTAAGATGAAAACGAACAAAACCACCGCGGTGGCAATGAGAGCGTCGCGGTGAAGATCCGCCGCATAACCCATTTCCAAAACAATGTTGGCGGTCATGGTTCGCAAGCCATCAAACAGACCGGAAGGGATAACGGCTTGATTACCGGCGACCATGATGACAGCCATGGTTTCCCCGATGGCTCGGCCGATTCCCAAAATGACCCCGGCCATGATTCCGGACTTGGCGGCCGGGACCACCGTGAAAAACACGCTTCGTTCATGGCTGGCGCCGAGGGCCAGGGATCCTTCATAATAGTTCTCGGGAACGGCCCGGATGGCGGCTTCACTGACCCCAACGATCGTGGGCAGGATCATGACCCCAAGGACGATGGAAGCGGCGAGCAGGCTGGTTCCGTTTCCGCCGAACAACATTCGAATTCCCGGGACGATGACCATCAGGCCGAAAAACCCGTATACGACGGATGGAATCCCGGCCAAAAGATCAATGGCGGGTTTTAAGATTTTGTAAAGTTTTTTATTGCAAAAACGGGCCAGAAAAATGGCCGTAAAAATTCCGATGGGAACGCCGATGATAATAGCTCCGGCGGTAACGTAAATGCTTCCGAGGATCATCGGAAAAATCCCATACAGGTCGTTGGCCGGTTTCCATTTCGTGCCTAACAAGAAATCAAAAAAACCGATTTCCGCCATGGCCGGGATTCCGTTTACAAACAAAAACAAGCAAATGAGGGCAACGGCGAGAATCGAGATCCCGGCGGAGGTGATGAATACGATTCTCATCGTTTTTTCTTTATATTTTTTCATAAATGGCCTTCCTTAGGATAAAAGGGAAAATGGAAACCTTGATTTTTCAAGATTTCCTAAAAGTTTTGGGTGAACGTTATTCAGTGATGTCACTCCAGCTGACAAAGTTTCCAACATAGATTTCTTTGACAGAAGCGGTAGAAAGACTTTCAAAAGTGTTCTTCGGATTGACAATGACCGCGATGCCATCCATGGCAATGATTGTGGGGATCAATCCTTTGTCTATTTCGCTGGTTTTAAGTGCTCTTGAGGACATGCCAATGTCACAAATTCCATCCGCCGCACTGTTCATGCCGGTGGTTGAATCACTCATTTGGATTTCGATGGTGGCATTGAAGTTAATTTCCAAATAAGCTTCTTTTAGTTTTTCCATGACCGGAGTGACGGAAGAAGAGCCGGCCACAACGATTTTTCCGGCCGGTTTGATTCCGGAGTACGGTTGGCCATCGACGGCCGCAATGTATCCGTTGGCTTCAACCACGGCTTGTCCCTCTGAAGATAAGATGAAATTGATGAAATCTTGAGCTACTTCCGAAATTCCGGCTTTAGTAGCAATGTTAAACGGACGGGCAATTTTGTAAGTTCCGTTTTTGATGTTGGCGATGGTCGCTTCAACGCCGTCGATTTTTAACGCTTTAACGGAATCATTATAAGATCCCAAGGAAATATAACCAATGGCTTGAGGATTGTTCAGAACGCTGGTCAGCATGACCGATGTGCTGTTGGTGATCACGGACGTTTCCACCGTATAATCCACTTTCTCATTTAATTCATTTTTTTGTTCGACTCCGAACAACTCAATGAATGCCCCGCGGGTCCCGGATCCATCTTCGCGGGATATGACGGTAATGTCGCCATCAGGGTTAAATTCTTGACCGACGCATCCCACCAGAATGCTTAGGGATGCCAATCCAAAAAACAGAGTCAATAACATTTTTTTCATTAATTTTCTCCTTTGATACTTTAGTATTTCAAGTACGATGACATTATACAAAAACAAAGTAAAATCCAAAAGCAGAGGAGTGTTAAATTAAGGTAAAATCACGAAAACCAGAAGCTTCGAAGTGAGCTTGATGATAAAAAATGCCTTTTTGTTTTGACATTACCCCTTACTTTTGTTATAATACCATAGGATCAGAAATATGGCTCTATCGCCAAGAGGCTAAGGCAACGGTCTGCAACACCGTGATCGCCGGTTCAACTCCGGCTAGAGCCTCCATTTTGAAGATTAGATAATGCTCGCCAAAAGGTGAGCATTTTTCTTTTGTCTGGGAAGAAAATGTAGTAAACTAAAATGGGCCGGAAATTCTTGGTTTTTGCCATCCTTATGGTTGGCTGGTTAACCAATCCGGTCCCATTAATTAGTTAAAACAAGTATTTTGGAGGAAATGATGAAAAAAGTAGCATTTGTGTGTACTCATAATTCTTGCCGGTCGCAAATGGCCGAAGGCTGGGCCAAAAATCTGGGGAAAGGCTTGATTGAAGTTTATTCGGCCGGTACCGAAAATTATCCGAATATTAAACCTTTAGCGGTGAAAGTGATGAAAGAGTCGGGAATAGACATTTCTGATCAAAGACCGAAATTAATTGGGGAAATTCCCCAAGAATTGGACGTCTTGATCACCATGGGTTGCGGCGTTGCCTGCCCATTCATTCCTTGCCAGCATCGCGAAGATTGGGAACTTACTGATCCTTCCGGCGGCCCGATTGAGGAATATCGGAAAACCCGAGACATAATAAGGGAAAAAGTGATCGATTTGCTTAAAAGAATTGCAGCGAATCAATTATGAAAATATCCATTCTAACCATTAGTTTAATACCAGGCAATTAATCATTTATTAGACTGATTTATTAACTTCCGCTTCCCTGATTTTTCATGGATGCGGATTTTTTTATGAAAAAAAGTTTGTCAATGAAATTGCAAAATTTTCTTGTTGTTGAGGAATCCTTTTGATGATATAATAGCGCCAAGAGGTGATTTCATGGATTCTTATTCCGAAAGAAAAAAGAAGATCTTTGAAAATCGAAAACGGCTGATGATCAAAAATTGGCTGGCTTCCTTCATGGTAACAACGGTGGCAATCGTCGCCGTGGTGGTGTTGGCTCCCCAAAATCCGAGCGCGGAATTCCTGGCGGCGGAAGTGTTCGGAACCGACATTTATTATGAGGTTATGATCAGGGATGATTCTCAAACCATCACTCCCGGAAGCTTAAAGGTCGTCGCGGAAACCGCCACGGAATATCACGAAATACCCCTGGAAGTCGGAAGACAGTCGGGTAACTTTTCGACTCTGCTCCCAAATACCGAATATCGGGTTTCTGTGAGAGCCAGTTACGGATACGGCGAAGGGACTTTGGCTAAGAGCACCCTGGTGACCGCCGCCGATTATGGGGGCCGGATCACCGGATGGGAACTCGTACCTTTGGACCCGGTGATGCAATATGAGATGATTTCCTACCGGGTAACAACCAGTTACAATGACTTGAAAAACAAGATCGGAAGCGTTACTTTGAAATTTGCTTATTTGTTTCAAGAAGAGCTTCCTGTTGACGGAACCGACCCGGTAATTACCGAATATACTACCATTCCGGTAACGGGGGTTGACCAACAATCCCTTTTGGAATTCATCCCGGACATGAATGTCCGCGTTTATATGGTTTTGGAAGCGACGCTGATCACCTCCGAAGTGGTCGTATTGGATCAATTGCACTTTGATACGCCAATGCGGCTCTATGCTTCTGTTTATGTTTCGGATGTAGGGCCAAATTTCGTAACGGCCTTGGTTTATCCGGACTTCAGCTTCCGAACCGATATCATTTATACGGTCGAACTGATCCGTAACGGCGAAGTGCTTCAAACCCGCGATGTTGTTTATGATGAAAACAATCAAAGCATGGAGCAGGAAGCCATGGTTCGCTTCGAAAGGTTACTGACGGCCTCCAAATACCATTTGCGTTTGGTGGCCAAGTATTCTGATTTGGATACCGGTCAAGAAGTGATCGAGGAACTGTATTTCACGGATGTTTGGACGACGATGGATTACGAACTGACCATTACGGGAACAAGGTCCGAAACCCTTTATTTGATTGAACTGACCTTGGATGATCCGAATGCGGTTTTGTCCGGGTTCAACTATTATGTATACGAGATCGTCGGAACCCAAGAAATATATTATTCATACGGTTCCATAACCATGCAAACCGGAATGGATGATTTGCAACATGGAGTCTCAGAAATTGCCATCTTGGCAGGTTCTGTTTATAAAATCGAAATCTATGCCACCAAAACCATTGATCCCCAAATTTCATTTCCTTGGTGTTTGATCGGCGAGCTGGACGGATAAAACGGAATATGTATTTGAAGGAGAAGAACCAATGTTAAATTTCAAACAAAGAACTAAAAAAGAAAAGATTAAAATCATCATTGTAGCGGCAGTCATTTTTGTCCTGCTGTTTTTGGCCATTGCCACCCCATATTTGTTTGGTGGAACGGTCTTTGAAGATGTCATTTCCAACAGCGTCGGAAAATTCTTCAACATCGTAAAATTCTTCCAGGACAATTATGTCAATGTTTTGGAAACCATTACCATCATCATTTTCATGTGGATCCTGAACCAAATTTTGAAATTCCTGGTCTTGCTTTTGACGGTTCGGGGCCACCGCAGCGAAACGATCGGAAACCTAATGATCAGCATCATTCGCTATGGCAGCCTCATTGTAGCGGGATTTCTGATTTTAAGCGCTTGGGGAGTCGAAACCCCGACTTTGCTGGCCAGTGCCGGGATCTTGGGATTAGCGATTAGTTTCGGAGCCCAAAGTTTAATCGAAGATGTTTTGAGCGGCTTGTTTTTGATTTTTGAAAAACAATTTTCGGTTGGCGATGTCATTCAAATCGGGGATTTTAGGGGAATGGTTATCGAAATCGGCATCCGTACCACCAAATTCGAAGATGTGAACGGAGACATCAAAACCATCAACAACTCCGATATCCGAAGCGCCATCAATACGTCCTCGCATTTGTCTCCAGCCATCTGTGACATTTCCATTACTTACGGCGAGAATTTGGAAAAAGTGGAAACCATCATCAAGAACAATCTTGCAAAAATAAAGCAAGAGATTCCTGACATCGCCGAAGGCCCATACTATCGCGGCGTTCAGTCGTTGGGCGATTCCGGGGTCGTAATCCGCGTTTTCGCGAAAACCGAGGAGTCCAAAAAATATCAAGTCACCCGAGATTTGAACCGGGCCATGAAATTATTGTTCGATAAAAACCAGATTGAGATTCCGTTCCCTCAGATGGTTGTTCATATGTCCGAACCGGAAAAAGTCACCAAGCAAAAAGTAGATTGAAACGGCTAAAAAAACGGGAAACCGGGAATAAAGGAGAACCGAAATGATTGGCGAAATGCTTTTGATTTTTAAAATGTGGTCGCTTTTTCACATTCTCTTTTTGCTCGCGCCGGTGCTTTTGACGATCATCCTGTATTTTTCTCTTCGAAACAAAAGTCCCAAAACCCAAAGGATCGTCGGGATCATTCTGTCAGTCATTGCGGTGATTGATTTGGGCCTTCGCAATACGGAAATCTTCATCCAAGGGGGAAACCAGCTTCAGCCGGACATCATCCCCTTGCAAATCTGCCATTTGGCGACTTTCATCATGCTTCTGGCTTTCTTGTTTAAGAGCAAAGTCATGTTTGCGATCGCCTTTTGCTTCAATTTGCCGTTTGCGGCAATGAGCATCATATTCGCGGACGGACTGGCGCACATGGAAACGGTCATTTGTTTTCGGGGGTTGGCTTATTTGCTCGGCCATACTTTGATTGTTGGGACCACGGTTTGGGCGCTTCTTTCCAAACAATTCGTCATTGACAAGAAAGCCCATCACCAAAGCATGATCATCATTTTGGTTTATTATTTTGCGACCATCCCCGTCAATAATCTTTTCACAAAACTCATGCCCGGCTTCATTTCCAATTATGCTTACTCGATGCGCCCGGAAATCGGAACGCCGATGGAAACCTTCTACGGGTGGGGGAAACCGACCGTTTTCTTAGGAATGGACGTCAATGCCGTTTATTTGCTTTTGATGTTTGCTTTGGGAGTATCAGTGTATTGGATATTCTATGGAATTTATAAATGGTATGAGTACCGCCAGGCGGTATCCAAAAAGGGCCTCTGAGGGCCTTTTTTTTGAGTTTGGAAAAATTTCGGTTTTGTGATATGATATTGAAGAAGAAATATATTTAGGAGAAAAACATGATCAATCTAGAAATTAAGGATTTAAAGAAGTATTACGGATTGAATCGCGGCGTCGAAAACGCCGGGTTTGCCATATCATCGGGAGAGATTTTGGGGTTTGTTGGTCCAAACGGAGCCGGAAAATCGACGGTCATTCGTTTGATCATGGGACTGATCCGGAAGAACTCCGGAGAGATTCGGGTTTTTGGGGAAAAGCCTTCGTCAGCGGTTAATCGGCGAATTGGTTACCTTCCGGGCGAAGTTTTCATGTTCCCGGAATTGCGAGTCGAAGAACAACTTCGGTATTTTTCAGACATTCGAAAATGCGGAGAGCAACGCTGGCGCGAATTGGCCGAGTATTTTGATTTGGATCTGAACCGCCGAGTGGGAGAATTGTCCTTTGGAAACAAAAAAAAGATCGGGATCGTGGCCGCGCTCATGCATTCCCCCGAATTGATCATTTTGGATGAGCCGACTTCGGGGTTGGATCCGCTGATTCAGAAAAAGTTCTTTGAACTTTTGGAAGCAGAAAAGCAGCATGGGGCCTCAATTTTGCTATCGAGCCATGTTCTGAACGATGTTGAAAAAATATGCGACCGGGTTTGCTTGATCAAAAACGGCGAAGTTCTTTTTACTCAGGGAATTTCCGAACTTAAGGAAGCCCAACACCTAAAAGTCACCATGGCTCCGGTGCTTCAGATTGATCTTCCGGATTTGGTTTTCTTAAGCAAAAGCCAAGAAGAGATCTCCTATCTTTTCAAGGGGGACGTAAATGTTTTGATTTTGGAACTGTCCAAATATCAACTGACCAAACTTCATATCAATGAAATGGAGTTTGAGGAAATTTTCATGCATTATTACCAGAAGGAGAAGAGCGATGTTTAATTTCACGATCATAAAAATGGAACTGAAAAGAGCTTGGAAAGGGCTTCTGGTTTGGACTTTGGCCATCGGGATCACCTTGTTTCTGATCATCATCCTTTATCCGATGGTTAAAGACATTTATGCTTTGATTCCGGCCGAACTTCAATCGATCATGGAATCGTTTGGGGGGATCCCAGATACGGTTTTGGAGTATTTCGCGACCGAAGGAGCCATGATGATGCAAATCTTTGCTTCGATCTTCGCGGTCATGCTCGGGTTTAATTCGATCACCAAAGAAGAACGGGAACATTCGAGCGATGCGGTGTTTTCGCTGCCGGTTTCCCGAAGCGAATTTTTTTGGAACAAGCTTTATGCAGCGATGATTCAGGTGCTGGCTTTCTCGGTTGGCCTCTTTATCTTTAATGTAATCGGCTTTTTGGCGGTGGAACCAAGGGTTAACATCACCGACTTTGTGTGGTTTTCTTTATTATTCACTCTGATGCTTATGATGATGGATATTTTAGGAATGGCCCTGGGGGCGGCATTAAGGGGAAATGTGAAAAACATGGTATCGCTTTTGATCCCCTTTCCGCTTTACATCATTGCCTTAATTTCTCAGCTGACCAACAATGAGTGGCTGAAAAAGCTAAAATACCTCACCATTTTTACCTTTTCCGATCCGATTGTTCTTTTAAAAGGCGGAGCGCAGATCGAGTATGTTAACATGATCATTTATGGAACGCTGAGCATTTTGGCTTTAATTTATGCTCATAATCGTTTTAAAAACCGGGAATTTTTGATTTAACGTTTTCATTACAATTTTCCTAAAAAAGTAGTATAATATCTATATTCTGTTAAAGGAGTAATTTATGAAAAGAAAAACCAAAATAGTATGTACCATCGGACCCGCTTCGGAATCACCGGAGATGTTGGAAAAATTGATCAAGGCCGGGATGAACGTGGCTCGTCTCAATTTTTCGCACGGGAATTATGAGGAACATGGTTCGCGAATCAAAAACATTCGCGAAATCTCCGCGAAAATGAATCGCTACATCGGCATCATGGCCGATACCAAAGGCCCCGAGATCCGAACCGGGGTATTTGAAAACGGCCAAGCCGCTTTCAAAAAAGGCCAGGAAGTTTTGGTTTACAAAGCAGAGGTCAACGGGACTTCCGAGAAGTTTCACATTTCCTGCCCGGAACTGTTTCTCGACATCAAAGTCGGCGACTATCTGCTGATTGATGACGGAAAAATGCGTCTTGACGTTCTGGAGACCAATCACGATGTTTTGCGCTGCGTGGTTAAAAATTCAGGGATCATCAAATCCAAAAAAGGCGTCAATGTCCCGAATGTAAAATTAAGCATGCCATTCATTTCCGATAAAGACCGCGAAGACCTTAAATTCGCCGCCGCCAACGGTTGCGATCTGGTTTCGGCGTCTTTCATCCGCAGAGCCAAGGATGTCTTAGACATCAGAGAAATCCTGCGCTCGGTTGGCCATGAATCAATGGAGATCATTGCCAAGATCGAAAACCAGGAAGGCTATGACAATTTGGAAGAAATATTATCAGTTTCCGACGGCGTCATGGTTGCCCGCGGGGACTTGGGCGTGGAAGTATCGCCGCAATTGGTCCCGATCTATCAAAAGAAGATCATCGCCAAGGCCAATGAAATCGGAAAACCGGTCATTACCGCTACCCATATGCTTGAATCAATGATATCCAATCCGCGGCCGACGCGAGCGGAAGCTTCCGACGTCGCCAATGCCATTTTGGACGGATCGGATGCCATCATGCTTTCGGGAGAAACCGCCTCGGGCGATTACCCGATCGAAGCCGTCGAAACGATGGATACGATCGCGAAAGCCATTGAAGAGATCATCCCTTACGAGGAAAAACTGGCCAAGGCCATCAAAACCAGCCAAAGAACCAATAACGACGCCATTGGCATCGCCGTGGCGCAAACCGCTTTAACTTTAGACAAAGCCGTGGCGATCGTCGCCTTCACCGAGACCGGCGGAACCGCCAAACGGATCTGCAAGTTCCGTCCATCGGTACCAATCATCGCCGTTACCGATTCGATCGAAACCTGTAGAAAACTGTCCTATTACTGGGGCGTAAATCCGACCATCCGCGGCAATGTTACCGATTATATGTCTTACAACAGCACTGCGATTGAAGTGGCCAAAGATTTTGGATTTAAACCGGGATCTTCGATCATTCTGACTTCCGGATGGGGACAGGTTCACGGAACCACCAACAGCATGCGGATCATTGATATTGAATGACTAAAAAAACGATTAGGCGACTAATCGTTTTTTTCTTGTTTTCAAAGCGAATTGCAGTATAATAATAAGCAAGGAGAACACTATGAAGTTTCACAAATACCACGGACTTGGGAATGATTTCATCATCGTGGAGGAACAGCCTCTTGATTACTCGGAGTTGGCGAAGAAGATCTGCGACCGTCACCTCGGCATTGGTGCCGATGGGCTGATCATCGTCAAAAAAAATCCACTCACGATGCTTTTTTATAACGCTGATGGTTCAGAAGGAACCATGTGCGGAAACGGTTTGCGCTGCTTTGGGAAATATTGCAAGGATCAATCAGTGGCACCGGGACCGGTATTGGCAGTAAACACGCTCGCGGGCCTCAAAACCGTTGAGTTTTTGGACGGCGATCTTTACAAAACCAATTTGGGGAAACCCATTTTCGATCCAGAAATCATGGGGATCCATACCACGGACCGGGAATTTCTTAACCAACCGCTGTTTGGAGTTCGCATCAGCGCCGTTTTTACCGGAGCGATCCATGCGGTGGTCTTTGTTCTGAATGTGGATTCGGTCCAGGTTCAGGAACTCGGAGAACGCATTTCCAATCATCCGATTTTTGGAGACCGGGCCAATGTCGATTTCGTTCAAGTTGTCGATCGGGACAATTTCTTGGTTCGGACTTTTGAACGGGGAGTCGGGTGGACCCTGGCTTGCGGCACCGGCGCTGCGGCCAGTTTTGTCATCGGAAAAGCCAAGGGTTATTGCGATGATGAAGTCAGTGTTTCTTTTCCGCTGGGGAAAGTTTTTGTAAGAAGCAATCAAAATGGAGAAATATTATTGACCGGACCCGCTGAAAAGATTTGTTCGGGAGAATTCTAAAAATAAAAAATGGTTAGAAAGAGGAGTTTCCTAACCATTTTTATAATCCGGCGCCGATAATCAGCCGACGCTGAATCTGATAAACGGCAACATCTGAGGAGATTTAGCCATTTACGGGTTTAATTCTATCACCATTTTTTTGTTCCTGCCTTATATTTGCTTTTTTTGTTTATTTTTTTTGGTTAATCCGAATTGATAAAAGTAATTGATTTTTTTTGATAAAAATTATATAATAAGTATAAGATTATTATTCCAATTATTATCGGTTACCGATGGGAAAATAGAAAACCAGGAATGAAGGTAAAAAAATGGGAATTAAAGAAAACGTGGCAAAAGTAAAGGAATCGCTTCGGGATTTTCCTCAAGTTGAAATCGTTGCGGCCACGAAGTACATGAACATTGAGCAAACGGTAGAACTCGTTGAAGCCGGAATTTCCAACATCGCCGAAAACCGAACGGACATGTTTTTGGAGAAATACGAAGCGTTGAAAGACAACCCCAAAGTAAGATGGCATTTCTTCGGCGTTTTGCAGACCCGAAAAATTAAGGACATTGCCAATCGGATCATTTGCTTGCATTCCCTGGACAAGATTTCAACGGCCATCGAATTGGACAAGAAACTGATCAACCCCCTGGATTGCTTTATTCAAGTCAACATTTCCGAAGAACCAAACAAGCAGGGGATACCTGCCAACCGGGTCAAGACTTTCATCAAACAATTAGAATCGCTTTCAAAAATCCGGATCATCGGTTTAATGTGCATCGCGAAACTGACTTTTGATGATGAAGTTCTAAAAAAATCATTTTCGAAAATGCAAAAGATTCGCGACGAAATCGAAAAAATGAACATTCCGAATGCTCCTTGCCATGAGTTATCCATGGGAATGAGCAATGATTATAAGATCGCCATTCTTTACGGAGCGACTAAAGTCCGCTTGGGAAGGATTTTCTTGGAATAGGAGGCCACAATGGGACTTTTCAAAAAAAACCAAAAGAAGAAATTGGAATTTACCGAATACAGCAACTATAAAGGCAAGGGCGGCAAAAAACACGCCAGCTTGCTCACATCCTTCGACCGGATGGAATACAGCATCGTTTCGGAAAACAGCCAAGAAATTTTGCTTAAGATCTGCGATCAGATTTTATCCGGAAAAGCCGTTTTGGCTAACTTCGATAAGCTGGATTCGCAAGATGCCAATGACATGCTTTCTTTCATCTCCGGAGTCGTGTATGCGAAAGAAGGAGAAATTTACAAGTTGGACAACAAACTGTTTCTTTTTGGACGCAAAGAAGAGTTCGAAGACGGATCTTTATACCAGTATGTTGAGGATTCGAAATGAGTCTTAAGCTCGCCCTCATCATCCTTTATCTTCTTTTTCAGATTTATGGGGGAGTGATGATGCTGGGAATAATCCTTTCCTGGGTTGGGTCCTTTGACAACCGTTTGGTCCGGATCATTCGAAAAATCTCTTCCTGGTATTTGGGAGCGTTTGAGGGAATGATCGTCATTGGGCGGCTTGATTTAAGCCCGATGATCGCTTTGGGCGCCTACGAATTCATTCTCGGATTGTTGATGAGAGTGATATGGATCTAAAGTTGCAAAACCTGATCAAAAATGCCCAATCCGGTCCAGTCCTAAGCAAATTTTTAACGGTTGAAGATCAAAAGTTAGTTGAAAACTCCGATCTTGAAGTCCGATTTTCCGACTGTTACCCCGGCGAAGAGCGAAAACGAGCCATTTTGTTTCCGAAAAAAACGAAAGCCGTTTTCGATTTTAACATTTCCATTCTTAAGATCACGGCCAAAGAAGAACTCAAACATAGCGATGTCTTGGGTGCCATCATGAGTTTGGGCATCACCCGCGAAGTCATCGGCGACATCATCATTGGCGATTCCGTCTATGTGATCGTGGCTTCGGAAATTGAAAAATACCTTTTGGAAAACCTGACGCAGATCAAACATGGAACGGTCACGGCCGAACATGTCGATCAGTTGGAAGATTACGGTCAGAATCCCTATGTTGACTCCGAGATTATCATCCCCAGCCTGCGTCTGGATGTCATCTTAAGCAAAGCCCTCAATCTGTCCCGGGAGAAGTCCCAAAACCTGATCGGGGGGAAACAGGTAAAAATAAACGGCAACATCATTACGGACAACGACCGTCAGCCCAATTTCGGCGACATCGTTTCGGTGACCAAATACGGAAGAATAACCATTCAAGAAATATCCCGAAAAACCAAAAAAGACAAATTGGTTCTCAAAATCGGAAGAACAAAATAGGTGAAGAAAATGAGCAAAGAATATAAAGATACGCTATTGATGATGAAGACAGATTTCTCGATGCGAGCGGGACTCCCGGAAAAAGAACCGGAGATCCAAAGGCAGTGGGAAGAGGAAGACCTTTATCATTTGGTTTTGAAAAAAAATGAAGGCCATGCCAATTTCAATTTGCATGATGGCCCCCCTTATGCCAACGGGGACATTCATGCGGGTCATGCCCTGAACAAAATACTGAAAGACTTTGTGTTGCGATACAAGACGATGAGCGGGTTTTATACCCCGTATCGCCCCGGATGGGATACCCACGGGCTGCCAATCGAAACGGCATTAGTCAAGAATTCCAAGGTCAACCGAAAAGAATTGCCAATTACGGAATTTCGGGATCTTTGTGAGAAATACGCCCTCAAACAAGTAGATAACCAAAGAATGCAATTTCGGCGTTTGGGAATATTGGGTGATTGGGATCATCCTTACATGACCTTGTCCAAAGATTACGAAGCCGAGCAGATCCGGATCTTCGGTTTGATGGTCGAAAAAGGTTTGATTTTCAAAGGACTCAAACCGGTATACTGGTCGCCATCAAGCGAATCAGCCCTGGCCGAAGCCGAAATTGAATACCACGACGTTGTTTCTCCGTCTTTGTACATCGCCTTTAAGATCGCGGACGGAAAACAAATCGTTTCCGAAGATTGCGAACTCGTCATATGGACCACGACCCCGTGGACCATCCCCGCCAATCTTGCGGTCGCGGTTCATCCGGAATACGAATACAATGTGATCCTTGCCAACTCCCGTTACCTCATCGTTGCCAAAGAGTTGACCGCGGCTTTCGCCAAGACGGTTGATTTGAAAGAATACAAGGTAATCAAGACTCTAAAAGGCGCGGATTTGGAATCCGTTTCCTATTATCATCCTTTGAATCACCGGGTTTGTCCGGTGGTCTTGGCCGACTATGTTGACCTTGAGACCGGAACCGGACTGGTTCATACCGCTCCCGGACATGGGGAAGATGACTTTTTGACCGGCCGCCGTTACAACCTTGATGTGCTTTGCGTCGTGGACGAAAAAGGCATGATGGTTGACGCCGGCGAATTTACGGGAATGTTCTACGAAACCGCCAATCAGGCAATCGTTGATCGTTTGCAAGCCAATGGCAATCTCATCAGGCTTTCGAGCATCACTCACAGTTATCCTCATGACTGGCGAACTCAAAAACCAATCATTTTCCGGGCCACCGCAATGGTTTGCTTCCATCGAATCTTTGAAAGCGGGAATGTTGGAATCAATCAAATCCGTCAAGTGGATCCCAAGCTGGGGCGAACTGCGGATCGCCAACATGATCAAGGACCGCAAAGAGTGGTGCATTTCCCGGCAACGCGTTTGGGGAGTCCCAATCCCGGTTTTCTACGCCGAAGACGGCAGCGCGGTTTTGGACAAACAAATCATCAATCATATCGCTGATATTTTCCAAATGCATGGATCATCGGCTTGGTGGCGTCTTTCCGTAAGTGAATTGCTTCCGGAAGGCTATGCCAATGTCCACAGTCCGAACGGCATTTTTGTGAAAGAAACCGACATCATGGATGTTTGGTTTGATTCGGGAACCTCCCACCATTCGAGCATGGTCCTACACGGCGAACCTTACCCGGCTGATCTTTACCTCGAAGGCAGCGATCAATACCGCGGTTGGTTCAACTCCAGTCTTTCGACCGGAGTCGCGATTACCGGAACGGCTCCTTACAAAGCGGTTCTGACTCATGGCTTCGTTTTGGATGGCGAAGGCCGCAAGATGAGCAAATCCTTGGGCAATACCATCGATCCGAACATCTTGATCAAGGAATTCGGGGCCGACATCCTAAGACTTTGGGTCGCCAGCGTCGAATACAATTCCGATGTCCGGATTTCCAAAGATCTGATGCGCCAAACCGCTGAAACCTATCGCAAGATCCGCAATACTTTCCGCTTTTTGCTTGGCAATCTCTTCGATTTCCATTATGAAACCGATCAGGTTAAATACGAACAGATGGCCGAAGTTGACCAATACATGATCAATGACCTCAACGTTTTGATTGAAAAAGTTCTGAATGCATATGAAAACTATGCTTTTGATGAGGTCAACCGGCTGATCGTCACTTACATGACCAATGATTTATCGGCGTTTTATCTGGACTTCACCAAAGACGTCCTTTACATCGAAACCGCGAACCATCCGGCTCGCCGCAGCATCCAAACCGTCTTTTATGAGAACTTGATGGCTTTGTGTTGCTTGCTTACGCCGATCATTCCTCATACCACCGAAGAAGTCTATTCCTATGTTTTGGACCGGACCCAGAAAAGCATTTATCTTCTGGATATGCCAAAAATCACCAAATACGCCAATTCTTCAGAATTGCTTCAAAAATACGGCGACTTCCTGAAATTGCGCGACGATGTTCTCAAAGCCCTGGAATTGGCCCGTAACGATAAGATCATCGGAAAATCCTTTTCCAGCAAGGTCGTCATTTATCCGACCGAAAAAGCCAAAAAACTTCTTAATTCGATCAATGACGATTTGGCTAAAATCTTCATCGTTTCCGAATTCGTGATCAGCAATGATCCGATCGAAGGCAGCCCGACCGAAAGCGGGATCATTCAAGTTACGGCGCGCGATGGCAAAGTATGCAGTCGCTGTTGGAAGGTTGTCGATCATCTGAGTGATGACGAATTATGCGAACGCTGCGATAAGATCATAAAAAGCTTGGAGGAAAAATAATGGCCATCAACATTCATTTTTTTCGAAACAGTGCCCTCGATAAGTTGGATTTTTCCAAAGTCCTCGAGTTCTTTGACGGACTTCCCAATTTCAAAACCTTTTATACCGAAGACGAAGTCCAGATCGAATACCGGGATGATGATTTCAAATTTTCCTATCGGTATCTGATCACCAAGAAGTCCCGCGTCAATCAAATTTATAAGCTGAATCCGATGTTTCTGAACGTCAACTTTTTGTTGGAACTGCCGGTTTTGATCCCGTCATTTTTGGCCAAAGAGATCCTGACCGTTTCCCAAAAGATTTGCAAGACTTTCGATTTGGAGATCTACACCGATTCCTTTAAGGATGTTCAGCCGTTCAATCTGGCCGATGTCGTGGTATTGTTTGAAGAAGCCCGCCGTTTGACCATCGAGGAATACGGAATGCAGGACAAGCTTCCGTTTGATAAAGAAAAGTTGGATGAAGTCTGCCGTTACCAAAGAAGCGTGGACAGTCTCCGCGAATATTATCACAACGAAGTGGATGTTCATGTTTGCGAACCGATCCTGGACAAGATCACCAACGAATTCGGAATCAGCTGCAATTGGACGGTTGGCCATCCGATGGTTTTTCCGCCGCACCTAAGTTACATCTATGTTACTGACGAAAACGATGTTCCGTTCTTGGTCCGCCGCGAAGATTTTTATGAGCAGATGGGAAAATTCTTGATCGAAATTGTAAACTTCCTTCCGGATATGTATATTTTAAAGGCCAAAGCGGCCAAAAAAGCTCGCAAGATCATTCACAAACTGCGCAAATCCGCCGTCGTTGATCAGAACTTCAAACCGCTTCGTTTATCAAATTTACTGGATGTGTAAACCATGAAAAACAAATTAATTGATCATACTTTGTTAAAGGCTTTTGCGACCGAAGCCGACATCAAAAGGATCTGCGAAGAAGCCAAAACGGCGGATTTCAAGAGCGTTTGCGTGAACCCCGTTCACGTCCGTTTGGCCAAGAAACTTCTGAAAAACTCGGAAGTTTTGGTTTGCACGGTCATCGGGTTCCCGCTCGGAGCCAATACCGTGGCTGTCAAGAGCGCGGAAACGGCGGATGCGGTGGCTAACGGCGCTGATGAAATTGACATGGTCATCAACATCGGAAAAGCCAAAGAACACGATTTTGAATATCTGAAAAAAGAAATATCGGCAGTCGTTTCGGCGGCCAAGGGCCATCTTGTAAAAGTCATCATCGAAACCTGTTATTTGACGGATGAGGAAAAAGTCGGCGCTTGTCAAGCGGCCAGTCTCGCCGGAGCCAATTTTGTAAAGACTTCGACCGGATTCGGAACTGCCGGGGCTACGGCCGCGGATGTTGCTTTGATGAGAGCCAATGTTCCCGCTGCCATGGGCGTCAAAGCCAGCGGTGGCATCCGAACCAAAGAAGACCTGGAGAAAATGGTAGCGGCCGGGGCAACCCGCATCGGCGCTTCGGCTGGAAAGGACCTCTTATGATCCCGACCCCGCACATTGAAGTAACCGATGCCAATTTATTCGCGAAAACGGTGCTAATGCCGGGTGATCCCCTGCGCGCCAAATTCATCGCCGAAAATTATTTGACCGACGTCGTTCAAATCAATCATGTCCGAAACATGCTCGGGTACACCGGTTTTTATAAAGGAAAACGGGTCTCGGTCATGGGTTCCGGAATGGGAATGCCAAGCATCGGCATTTATTCTTTCGAATTATTCAGTTTTTACGGCGTGGAAAACATCATTCGGGTCGGATCCTGCGGATCCTATTCCCCAAGAGTCAATGTCTACGATGTCATCATTGTATCCAAGGCTTTCTCCGAATCTTCGTTTGCTCAGGTAGCCTTTGGAGAAAACCAGAAACTTTTGTCTGCTAATCCGTCTTTGACGAAAAAACTCAATGCCAGCGCCAAAAAACTCGGATACCCGGTTTTAAATGAGGTCATCAATTCTTCCGATGTCTTTTATCGGAAGGACAGCGACGTTCCGAAAGAAGCCCGCGATGATTTTGGGTGCGTGGCCGTCGAAATGGAAAGTTTCGCGTTGTTTGCGAATGCGGAGTATTTGAAGAAACGGGCAGCTTGCATTCTGACCGTGTCGGATTCATTGGTAACCCATGAAGCGACGACTTCCAAAGAACGGCAGGAATCCTTCCAAAAAATGATGGAAATAGCGCTCGATACCGCCATAACAATATAAGAGTGGGTTTGATCCACTCTTTTTAAAAGAAAAGAGATTGACCATGGAAATAAAAACGATTGTCTGCAACCAGGTTCCTACTACGTTAATAAAAACCAACAAATTCAAAACGGTCGCGATCGAGATCGTTTTTTTAGGTGAGTTCACCAAAGCCAATGCCACCAAAAGATCGCTTTTGTCTCGGGTCATGATGGCCTCAACCGCCAAATATCCGACCAAAAAGGCTTTGACAAATCGATTGTTCGAACTCTATGATGCCTCGGTCTCTTTTTATTCACACCCGTCCTATCGGACCAATGTTTCCATTTTCACGATGGAAATGGTCAATGAGAAATATCTTCCCGATCACGCCGCTCTGACGGATGAAGCCGTCGATTTCTTAAAAGAAGTCCTTTTTCATCCCAACGCCGAAAACGGATCTTGGAACGAAAAGGATTTTAACGAACAAAAACGGCTCCTTCGGGAAAGCATTGCGAACATTTACAATCATAAAAGCCGTTATGCGACCATGAAGATGATCGAAACCATGTGCGAAAACGAAATAACCCGCGTTAATCCGCAAGGCTGTTTGGAGGACTTGGAGCCAATCACTCCCCAAGACCTCTATTTGACTTATCTGGATTTGATCAAAAATGAGAATGTCAGCATCTATGTGGTTGGTGATTTCGAAGAAGAGGCCATGATCAAAAGTCTTTCCCGGCTCGGGGATTTTCCCATTAATCCCAAACCGGAATTCTCGGTTCAAATCGAGGACATCATCCCGGGAGCCGTCAAAGAGAAGTATGAGATCCAAGCCATCAATCAATCCAAACTGGTGATGGGCTTTCGGTCCCAGATCAACAACTTTCATCCTTTGCACATTCCCGCTTTGGTTTTCAACATGATGTTTGGGGGGACTTTCTCTTCCGACCTCGTCCAAGTGATCCGGGAACAAAATTCGCTTTGTTATTCGATTTACTCCAATTTGGCTCCCGAGAACAAAATCATGACCATTAACGCCGGAATTGATGGCGAAAACTATCAAAAAGTCAAGAATCTGATCATGGAACAGCTTAAACGTTATCAGAATGGCGATTTGGATATGAAAAATTTCTCCATTTCCAAAGATTTGTTACTAAGTTATCTTAGCGAGACCGAAGACGGCCAAGAAAGCCTTTTGGACTATGCCATTCGCAATTATGTTTTAAGCCGCGATCTGACGGTTTCGGAAGTCATGAGAAGGATTTCGGAAGTGACGATCGAACAAGTCTCCGAAGTGGCCAAGACCCTAAGTCTGGACACGATCTTCCTTCTGACCAACGAGGCCTATCATGATTAAAGAATATTTGCGCATCAATGAAACCGTATTTTCCCAAACCCTTCCCAACGGTCTTCAGGTGGTGATCATTCCCAAACCGGGATATCAAAAGACCTTCACCATTCTGACCACCAAATACGGAGCTTTGCATAATCGTTTCATTCCGTTTGGGGAAACCGAATTTTTGGATGCCCCCTTAGGCATTGCTCACTTTTTGGAACATAAATTGTTTGCCATGCCCGGAGGAGCGGATGCTTCCGACCGGTTCGCGGTTTTGAGCCTGGAAAGCAATGCCATGACCAAATACACGACCACCAGTTTTCTGTTTGAGGGAACAAAGAATTTGGAAGCGGGACTGGAGTTGCTGCTGGATTTTGTTCAAAAACCGAGTTTCACGAAATCGGGAGTACAAAAAGAACAAGGGATCATCGAACAGGAATTGAAAATGTACTTAGATTCCCCGAGCGACGTTTTGCAACTTGGTCTCATGAACCGTTTGTTTTCCCGTTATCCTTTGATTTATGACATTGGGGGAACGGTTGATTCCATCAAGAAAATCACCCCGGAATTGTTTAAAACTTGCCACTCCACCTTTTATCATCCTTCGAACATGATTTTAACCATGGTCGGGGACATTAAAAACCTGACCGGCGGAAAGAGCGATGATCCGATGGCTTTGTTTGAATATGTTTCCGAAAACCAAAGCCATAAACGTTTTTCCCAACCGGAACCAATTCAAATCGACTTGAACTTTGAGGATGCGGCTGTCAAAGAAACCACCGGTTCGGCTTTCATGGATCTGACCATCCCGAAATCGGCGATCGGCCTTAAACTTCCGTACGAGCTTTTTCCGAAAAACGAATCAATGATCATGGAACTGGCTCTGAAGATCTTGCTTGAAGCCATTTTTGGTCCGTCCACCGATGCTTATCAGGAAATGTTGGATCAGGAACTCATTCAAGGCGGATTTAACTACGAAAGCTATCACGATGGTTTCACAGGTTTCATCCGGATTCAGACCAATACCCGAAAACCGGAAGCCTTCATCAGTTTCATTACCGAAAAATTGTTATCTTTGGCGACTTTCGAAATTGATGAGGAAACTTTCGCCCGCTTCAAAAAAGCCGTCCTCGGAAATTTCATTAAATCCCTGAACAGTTTCGAGTTTTTGGCCCTGGGTTATCTGGAATACGGACTTCGAAATAGCGACATTTTTGAAACTTTGGAAGAGTTCGATAAACTGACTCGGTCGGGTTTAAAGAAATACCAGAAGTACTTTGTGAAGTCGGCCATCGCCAATTTCACGGTCTTTCCGAAAAAATCCCAACAATGAACGCCGCTTGCGGCGTTTTTCAATTTCCTTAACAAAAAAATAATGAAAAAAAACGAAAGATGAGAAAAAAGCTTTTTAAACAAAAATAAGAAGCTTTTTTTGGTTTTTGACCAGTTTGATTTCCGTTTTTTTAAAAGCAGCATGAAAAACGTTTAGAAAAAAGGGAATTTTTTCCTGATTCAGAATTTGAAAAATCAAACGCTTCTCGCTATACTTTGATTACCGGTAAAAGAAGGAGAGGAGGATTCGTTGATCAACCATGAAAATCTATGTTTAACAGCGTTATTTTAATCGGACGGACCGTTGAAGATCTGAATGTTGTGACTCTCGATTCGGGGCTTAAAACTTGTCGCATGACCTTGGCCTGTCAGCGCAGTTTCAAAAACCAGGAAACGGGAGAATATGAGACTGATTTCATTCCCATCCAGTTATGGTCCGTGGTGGCAGAAGCTGCCGGCCAAAATTGTAAAAAAGGATCGACGGTGGCGGTCAAAGCGCGCCTGATCACCAGAACCGTCGAAACTGAGGGGGTAAAACTAAGGAACATTGAAGTCGTCGGC
>Ga0247841_10004175_pt1 | contig 25223 bp, 21 predicted proteins | sample LaCruzMarch2015__2_FD_192410 | JGI IMG/M metagenome (GOLD analysis project Ga0247841, IMG submission 192410) | Freshwater microbial communities from meromictic Lake La Cruz, Castile-La Mancha, Spain - LaCruzMarch2015_18m | ecosystem: Environmental > Aquatic > Freshwater > Lake | place: Spain... | reverse complement strand
TATTTCGACCTGGACCGGCCTTCGCCCTACATGCTCCTGGTGGCGCCGGTGCGCAAGGAACGGCGCCGCGGCTTGGACGCGGCACAGAAACTTCCCGTGCGCGAGCGCATCAATCAGGCGCGCTCCGATGTGCCCGCCATTACGCATGTGGATTACTCCGCGCGGGTTCAATCGGTGTCGCGCGCGGTGAACCCCGATTATTACCGCATTATCCAGGCTTTTGAAAAAAAGACCGGCTATGGTATTATCATCAACACCTCGTTCAATGTCCGCGGCGAACCGATCGTTTGCACGCCGGAAGACGCCTATCGGTGTTTTATGCGGACGGAAATGGACGCGCTGGTGTTGGGGCCGTTTATACTGGACAAGCAGCGCCAACCGCCCTGGCAGGAAAAGAAAAATTGGCGGCAGGATTACGTGTTGGATTGAGCGAGTAAAACCAAGAACAAGCGGGGAGACAGCCGATGAGATTTTTAAAATACCTGGGACGGTTGCTGAAAGAATTTCTGGGATTCGCCTGGCATAACAAAGCCTGGTGGATTGTGCCGATCGTGTTGGTGCTGTTATTGATGGCCTTTCTGATCGTCGTGGGGCAAACGACGGCGCCTTTTATCTATACGTTGTTCTAGAAAATGAATGTCTTTTCAAGCAGCCGTTTTATCTGGATTAAAAAAAAGGACACGGTCCCGAACCGGTACCTCGTGTTTCAAAAGGTGTTCCGGCTGGCCGACCTGCCGACCGGCCTAGAACTTCATAGCCTCAAATGCCTGCGCATACATCCAGTGCCCGAAATCGTTGGGATGGTTTATGTTGTTGCCCAACAGAGATGGCAGGTCTTTGCGCCGGAGAACCATTTTCCAAGTGCTGTAAACATCCACATAGGCGCATTTGGCTTCAGCAGCCGCCTGCTTGGTAGCCGCGGCAAACTGGGCCATCCTGTGTGTGCCGTAGTGCCAGTTGTCGTTGGGCGGGAACGCCGAAAACAGAATCACTTCCGCGCCCTTGCGTTCTCTGATCATCTTGACAATTTTAATCAGGTTTTTCTTAAACTTATCCGGTTCCGTAGTCCCTATATTATGGTCATTCATACCAAAACCCACCAGCGTCAGACCCGGTTGCTCCACAGTCCCCATATACTTGTCAAACCAGTCTATGCCCTGCTGGGAAGCATATCCCGGGATTGATACATCCTGTACCTCTATTTTGGACTTGGGGAACTTGGCCTGCAGATATTTGGCAAATCTCCACTGGAACCGGAAATCCACCTCCGATGCCTCTCCTCCGGCAGTAATGCTGTCGCCGTAGGATGCTATTTTGAACGGCCCACCGGCCTCCAGTTTCTTCCTAACGTCCACTAGGTACTTGCTTTGGTCGTTTGGCTTGGCCCATATCCGGCCGTTGGTCGTCCGATAGTCTGCCCAGATAAACCATCCGTGATTTTTGTAGCTCGGGACATTTTTGTGATCGAAGTCTTTCTGCCCATACAGGCAGTTGGTTGAATAGTCAGGTATGCGGGAATTGGCCGTGCGGGTTATTGTGCCTTTTGCATAATCAATTATGCAGTCGCTGCCTGTGCCGTAGACTATTGTATCCTGCATTCCGGCAACAAATGTGCTGCGCAGAGTCAAGCTGCCCTTTACCACATTGTCAAAACACAGCTTGCCCGGTTCAGTCTTGGCCAGCACCATGCTCTCTCCTTGAATTTCCATATGCCTGCCTCGTATTGCTTTAGGGCTGCCCGCCATGCCTAGACGGATGAATGGGTAAATCCATCCAGTCGGATATGCTCGCGTATCGGTCGGAAAAACACAAGACCGGATACAAGATATCAATAGTCAAAGTACTTCCAGTCAGTATATGGTTGACTATATCTGTCCTTGTGTCAATCCTGTCCTTGTGTCAATCCTTGACTTATAGAAATAGAGTGATACAAATGAATTGATAGTTGGCATGGGCATTGAATTACTGAGAATCGCACAATATAGTTAGACGTATTTCATCCCATGTGATATATTTCCACACATGGGTAACCAAAAAGGAATGAAACGTGACGGGGGCGCCATGCGCGTTCTGGAACAGCGTCGCAAAGACGCCGCCGTGCTCTTGCGTAAAGGGCTAAACCAAGCCGAAGTTGCACGCCGGATAGGTGTCAGCGAAATGTCCGTATCTCGTTGGGCCGCCTTATTGAAGCAAGAAGGTCTTGCCGGACTGCGTTCGACCGGTCGGGCTGGCCGAAAACCACGAATAAACCAGCGGCAATGCGAACGAATCAAACGCGCTTTGATAGAAGGGCCAGAGGCACATGGGTATAGCAATAGTCTCTGGACCTTGCCCCGGGTAGCCGTCGTTATACGCGACACCTGCGGAGTGACATACCATCCCGGCCATGTCTGGAAAGTTCTGCGCAATCTCGGATGGAGCTGCCAGCGGCCTTCCAGTAAATCCTTGGAGCGTGATGAAGAAGCGATCCGACGCTGGAAGCGGTACACTTGGCCCGCCCTTAAAAAAAAGCCCTCCGCGAACGCCGTACCATTGTCTGCGCTAACGACCAGATCTTGGCCTACGAAAGAGGCTGAAATAGGGTAACACTTCTTAATGAAGATCTGCTGAAGATCTTCGGGAGTGTTACTGATGAAAGCAGGTAAGAAGAAGGGCAAGGCAGGTAGGAAGAGACAGGGATCGTTGGAAGGGGTGCGCCCTCCTGGGGGGAGAGGAGGGCGCGGCGCGGTGGGCCAAGATGGCACACTGCCAGTCGTTGCCGGCGGTCGGGAATATACGCCGCCGAAAAGTTACGAAGTCAAACGCCGTGCGGTGCAGTTGTATCTGGAAGAAGGCGTGCCCGCCGATCTGGTGTCGCGGGAAGTTGGGGTTAGGAATAGTACGATTTTCAAATGGGTGCAGCAGTATCGTGAGAACGGTGAAGAAGGCCTGCATCCGCTACCGACCGGACGCCGAACAGTCAACCTGCCGTCTACGTCAAGCAAGCCAACGCCGCGAGCGCTGATCCGCGCCGAGATAACGGCGCTCAAACGTAAGCATCCGACCTTTGGCATCAAGCGCATCTCGCAGACCTTACGGCGGATATTCCACTTATCGGCGAGCCCGGAAACGGTGAGGAAGACCCTGCACCGCGAAAAGCTCATCACGCCGAAAAAGAAGAAGACGCCGTCCAACCCATCGAAGCCGCGCTTTTTCGAGCGCGCCACGCCCAATCAAATGTGGCAAAGCGATATCTTCCCCTTCAAGCTTGGCGGGGAAGCTGTCCGGCCGCCCGAATGGTTGGGGCCGGGCGGTTATGCCTACCTGATCGGATTCATCGACGATCATTCCCGGTACATCACGGCCCTGGAAGTATTCCGCAGCCAGACGGCCGATAATCTGATGGAGGTATTTCGGCGTGGCGTGGGCGCGCATGGGGTGCCCAAGGAGATGTTGACGGATAACGGACGGCAGTATGCGAGTTGGCACGGCAAAACCAAGTTTCAACAGGAACTGGAACGGAACCGGATTCAGCATATCCGCAGTCGCCCACACCATCCGCAAACGCTTGGGAAAATAGAACGCTTCTGGAAAACGATCTGGGAAGAGTTCATCAGTCGGGCGCGATTCGCGACCTTCGAGGAGGCGCGGGAGCGCCTCCGCTGGTGGGTGCAGTACTACAATCACCAGCGGCCACACCAGGCCTTGGATGGCTTATGCCCGGCGGACCGGTTTTACCGGATCGAGCAGGCGGTGCGCTCTGAGATGGAAAAAGGGATCGCGGCGAATGTGCGGGAACTGGCCTTGCACGGCAAGCCGCAGACGCCCTTCTACATGATGGGGCGGATGGGAGATCAGTCGGTGACGATCAAAACGGAAGAGGGCCAAGTAAAACTGGTGGTGGAAAAAGCGGAGGACATTGGAGATGAACACAATGAACACAGTCGAGAAGAAACGGAAAGCAAGGCGGGTGGTAAGCGCGCGGGCGAAGGCGCAGGCAGTCCTGACGATATGGAGCGGGCGGCGGAACACCTCGCAGGTGTGCCGGGAGCTGGGAGTGAACTGGGGGTCGCTGAACGGCTGGGAGCGGAAGGGACTCCAGGGAATCCACAAGGCGATGGGCGGGGAGGAGTTGATATCGCCAGTGCAGGGGGAACTGGGCCGGCGACTGGAAGGTCTGTTAGTGGGACTGGCGACGGAGAAGACCGTCCTGCCGGCGCCGTTGGCGGCGGAGAATCAAGCGTAAAGGTTAATTGCCAAGAGGAGGGAAAAGATTATGCTGACAAAGGAAGCAGGACGCAAATACAATGCCCTGGAGCAGTGCCGTGCGGTGTTGCTGGTGTGGTCGGAGCGCAAGAGCAAGAAGGAGGTATGCCGGGAGTTGAAGGTCAGCGGGAGCCTGCTGGCGTACTGGCAGGAGAAGGCGATGGCAGGGTTGATCGCGGCACTGACGCCCCGGGAGGGGCGGGAGGTGGCGGAAAAGGGTCCGGCCCTGTCGGTCAGCGTCAAGCGGCTTCTGGAGAAGAAGGTTGGGGAACAAGAGGGCCAACAACGGGCACAGGCGCGGATGGCGGGGATGGCCAGGCGTGTGGCGCCATCGTCACTGCCGACTGTAACGACGGAGGGCTAAATGATCCGGATCGAGAGCGCGGAGCGGGAGGAACTCCTGCTGATCATGCGAGTGCAGGTGGGCCAGTTGACGGCGTCAGAAGCGGCGCGGCAGATGGGAGTCTCGCGCAAGACGTTTTATCAGCGGGCTCAGCGGGGACTGGAGGGCATGGTGGCGGCGCTGGCGCCGCGGCCTGCGGGTCGGCCGGGGGAGGCGCGGGACACGGAGAAGGAAGCGCTCCTGGCGAAAATAGCGCAACTCCAGCGGGAAAAACTGGAGTTACAGCAACTCTTGCGGGTGCGGGAGCTCTTGCAGGAAGTGCGGGTTGAAGATGTCAAAGGCACGAAAAAAAAAGCTGGCAAAGCGGGACCTGGTTGTGGCGGCCGTCGCCAAGACGCGGGCTGAGCTGGGCGGGGAATATCGTGCGCTAAGCCGCATGGCCGGAGTGCCGCACCGAAGCATCCAGCGCTGGCGGGAACGGCAGGGGCGTGGCGAGCCCCTGCTGTTCTTTCCCGGCCCGAAAAAGGTCGCGCCGCTGGAAATAGAAAATCTTCTGACCGACCTACTGGCGCTGGCCCATGGGCATCGGCGCACGGCGGGGACGGGTGCGTTGTACGCGGAGTTCCGCGACCAGCTCTCCCGGCGGGTATTGGGAGAAGTTGTGATCGGCCTGAGGAATGAGTATTTTCATCTCAAGGCTGCTTTACAGAGACGGATCATCTGGCAGGCGCCGGGGCTGATCTGGTCGATGGACGATATGGAAATGAACTGGCTGGAGCTGGGGCTCGGGGCTTTTGAGCCACCCAAGGTGTTTTGGCACCAGATCCGCGACCTGGGCAGTCGCCGTCAGTTTCCAGCGCTGGTCACAACCGCCCTGGCGCCCGGGGTGGTTGTAGCGGAACGGCTGGCATGGTTGTTTCGGAAATATGGTCCGCCCCTGTTCATCAAGCGCGACAATGGCGGCAATCTGAACCACGCGGCGGTGGATAAGGAACTGGGCAACTTCATGGTCATGCCGCTCAACTCGCCGCCGTATTATCCGCCGTACAACGGGGGGATCGAGAAAAGTCAGCGGGAGTTTAAAACGGAGTTGCGGGGTATTTTCCAAGACCGACAATGGCCCGTCAAGGGAGTTGAGGATGCACTGAGCCTCGTCCAACTGGGCACGAAAACGGTATGGCATGAACTGAATCAGTGGCGGCGGCCCTGCCTTCAAGGGCGCACGGCCAATCTGGTTTTTGAGGTTGGCAAGCAGGATCGTCGGTATTACTATGATCAGCGTCAAAGGAGAGCGGTGTTCGACGAACTCAGGACCATGGCAGCGATGTCCATGGCGGAAACAAAACTGACCGGCCGGCGGGCGGCGGATGCCGCATGGCGCCTGGCGGTCGAAACGTGGCTACGCCGGGAAGGTCATATTACCATCTCGGTCGGCAGAAAAGTGTTACCCTATTCCCCGTAATTCATGCGCCATAATCTGGTTGCCGCCACAATGCATCCGGCACGCTCTCCATCCGCCACCCGCCGCAAACAAGGCCGGTGATCCGCAGCCGCCGGCAATTTCCGGCCGGAACAAAAATCATTCTCCGTGAGGATGGCCCCAAAACTCGCAAGCAATAAAGGACGTATTCGAGCGAACATGAAAATCAAGTTGTTTGTCTTCGATTGGGACGGCACCGCCCTGGGCGGTCATTGGCCCTACGACCAATTTCCAAAAAACTTTGCGGCTTTTCTCGATGAACTTGATCGCCGAGGTATCCGCTGGGCAACCAATACCACCTGGGATCCCGACAGCCAGTATGCCGTTATCAAACGCAGCCGGGTCCGCAGCGATCCGGTTTTTATTTCGGGCGGAACCGGATTATTCCTGGCGACCATCCACCGTGGCCGCTTGATCCATGATATCCGTTATGAACGTAAAGTTCAGAGACGTCAGCAAGCTTTTCATGCCCGGCATTGGCCGCAGATTCGCAGGCTATTTCAGGTATTGTTGAAGCGTAACCTGGTGGATAGTCTATCGTATAACTTTTTTCCGCCTCAAAGAATGCTTACCTTTACCTGCCGTCCAGGGAACGCCAATAAGGCCTGGTCCGTGTTGGCCCCGCTTCTGGATTCCGGTGACTATTATCCCTGGGATCCGGAGAGGCGTACCAACGTGACGCTTATTCCTCATTTTATGAATAAGGGGGAAATCATAACGGCCATGCAGAAACGCCTGCAGATCACGGCGGAAAATACCCTCGTGGCCGGCGATGGCATCAATGATCTGCCGATGTTTGATCGGGCAATTGCCCGTTGGGCGGTCTGTCCCGGGAATTCCGATTCCAGGATTAAAAAAGCCGTCCGAGCTATGGGCGGCATCGTAGCCCAAAAACGATATTCCTGGGGTGTCATTGAAGGAGCGCGAAAAATATTGAGCGGTCTGAAATAAGGATGTCACGGAGAATTCCATAAGGATCAAATATGCCCCTCAGCCGCGAATCATTTTTCTACGCCGCGGTGCCGGCCCGTTACATTGAGGCGCAGGTGAAAATTGGCGTTTTACGGTCAAATGACATTAACGCTATAAACAGGAGTTTTTTAAAATGATGAAACAGGCAATCATTGTGCTTGTCGGAATGGGGATGATGAATATGACCGCATGGACCAATGAATTGAAAATCGCCTACCCGCACCCATACACGCTGTTTCAGCGCGATACCGCCACCAGTGGCGTCGTTAAAATCCGCGGCACGTTTTCGGTGGATAAACACCCTGAAAAAATTGAAGCCCGTTTAAGCGGCGGCGACTGGCAGATTGTTGATACCCGGCCCGGCAGCAATACGTTTGCCGGAACAATGCCGGTCCCGATGGGGCAGGGGCTCCTGGAAGTGCGGGCCGTGGGGAACGCCGTCTCGACGGCGAGCGTGGAATGCGTGGGTGTGGGCGATCTTTTCCTGATCACCGGCCAATCCAATGCCGATGGCCGCGGCAAGGAATGGGTCACGCTTGATCCGTCTAATCCTTATGTGGGCGTAAAATATCGCCGCAACGCATGGTCGAAAGGCGATGACCCCTCGGCCAACGATACGACGAACATTAATGAATCCGCGTCGCCCTGGCCGATCGCGCTCAATCGGCTCATCCCGGATCAAAAAGTGCCCATGGGTTTCATTGCCGCCGCCGTTGGCAGCACCGTGGTAAAACAATGGCGCCGGACCGAAGGCGCCACGGCGGCGAACGCTTGGAGCCTGGGTGGACTGTATGCGCGCGCGCTGGATATGGTCAAAGTGGCCACCGACGGAAGCATGAAGATCAGGGCGGTGCTTTATTACCAGGGCGAAAACGATATTACCGCATACAATTCTTTCTCCGTGCTGGGCGATTACGCCGCCTATAAGGCCAATCTAATGGCGGCCATCGGCAATTTCTGGGATGATTTCAAAGTTCCGGTGCTGGTGGGGCAAATCACCAATGGCGGCCCCGAGCGCGATAAAAACGACAATGTCCGGCGTGCGCAACAGGAGGTTTGGCAAGAACATCCCCATGCCCTGCCCGGCGCCGTCACCTACGATATTTTCCCAACCGATGGCTGTCATTATCGGGACGCTGCCAATATGAAGGCCTATTCCGACCGATGGACTGCCGCCATTTTGTCCGGCGTGTACGGCTGCCGGGAAATGGCCGGCCCGGCGTTAGTTAGTATTCGCCGGGAAGGAGAAAAGCAACTTATCTTTACCTACAATCAGCCAATGGCGTTGAAGTCCTGGGACGGTCGGACGGGGACTAAAGCCGACGGATTCCGTTTTATGGAAGGCGACCGGGTTTTGACCAATGCGCAGGTGGTTTCCACAAAAATTGACGGCCAAAAAGTGATCGTTGAATGTAACCGTAATCTGCCCGCCAACCTGCGGGTGAATTATGGAAGCGGGGCGGACGGCCAGGGCGGGATCACCCTGCGGAGCGCCGCCACCGATCTACCCGTGCCGATGATTTTCTGCCGCCCGGTGGAATAGCGCAAAAGCGGGCGGCAAAAAGGGGTCATTCCGGACGGACTCCTTTTATCCTTCTCTATGCTGACATGCAAATCGGAAGGATCTATTCTATTTAAGGAAAGTCGTTCCAGACATGGAAGCGGACCGAGACGTTGAAAAGGGGCAGTTCTTGCTCCAGCACGTACCGGCACTGACGCAGTTTTTCCTTCACCATGTCGGCATCATAGGCGTGAAGGCGGCAATCCCGCGCCAGGATGGGCAGGCTGCGCTCCGCATTCGCGATCTCCGAACGCAGAATTACGGCGAGTTCGTCCAGAATTTCCCGGAAGGCGGAGATCGTGACGGGTGTTTGCCCCAAGCGGTCCCGCGCGGCGAGGAAGCGGACCACATGCTCGAGGGTCGTCAGGTGAATGTCCATGAGTTCGCAGATGTCGAGCTCCATGCGGGCCCGTTCCGGGGGCTGATCTCCCATGGCCTGCTTCAGAGAAGCCAGCCCTTCCGACCATAATTGCCGGCAGCGGGAAGTGAGTTCAAGGTAGCGGTTGACACCATAAGGCAGCGTCAGCAGAAGTTCGCTCACGTAGCGGGGCTTGGCGTCCTTTAAGAGCGCAGCCACTTCTTCCGGAGTTGCCAAATCTTTGAGATCTCCGGAGATACCGAAGAATTTGGCCGGCAGCTTATAACGGTTTTGCGTGTTGAAAATGAGCGGGTGGGCCGGGCCGTAGTGCATGGGCCCGCGGGCATAGAATTCCCGTTCGCCGTTGGTCATGGCCGAATAGGGAAAATCGTCCCACGCGTCACTCAGCTTCCGCCAGGCGGCAACGATTTGGCGGGCGGCATCAGGCGCCGCGCCGAAATCGCGCTGGGCCGCACGGTAGAGCAAATCTTCGACCTTCACGTCAGGCGACCAGTTTGCATGGTACTGCATCTCTTCGGGCAAAGAGCCATTCATTCCGTAAAAACCCCAGTTGCCCATGTAGCCCGCCACGCCGATCTGCGCCATCGCGCGGAAACGCCCGTGCCAGCGGAAGTGAACCGGGATATACGGCAGGAAATAGGTGTCGGGGGTGACATTGCTCTCGGTCTTGCAGTAGATCCGCCGGCCCTGCCCGGCCGCCTTGGCCGCCTGCGCACGGAAAACGTCCGATGGCCCGACGGACTTGATGTTATAGTCGTATAAATAGACGCCGGCGCCGTTCCGCGTATCGGGGCTGTTGGTGGCAAAATTACTCAACACCCGCACATCATCGCTGAGCTGCTCCATCCAGCGCAGCTGGGCCCGGTCTTCATTGCCGGACCAGGTGAAGGCGCTATACGGCCAGGCAAAGACAGCCTTGTGAGTGCCCGTCCGCTTCACGGCCGCCGCAAACCGGTTGACCAGTTGCGCCACCGGGATCGCGGGTTCATGGTCCCGGCAACGCGGACAGCTTGAGTAACCCTCGAATGGGCCGAAGGGCCGGGAATAGCAATGCATGAACCCTTCGCCGCCGACGAGCATGACGGCGCCGGCGGCCTGCGGGACGGCGCGGAAAAAGTCCGCCACGGCCTCGTCGTAATAAGACAGCACTTCCTCATTGGCGCTGCAAAGGACGTTCTGGGGCGCCATATCGTCGAATACCCGGTAGGGCGCGCCGCGGCGCGAGGGATTGGCCGTGAAGGCGGGATGGTCCGCGGGTAGGGGTCGGACGCAGACGTAGAAGTAAGCATCAATGCCGTGCTTGAGCAGATGGGCGACCTGCTTGTTGAGCGCCGCCAGATTCTTTTCGGCGTTCGGGTCGCTGAGTTCGGGTATGATGCGGCTATGGCTGCATTGCGTGAGTTCGACTTTCAACTGCATCCCGTTGGCGCCGAAATGCGACATGAGCGACAGGTACTCGTCGGACAAAGGGATTCCTCCGATCGCGATGGTCATGCGCGGAATAAAAACCGGCGCATGTTTGCTTTGTCCGCAGGACAGGAAAGGGCCGCCGCGATCCGCCATCAGGCGTTCCAGGTAATGCGTCCCGTGCAGTAGTCCGCGCTCATGAACGGCTTCGATCAGCACTCCCTCGCTGGTTATGGAAAGCATAAAAGCTTCGCTGGCAGGATCAAGGACCGCGCCGGGGCCGGCGCCGCCTGTCAGCCGCAGGCGGATGTCGGCCTTGGCGGTCGCGGGGCGGAGGTTGACCTGCAGGCATGTGTCGCAGAACGTCGTTAAATCCGCCACCGCCTGGTCGATCAGCGGCGTCCGGGGGGCATCGACAGCCAGGCCGGCTTGGTTGGGGACAATAAACTCGCCGGGTGACGGATTTTCCGAGGCGCAGCGGCGATAGCGAAAGTGCTCGGCCTTGATAAGCGCTGCCAGATTCATAAGATAATCCCTTTCATAATAGACTATACATTCGCAGAATCTATTCGTTTTATGTTGAACATTTATCGGCCATCCAAACGTCGAATAAAGCAAGCACTGGGTTTTTATCCGCCTTTGGCGGATGTGACCGCGTTGCGCCTTGGGTTGGGCGAGTCTGCGAAGCCCTGCGGAACAGAATGCGTTAGATTGGCTTGACGGCCAGGCGTCGCCGCCGGCGCTATACTCGTGTATGCGCCGACCGGCGAGAACACCGCCGCCAAGCCAAGATCACACATTCGGTCTCCGCACCCAAGGCGAAACGCATCGTTGCAGCAAAATTCTCCGCCGAAGGCGGATCCGCCTATGGCGGAAAATATCTTTGGCTAGACTATACATTCGCGTTCTTGATGTTTTTCGTGCAAAAAATGTCTGGCCAGTCTGAGCCTGAATACGAATTTACCGGTCAAACAAGGTGCCGGGATTCAGGAGGCCGGCGGGATCAAAGACCTGCTTGACGGCGCGCATGGCGGCAATGCCGTCCTCGCCGAACATCAGGCGCAGGAATGGTTTCTTCAATTTGCCGATTCCGTGTTCGGCGGAAACCGTGCCGCCCCACGCCAGCGCTTTTTGGGCCAGTTCCAGGTAAAGCGCTTTGCCCCGGGCATACTCATCCATATTCCGCGGCAGAATATTGACGTGAACATGGTTGTTGCCGATGTGGCCGAACAGAAGATAGTCCAGGGCGGCGGGATCCAACAGCTCCCGGTAGGCGGCCATCATCTTCAACAGCGCGTCGTCCGGCACGGCCAGGTCGGTGCCCAACTTGGTTAATCCGGGAATTTTTTGCGCCCGCTCGCCAATGCGCTGGTTAATCGTTTCCGGCAGGGCATGGCGAAAAGCTTTCAGGCGTTCGGTTTCCTCGCCCGTCATGGCCGTCCAGGCCGTGTCCGCGGAACTGCCGCAGGCTTCCAGGAGCGCCAGGAGCGCCTCGGCCGTCGTCTCAAGGTCCGCTTCCGTGGTCGCCAGCTCAATATACACGGCCGTGTGCGCCTTTTCCGGCAGGGCCGGGATCACGCTTGTTGGTCCTTGCTTCAATTTCTGGTCCCGCAGGAGGTTCAAGGCATTGACGTCAAAATATTCCAGCGCCAGGGGCGGAGTGGGCAACGACGGGGTCTGGGCTAAAGGTTTTTCGCCACGCGCGGCCCGTATAAAATTCAGCGCTTCCGGCTCCGAAATAAAAAAACCAATTACGCCCAGGATCGTCTCCGGGGCCGGGATCAGCGTGATGACCAGCTCGGTGACCACTGCCAAAGTTCCTTCCGAGCCGATCAGTAAATCCAGCAGGTCCATGCCCGGCTGCGCAAAATAGCCGGCCGCGTTTTTGACCGCCGGCATGGGATATGCCGGGATCTGCCCGGAGCGCACGGCGCCATCCGGCAATACCAATTGAAAGGCGCCGTCCGGCGCCGCGGTGCTGGCCCCGCGGGTTACATCCACCCCCCAGCCCCCGATAAGCGCCGCGCGGATGCGCGCCACGTAGCGGCGCGTCGGCCCGTAGAAAAGCGTGCGCGCGCCGGAGGCGTTGCAGGAGGCCATGCCGCCCAGGGTCGCGGAGCGTTCCGTCGGGTCGGGCGGGAACATCCATGCGCCGCTTGCGCGCATTTGCCGCAGGGCCGCCTGTGAGTCGGCGTCCCAGGTTTCCTCTCCGGGAAACCGCTTCTTTTCAAGGGCGGTATGAATGGTTTCCAGCGTGACCCCCGGCTGACAATGCAAATAAAACCGGTTGGCGCCCGGATCGTAACGCAGGGCCGTGACGCGGTTCATCTTATCCAGGCTAATGAGCCAGCCGCCCTCCGGTACGGCCCCGCCGGCAATCCCCGTGCGGCCGCCGGAAATCGTAACCGGCTTGGCCTTGTCCGCCGCCGCCCTCAGCACGGCGGCCACCTCCGCTTCCGACGACGGAAAAAACAGGCGTTCCGCGCGCCCGTGCAGGCGGGATTCGTCCGTCAGGTAACTCTCCGCCGCTTCCGGCGCCAGTTCCGGGGGCAGGGCCGCGGCGGCTGGTAAAAGATTGATGGCTTTCAATTGATTGGTCATACCAACATTCCAATAATAATCCAGACTGACGCAATGCAGGATTCCGGTCCTTCCTTGCATCTGTTTTGACGGCCGCACGAATGGATGTTAGGTTGTTTTTCTCATTCAAGCCGAATTTTTCAGTTTGTTTGCGGTTTTTAATAACGCCAAAATGTTTTCTTCCGGGGTATCCGGGTCCGCCCCTCCGCACGCGACTGAAAAGTTATCCTGCAACTGGTCGCACATTTCCCGCAACTTGCTTTCAATGTGATCCGGGCGATCCGTCCGGAGTTGTCCCGGATCGTAATAGGCGCAAATGGAACTATGCGGAAACAGGGCACGGGCTTTCTTTAAGTCCGTGCCGTCGCCCAGCTGGAGCTGTCGGACCTTCGGTATTTGGGCAAACAGTTCCAGCAGGTGCGTAGATCGGCCACACGAATGAATAACGCCCCCTTCGTAGTCCGCCATGATGCGCTGATACAGGGGCAGAGAAAATTTCTCGTAAAGTTCGGGAGACAACATCGTCGCGGCACAATCGCCCAAATGGAGTTTTGTTCCCTGCCAGCCCATTCTTCCGCAGATCGCCTTCCACAGGGATTCATATTGCCTCATCAAATAATCGAATATTCCGCTGGCCAGTTCTTCATCCATCATCATGGCAACCATAATATCTTCACCCACGAGACGAAACGCGGTGGTATACGGCGTGTGCATGACGAAAAACGATTGTTGGCCCCCTTGGCCCTCAGCATGGACTCCCTGCACATGACTGATTGGAAGGCCGTGGCAAACAGGTTTCATTTCATCGATCTGGCGAAACAGGTCCAGAAACAGGCGATGATTATCCCAATCGATATCGTTTAGCTTTGCCAAATCCGCCATGCTTTGGATATTTGCAAGGGGTTTGTCAGGGGTCCACACGCTTTCATCCGCATGATATTCCATTTTTCCGCCTAACGCGGCATTCATAAAATCCAGCGGCTGAATACTGACCCCCAGACACGGCTTAGGGTCTCGATCGCCCATCCCAAATTCACCAAATCGCTGATAGTACCCGATGGATACTTTCCGATCTTGTTCGATCCGGTACAAAGGGTCGGAATGGTATCTTGCGCCGTAATCCGCTCCGAAAACACGGAAATGGTAGGCCGGATGGTACGAAAAGCTGATTGAATTTTTTATTTGGGAAGGAGCAAATAGTTCGGTTGACATTTTAACCCTTCTGCTCGTTGATCTGAACCCGTGACAGGATTTTTACAGCCTTCTGTCTGGTTCGTGCTTCCGCCGCAACTGCCCGCAGGCGGCGTCCACTCCTCCGCCCTTGGATATGCGCAGGGTAGCATTAATCCGCGCGCTCTCAAGTATATTGAGAAACTCGCTTACGACCGGCGCTGGGGGCGCGCGCCCTTCAAATTCCGCCACGGCGCTCAGTGGAATCAGGTTTACCCGCGCATGGATCGGGCGCAGGATGCGGGAGAGCTCGCGGGCCTGTTCGGGCGAATCATTGACGCCCTGGATCAACGTGTATTCGAAAGTAATCAGCCGGCCGGTTTGCTCGGCGTAGGCGCGGCAGGTTTCCAATAAAGCGCCCAACGGGTATTTGCGGTTGACCGGCATGAGCCGCGAGCGCAGGGCGTCGTCCGGCGCGTGCAGGGAGATCGAGAGTTCCACCTGCAGGCCTTCCTGCGCCAGGCGCTGAATGCCGGGAATGATCCCGCAGGTGCTGATGGTAATCCGGCGCGCGCCGAGGCTTAAGCCTTCAGGATCGTTGATGATCCGGATAGCCGCCAGGACGGCATCGTAATTATCCAGCGGCTCGCCCATGCCCATGAAGACAAGATTCGAGGGCGTCGCCCCCAAGCTTCGGGCGGCAACAATCATCTGGCCCACGAGTTCGCCCGTCTCCAGGTTACGCCGGAATCCGGCTTTGCCGCTGGCGCAGAAGGCGCAATCGAATTTACATCCCACCTGGCTCGATACACAAACCGTCGTGCGACCCCGGGCCGGGATCAGGACTTCCTCCACCCAGTCGCCATCCGGCAGGGCAATCAGCCATTTGGTGGTGGTCCCAACGCCCGCTTCGCTTTGCGAACGGGCTATTGCGGCCGAGGCCAGCGTCAAGCGCTGGGCGAGCGCCTGCCGCAGGCTGAGCGGGAGATTTTTCATGTCCGACCAGTCGGCCGCAAAGTGGTGATAGAGCCAGTGCCAGATTTGCCGGGCGCGGTAGGCGGGTTGATCCAGCTGGCGGCAAACCTCCGTGAGCTGTGCGCGGGTCAACCCATGAATCAATGGCAATGCGTTCATAATATCGATTTGATCCTGATCAATATAGAGCAAAAATCATCAAAAGCGAGAAAGAATTTGTGCGCCGGAATCGGGTATGCTATTGTTCAGGCGGTATGTGGAAAGCGCCGCGCGCGCGGCGCCTTGCGGGAATGAACATGCGCGCCAAAAAAAGCGCTGTTAAAATTACGGCATGGTTCAAATCAGGGTAACACGAAGTCAACGCTGTCATTTCGAGCGAAGTCGAGAAATCTCGGCCACAGGCCGCTTCGCGAGATCCCTCGACAAGCTCGGGATGACAAACTGTTACCCTCTTGTGGTGTCTTATGAACCATGCTAAAATTACGTAAAAAACAACCAGGAGGTCAAATGAAAGTCTACAAAGTCGGTATTCTCGGATTGCGCATGGGGAGCGCTTGGGCGGAAGGTGTCGTGCGCCGGAAAGACGCGGAACTGACGACCGTGTTCGATCCGGATCGGGAGCAATGCGTTGCAATTGCCGAAAAACACAAGAGTTGTCCGGTATCTTCCGAAAATGACTTCTTTAAGACCGACCTGGATATCGTCATCGTGGCCACGCCGGATCATCTGCACGTGCCGCAATCCGTGCGCGCCCTGTCGCTGGGCCGGCACGTCATCTGCGAAAAGCCCATGGCGGCGACCGTCAAGGATTGCCGGGTCATTAACGCGGCCGTGCGGCGTCATAAAAAATACTTTATGATCGGCCAGGTGTGCCGGTTCGCGCCCGCGTTCCGGATGGCCGCGAAGCTGATCGGCGAGGGCCGTATCGGCGATATCGCCTTCATTGAAAGCGAATATTATCATGATTATTCGCATGTCGGCGGCGTGAACGGCTGGCGCAAGGATCCCAAAATCCGCCGCGAGGGTTTTATTGGCGGCGGTTGCCACGCCCTGGATTTGATCCGCTGGCTGGCCGGGCACCCGACGGAAGTTTTCTGTTACATGAACCAGAAATACCTGACCGACTGGCCGACCAAGGATACCGGTGTGGCCATTATGAAATTCAAGAGCGGTGCGATCGGCAAGATATTCGTTTCCATCGGCGTCAAGGCGGGCTATTCCATGCGCACCGTTATTCATGGCACCAAAGGTTCGATTGTTTGCAGTAATACCGGCGAAAGCATGGATTTATACCAGGAAGGCAAACCTTGGAAGATCCCGGTCGAGGTAAACAACCACAACGTGGCCGACGAGTTCGCCGAGTTTGTCGATTGCCTGAAAGCCGGGCGGCGTCCGCCGACCGATGAATACGAGGGCACAAACACGGTGGCCTTTGGCGAGGCCTGCCTCAAGTCGGCCCGGATCGGCAAGCCCGAACGTGTTCAACATATAACGCGCAAATAAGGAAAAAAATGATCAAGGCCGGTTTTTATGAAGCGGATATCACGGCATCCATCGGGATGGAGCGCCCGGCGACTTACTACAAGATATACCACACAGCGATCCATGATCCCCTCAAGGTCAGGGCCTGCGTGCTGGATAATGAGCGGGAACGTGTGGCGATTGTCGGCCTCGACACCTGCGTTTTCATGGATGAAACTGCTCGGAAAATCCGCCTGGCGCTAAAAGATGCCTGTGGCATTCTGGAGAAGAACATCCTGATTGCCGCCAGTCATACCCATGCCGGCGGTCCGCTATGGGGCTTTTGCGATGAAGATATGCAAGCTGCGCCGGATTTTATACGGCGTCTGGCGCTGAAGGAGAGCATTAGCCTGGATGTGGGCTATGAGCAACACGTAATCAAGCAGGTTGTCACCGCGATTGCCATGGCGCAGCAGCGCTTGCAGACGGTCACCCTGTCCATTGGTCTCGGGAGGGAAGACAAGGCCGCCTTTAATCGTCGTTTCCGATTGAAGAACGGCCGGATCGCCACGCATCCCGGGAAGGGCAATCCGAATATTATCGCGCCGGCCGGCCCCATGGATCCGGACGTCGGTGTCATCGCGGCCTGGGATCGGAATGACGCCTTGGTCGGTTGCATTGTGAATTATGCCTGTCATGCGACCTGCTATGGCGACGGGGTGTCCGCGGACTGGATATATTACCTGGAACAGACCGTGCAAGGCGTCATGGGGCGCCAATCCCGCGTCGTATTCCTGAATGGCGCGGCCGGTGATATTACCCAGGTGGATAATCAATCCCTGCGTCCCATGGAAAGCGGGGAAAAATGGGCGCGGCATGTTGGCGTCCGGGTCGGCGCGGAAGTTCTCAAGGTGTTGGTGTCCGCCGAAAAGGGCGACGATTTTAAATTGGCGGTGTTGTCGGAAACCCTGCGGATAAAGATCCGCAAGCCGTCTCCCAAAAGCCTCGCGGCCGCGCGAGCTCTGTGCGCACGGATGCTGTCCGAGCCGAACAAGACGACGGAATTCCATTTTGCCAAGGAGCGGCTGGTTCTTGAATGGTTGATCGTAAAGTCGGAAACAAAGACGGTCGAAATCCAGGCCATTCAAATCGGGCCGGCGGTTATCCTGGCAAATCCGGCGGAGTACTTCTGCCAGTACGGGTTGGATATCAAGAAGCGGTCGAACTTTCCATATACGTTCGTGGTTGAACTGGCCAATGGGTTGTGCGGTTATGTGCCCACGGAAGACGCGTTCGATCCGGACAGCGGCGGCGGGTATGAAACCGTGCTGACCTCCGATTCTAATCTTGAAGCCAGCGCCGGCCGCAAAATCATGGAGAAATCCCTGGAACTTGCGGGCCGGCTGGCGCCGGATAAAGTTTTTCAGGGCGCCCAGGTCGCGCCGTCAAATGAAGTCTGGGATTTCGGCGCCTTGGGGCCGGAATTGGAATAAGCGCGGCGGTTTCGCCGGGCCAATGGCGGCCGTGCCTGACGCGCTGCCCCCCATCGTTCTCGCCCAAAGATGGCGCCCTGATGGATGTGTTCATACGCACCCATGTCCACCGTGCCGTAACGGATGCGCGTACGCCCGAAAACTCGGCGCGCTTGAGTTACAGATACGCTCTTATTTTTTCAGCTCATTAAAAATATTCTTAACAACATTATAAAAAATGGCTTCCCATTCAGGGGCCAGCAAGCATTCCGTAACTTCATAACCACCGCGGCAATAATATGACGCGGGGGGAGCATAATGGAGATAGCCATTCGATATAGAAGCAATATAAGTGTGTTTGAATGGAGACATTTTTTTCACATTAAATCCTACTTCCGCGAGAATTTCCATTGGGGCTGTTATCAACACGCATTCGCCTATTTTTATTCCCTGAATTTCCGCGGGAATCGTGGTTGTGCCGATTTCATCAATAACTTCCTGATGCTTTTTCAGCATGGAGATTTTTAACTCATTTCTGGTCATTCTTTCCATTGTTCCAATGCGGTCAAGGTACTTCTTAATCTCCAGCCTGTTGCGATTGTCCTCTTCTTTAATACTATTATCCCCGCATTCAGCAGCCTTCATATAGCGAGATGACAAATGGGATGGATAATCCGGATTTAATGAATATTTAAGATAGAGCGGCAGGAATTCCTTGAAACTCAGCAAGTAAGCATAAGCGGTATTCAAAGATGCCATCAGCACCGCCTGCTCCTGCTTTAATGTAGATATGTAACTGGGAATATCTGTTCTAAAAGGAAATTCAATATTTTTGTCGACAACCTTGAGCTTCACTGGGCCAGTGGTTATTTCCCGGTAGCCTTTCAATACACTTTGCCCCAATTTGGTTCCAAAATCAGTAGTGCGGTGGCGATTATTTAAATCCGTTCCGAATATTTCATTAGCATCGCCTCCGGCACCCTGCAGAAAGAAGGCCATCGTCTCTCCCCCAAGATTATTCTCCAGATATTTTAGGGTAACACCAACATGATCGGCGGTTATATGCCCCGCGTTTCCTTTAGGTGAACCAAGTAAAAGGTGACTGGCAAAATTATATACGATTGCAAAGGGGCTGCCATCCAAACGATCTATTCTAAGGATGCCTATTTCAGGATCAATAGGCCGCAGTCCTTGGATTTCATCTTCCGGAGGGTAAGGACTCAAGGTATGGTCGGTCCCATTTTTCATCATAATGGTTCGGTTGACTGTAATTGTATCTTCATAACCGGAACCGACTCCGATTGTGACGGGAACCATATTTTGCAGCGCCCTTTTGATCGCTTCAAGAATTTTATTAATTTGAGCAGCATCATCGCAAAGCAAACGCGGCGCCTGATGGGTATGCGATGCGCTTACACTCACATTGCCACCAGGAATGTTAAATTCTTCTTCAATTCGTTTTCGCAAATCAGGCATAAAATTATCAGCACTGTCACTTAAGATGTTCTGACTGATTGTTCTGGCGCCTATCGCGGTAACATCCATGGTTATCAGGACAACTTTCCCAAAGCCATCATCTAAAACCAAGACTCTGGCAAAGAGCGGATCATCCACTTTTAACTTAATACCCAAATATTCTTTTGGAATATGTTTTTTGGCTTTTTCAGAAAGACACGCATCATAAGTTCCTTCTTCTTTGCATGTAATTTCGATCTTGCTTACACCTGCGCAAATATTTTTAGACATGGTGCTTTTCCTTAAAGTGTTGATCGAGACGTTTAGGGGCTATTTGTTTTGTGTTTTGGGATCTTTCGCGGAATATGCGGGTAAAATTATCAGATACAGGGATGCCGTCAAGCCTTTGCCTGGCAGGATCGGGCTTTATTCACCGGGGAAGGAAGATCTTGCAGACAATCGGCAAATAAAGAAATACCGCGTTTTTTTTCCGGATCGCCGGGTCCGCAAAATAACAGGCTGAACGCCATGGCATCCGTCAAGCTGATGAATTTAACAACTAATCTCTGCGCGTGTCCGGTAAGAATACATTCGGCCGTTTCGTCGGGAGCCCATCCGCGCATGGTGTCATATTGGACGAGTGGTTGGCCATCAAGCCATATCCGGCATGGTCCGCTTCGTCCAACCACTAATGTTACTTTGCCAATAAGCTCGGGCGACCGTATGGTTCGTACGAAATAAAAACATGCCTGGCCTTTGAAGCCGCCCGCTTTCTGATCAGTGATCAAATCCTCGCCCAACTCCAATGGGAGCGGTAATTCCTCCGGGATATCTTCTTGGAAAAGCCGGGATTCATCAAGATAAGGATAATCGGCCCGGACATGCTGATTATAATAATCGTTATAGCCGATTGCCGCTGGATTGCATTTAACTTTATCATTCCGGTAAGGGCAGATTTCATTTTTTGTCTTGTCCCACATATCCCAATATGGGCCGTAAACAAGCCACTGGCGCGCACCTCCCAGGCCAAAGGTTGACCTTGCGATCTCCTTCGAATCTTTGGCAATCAGCTTAGCCAAAAACAAATTCTTGTCCGGCAACCATGTTCCGGCTTTTTGCCGATGGACAATTAACTTGACGACCTGCTTTTTTCCCGGAGCCAGTTTAATGGCTGATAAAAATTCGTTGCATTGGACGTTAGCCGGCATTTCCAGATATAAACCGGCTGCGATATTTTGTTTCGTCGGATTGCTAATGACTAAATTTAGCGGCGTGGGTCTTTGATTCCAAAGAACCGGTTCTGCCGGATATTCGGCTTCCATGGCAACCTGCGGTTCAGGACGACCGCGTACGGTCACCCGGGGCGCGTCCGTAATTGCAATGGCTTGGTTGCGGTCTGCCGCCATTTCGATGCCGAGGCGGCAGGTTTCCGATGCAAAATCGGTCAAGGGGGCCGTCTTGTGTTTTACTTCAACGCCGCAGATTAAATTGCGTCCTAATTTGTTCAACCAGTCGCCCGGCAATCCCTTGGTCCCTGCGAGCGCTCCCAAAAGCGCGCCCGCCGTGGCGGCGGTACAGTCGGTATCCCAGCCGCTGTTAACACAAATACACATTGTTTTCTTGAAATCAGATTTCCCCAGGAAAAGCGCCATCAGTACAATGGCAAAATTAGTTATGGCCTTGGATGCGTCCCGGTCGCCATAGCGGCGAATGATCATGCGCCAGGCATCATAAACGTCAGGGTATTTATCGCAAATGGCCCGAACCTCCGCGGCTATTGGTATGATGCGACTATGGGGGGCAAGAACCGAAAACCCGGCTTGCAGAACGGCATTCAAGTCATTGGTCACGCAAGCCCACGCCGCCGCCGCCGATTGAAATTGTTCGATTTCGACACTGAGCCCACCATGGTCCAATTGACCGTCCAGGCGGGCATAGTCGGCGGCCAGTTGCGGATTGCCCGGGCAGACGAATCCCCAGATTTCACTTCGAATGGGGCATCCTTCCGATTCCACGTAGAAGGAGTTATTCCAAATCCCTGAAAGCGGCGCGCTGATTCCGCGCTGGATATTATTCAGGAAAAAACCATATTCACAATAATTGTGGTAGCAACGATCCTGCCAGTATTCAGCCAAATCACGGGACGACAGGTAAAGTCCCCGCTCTTGCATGGCTTCCAGCCAAACCACCTGAATGTCAAGGTCGTCATTAATCGCCAAGGCATCCGGCCAGATATTGTCTTCGGTTTCTTGTCCGAACATTTTGTGATTTTCAAACGGTGCGCCAATCACGCCGCCGAGTGATTTTCCCAGCCAGCCGGCCAAAACTTTGTCGTAATAGTCCTGGTAAGTTAACGCCGTTTTCATCCCCTGCTTTTTTTTCAGCATATAATATCCTTTGTTAATTCTCCGTTGCGATTCGAGGACGATTGCTGATGTTGTAAAGGTTTCGAGTTTTATGTTGTATCGCAAGAAAAAAAGCCGGATTTTTCAGGCCATCCGACTTATTTCCCGAGACGATCGTCAGATCATAAAACCCAGGCCGCGGATTTTGGCTTCCAGCCGGGGATGTCCTTTGGGAAGCGTCACGCGCGTGAACCGGAATTCCCGGTGAATGGGATAATTCCTGCGGAGTTTTTCAAAATGCTCGCCGCGCGCCTGGGGGTCCGCGGCGGCGCCGGCGCGCAGGCGCCGGTCATCGGCCTCGATATCATAGACCGGCTGCACGATCCGCCACAGGGCCGCTTCATCGCTTAAGCCCGCGGGGTCCAGGCGGATTTCCGGAACCAGCGGCGGCGGCAACAGGCTATCCGATGGCAACCGGCCTTCCGGCAGCGGCCGGCTTTCCGGCGTCCAGGTCGGCTCAATGCCCAGAAACCGGCACACGGCATGATACATCATCACGGTGCCCATGACCTTGCCCTCGAAAGAATGGCCGGCAATATGCGGCGTGGCGATGTCGGCCCTGGCCATTACGTCGGTGCGAAACACGGGCTCGCCTTCCCAGGTATCCAGCACGGCATAAGCCACCTTGCCGGGAGCGCGCGCGGCCGGCGACTTCGCCGCCAGAAAAGCGTCCGAGTCCATCGCGGCGCCGCGCGCCGCGTTCAGCAAGATGATGCCGGGTTTAAGTTGCTCGAAGAAGCGCTTATCGGCCAGGTGCCAGGTGGGGTAGGGCCCGGTTCTGGTCAGGGGCACGTGCAAGGTCAGGATATCGGCTTCGGCCAGCACCTGCTCTAACGGCAGGAAGATCGGGTTGTTTTCGGCCGCGCAGCGGGGTGGGTCGTTCTGCAGGACGCGCAGACCCAGGGCCTGAGCCTTTTGCACCACGAGTCGGCCCACATTGCCAACGCCCACCACGCCAATCGTTTTGCCTGAAAGCGTAAAGCCGTGGCGCTGACCAAGGCACAGCAGCGCGGTGGTTATGTATTCCGCGACGCTGTTGGCGTTACAGCCGCTCGCCGCGCACCAGGTGATGCCGGCCTGATCGAGGTAAGCCAGGTCCATGTGGTCGGTCCCGATCGTCGCCGTGCCGACAAACCGGACGCGACTGCCCTCCAACAGGGCGCGGTTCGCGCGCAGGGTGGATCGAATCACGAGCATGTCCGCGTCCCGGACGCGGTCGGCCGTTATTTCATTCGGCGCCAGGATCGTCAGGTCGCCCAGCGGCCGGAACGCCTCTTCGGCATAAGGAACATTTGTGGAACAAATAATTTTCATGCGGGGTTCAACCTTACATAATCTTGAATTTCGGCAAATCCTGAATATCCACCATGCCAACGAGGCGGCGTTTGCCGTCCACCACGAGCAGGTCGTCAATAGTGTGTTCCTCAAAGATTTTTAGCACTTCGACGGCCAGGTCCTCCGTCCGGACGGTGATGGGCGAACGGGTCATTACGGCGCGGATGGGCAGGTTGGCGATTGCCCCGCGCCGCTGGGTGATAAGCCGGCGCAGGTCGCCATCCGTGAAAATACCGGCCAGTTTACCGGTCCGGTCCACGATGCCGACCGCACCCGCGCGGGCGCTGGTCATGGCCAGAATCGCATCCTTGACTTTGGCGTGCGTGCCGATGCGCGCCAGGCGTTTATCCTTGCGCATGATGTCGGCCACGCGCAGGAGCAGGGTCCGCCCGATGGCGCCGCCCGGATGGAGCTTGGCGAAATCCTCCTTGCGAAACCCGCGCGCCTCCAGGAGCACGATGGCCAGCGCGTCGCCCACGGCCAGCATGGCGGTCGTGCTGGCGGTCGGCGCCAGGTTGAAGGGACAGGCTTCGCGGCGGACGGGGATCAGGATGATTGCGTCACTGGAGCGGGCCAGCGCGCTTTCGGCCACACCGGTCATGGCCACGATCGTCGCGCCCAGGCGCTTGACAACCGGCAGGATTTCCAGGATCTCGGCAGTCTCCCCGCTGTGGCTTAAGACCAGCAGGATATCGCGGCTTCCGAGAATGCCGATATCCCCGTGCATGGCCTGCGAGGGATGCATGGTTACACTGGGCGAGCCGGTGCTGGACAGCGTGGCGGCGATTTTCTGGCCGATGTGAAAACTCTTGCCCACGCCGGCAATCACGATCTTGCCGTCCCGGTTCAGGCCGTCCAGGATGATTTGCACGGCGCGCGAAAAATCCTGGCCGAGTTGCGCGCGGACGCGCTGCAGTTCCTTGATTTCGATGTCCAGAATTTCACGAGCCCGTTTAACCATTTTCATAATCAACTCCTTTGTCAAGTGATGGAGTATGGGAGTAAGGGGGTATGGGGGTACGGATAAAACTCTTTACACCCCTACACCCACACTCCTTTACTCCCTTACACCCCTGGTCCTCAGCGTTCGCACGGCTTCCACGATCAATATCAGGGCCAGCACGAACAACAGCATGGCAATAATCCCGATTATTGACAAGCGATATTGGCCGATCAGCATGACCAGTGCCCAGACGGTCATGGCGAGCATGAAGATCATGGGCCAGAGAATGAACCCGATCGGCTTGCCGATTTTTTTAAGCCAGACCAGGATTACCAGCAGGGCCAGTCCGGCCAGCATCTGGTTGCTGGCGCCGAAGATCGGCCAGATCGCTTTCCAGGCGGAGATCGGATTGCCGGCTGTGTCGTGGAACGTAACCAGCACAAACAGCGTCGGCAGAACCAGCGTCAGGAGTGTGGATAAATACCGCACATAGCGACCCTTGAGGCCCCAAAATTCCTCGAAAATATAGCGGCCCAGCCGGGTGGCCGTGTCGAGGGTTGTCAGGATGAACGCGGAGAGCGCCAGGAGCCCGAATGAAAATCCGATCTTGGCCGGGATGCCGAACACACCGAGAAACGTAGCCATGCCGTTGCCGTAGATGGCCAGGGGCGCCTGGCTCGTGAGCGGGCTTGCCGGCGGCAGCATGGCCACCACAATGAGCCCGATGACCGCCACCAGGCCCTCCACCAGCATGGCGCCATAGCCGATTTTACGCGCGTCCGTTTCCTTGTTCAATTGCTTGGCCGTGGTGCCGGATGACACCAGCGAATGAAACCCCGAACAGGCCCCGCAGGCGATGGTGATGAACAGGATCGGGAACAGCATTCCCAACTGCGGGTCGTGCCAGGCCTTGAACGCCGGATACTGAATGGCAAACCCGCCGAAGAGAATGCCCAGGAATCCGCCCAGCACCGAGAAATACAACAGGTAAGAGGAAAGATAATCGCGGGGCTGTAATAGAATCCAGACCGGCGCGGTAG
>Ga0247841_10004174_pt1 | contig 25224 bp, 31 predicted proteins | sample LaCruzMarch2015__2_FD_192410 | JGI IMG/M metagenome (GOLD analysis project Ga0247841, IMG submission 192410) | Freshwater microbial communities from meromictic Lake La Cruz, Castile-La Mancha, Spain - LaCruzMarch2015_18m | ecosystem: Environmental > Aquatic > Freshwater > Lake | place: Spain... | reverse complement strand
ATTGTGAAAATAACCTTCTATTTGTTTGATGGCGTGCGGGAGCACGCTATCAAACTAGGCATTCTACGGATATGTGTGTGCTGCCAAGGACGTCTCTGCGACTGCCATATCCATCGTGATCTCTGCCATCAGTGGTGTTGTACAAAGTGTGGGGCAGATGCTGGTGGCATCTGCGTCTTCTCAGACGCATTTGATTTCCAACAACGCAATGATGTTATTCACGATGACCATGGAGGCCACTACCAACTTTCTCAACCAGATTGCTCTCTATCCCCTCTATGTGCTCATTGCGATGCAGAAGATTTACGTATGTAGTGCCAATTCTGTCATTGCTGTTGCAAGTGCTGATAGGCTTGCTATAACCATTGGCGATCCTTCCATTCAAAACTTTAGTGATATTGGGGCAGGTCGGTGCATGACTCAGTATTTCGCAGAAAACACGCAGGGCGACGGATCTGGTTCCAACAACGATGATTCATTGATCACAGGTGCAATTGGACAGCTCACCACGCTAGCTCTCAATCTGCAGCTAGACTATCTCATGCATCCATGGGATGCCTTCTTCACTTGGATGCAAGGGGTTGTGTCTGGTCTGCAAGACGTGGTGCAGACCGTTGATAGAAACAAATGCAAGTTACCCGACCAGTCCGTCAAGAGCAGCTTTCAATGTGCTTGCGGCGACACTTCGTTTGGTATTGTCGCACATCGACAGCGTGAATCGTGGCAGGATCAGGCGTTTTGGTGCTCTACCACAATGACCCTTATGTCATACGATGGGTCAACCGTGTATGTATGGAATCCATACAGCCTGAAAGAGCTCAAGGCGATGCTTGGAGCCCCCGCCTCATCAGGACGAACTGTTTTGGACGAATATCTTTTCTGTGTGGCCAGGTTGGCATCACCTGTTATCAACTTTGAATTTTTGAAATTACTAACTTAACGGAGTCCAGCAACACCGACGGCACATGCACACCTCCCTCTGCCAGCGTATTCGACAGCCAACAGGTTCAGAGAGTGGTCTGTGATTTGTTCCAGTTGTTTCCAGACGTGTAGTAGGATGAGTTGATTGTGTGTTATCATTGGTCGTGATACAATGGCTCTGCATGCCTCGAGCTCCTTTGATGCTCTGGTTACAAAAATATCAAATTCAATTTCTTGTTGCCTTTCTTCTTCAATCTCTGCAGCTGTCAGTGATTCTTGTTCAGGTTCTTCGACGTCACGTTCGTCCATGCAATCATCTTCCATGCACCTAACGAATGTCCATATGTTTTATAGGTTTCAATGGTTTCTGTATACCAGAGGTGCCTGGCCAACTATCAAACCAGACAATGGGATCTTGGGGCACATGTACTGTACAACGTGAGCCTGCAGAGGTTGATCCAGGCACCCATACCTACACCTCCATGTGTTCCTATTACAGGGTGGCCATGTCTCTCGAATTGTCTTTTGGATGCAGCACAGCAAGGTGGCAGCAACGCTGCATGTCTTGACGCGTGGCTGCAGCATAGAAACATCGTCAGCTTGGATTTTTTTGAATATGAAGAGAAGTTCGACGCTTTGTCTCATGAAGTGGATGCCTGTCAAGTTTTCAGCGGTCCAGCCAAACTCAGCGGGGTGGTGGGGTTGCCGTTTCGTATTTGCCTGGATCACTACGGTGACACTGGGACCTGCACCCTGCCATTGATCGTGTGGAGCGGGAGATCTACAAATAAGGTAATCCAAACTTCGTTTGTGCTCAAACTTGGGTGACATTAATTGACATTTAATTTTGTTTAATTAAACTATCAGGTACCAGTGGGTGTGGATCATTCCACAGTAGTTGCAGACCAGCAGCTGCGGTACGTGGCAGCATCCAACACATATGCTGCCATCAGGAATGACGTGCGAGCAGCGTTGGACGCTGCAAGCCAATGGAACGCGTCAAATCTCAAAGTCACTGTGTTCAGCGCAGAAGGAGATATGCTCCACCAATACTTCGACTGTATGATGATGGGAGCATTGGACCGCGTGGATCTATGGCCTGGTCCCACTGGGGTGGAGACGCCGTTTTGGTCGAGGAACAGGCGTTCAGGTGTTGGTCGTGACTTTGAGCTGCCATGTTCAGGAGATGCGTTGAACGACAGAAGTGGGCGTCGAGACACTCAATCTCCTTTCACGTGTGGCTCTGATGCACGACGCGCTGTTATCAAGTACTTCATACGAAACAGGCTGGGAACACAGAGCGACGCAAATAAGGATTTGGTGCGACAGGCTGTGGCGATTCTTGTATCCCAGTTGCAGCAGGTCTAAAACTACTTTGTGTGGTGTTTAAACCAAATTTGACTAACTTTGGTTGTACAGGCATGGCTTACTGATCTAGACAACTACGCATGTCAGTGTGTCGATGGGACGCATTCGCTTGACTGCTGCACTCTGGACCCTTCGTGTGATCCTTCTGTATTGACATGTGCCTGTAGTGATGGTTCTGCGGCGTCCTATGCATGTTGTGACACTGAATGTCAGGCAGGCACATTGCTGCCATCTCGTTTTCAGGTTCCATTCACGTCTGTTCCAGGCAGTCAGGCCATGGCTGGTCTGTTAGACGATGCAGGGCGTTACTTGAACAGCGATGTGTGGATGGATAACCGACCCTGGCTTATGTGGGACACTGGTGGACAGGCTGCATACAATTGGACTGTGACAGCCCCGCAGGTGGCCTTGGATGATGGTATGTATGACACTACCCAACCAGTGAAGGCATATGACGTGACTGAGATTGGTTATCCATTTCGCACGACGATGTGGGAACAGTGCCACGGGTTGCTGCATCAGATACACTTCACAATGCCTGTGAGTGCTGGGATACTCTCAACCATGGGACAGCCATATGACCCATCTAAAGCATCCCAGACAGTGAATATGACGTACAAGGAAGATTTCATCAGGCAGCTTGTTCAGGTAATTTCACGTAAATCTATAAAACAAATGAACGTCATGTGAAATTTTTTTATATCTAATCTTGGACTTACTAATATTGTTTGATGGCACGCGGGAGCGTGCTATCAAACTAGGGAGCATATCGTCAATCCCCTCTATACTGGCACTATCATGCACGGCATCGCCCTTCGCAGTCACAGATGTGCGCACGGACAGAAAAGCGGTGGCCGAATACATCAACAGATGTATTCCTGATGCATGGATACAGTTCCATGACAATTGGGGGATTAGGTGTGGATTGCTACTGTGGTTGGTGGTTTAACAGCACGCACTGCCAGGTATTGGTCACCCAAACTTACGTTTGTGTTATTTTGCTTTGCCATTGATGTTATTTTGCTTTGCCATTTGCCAGGTGCCTCCAGTGGTCTGTGATAGGCTAGTTTTTCTGATTGGAACGACCGATTTGCAATCAGCGTGCAAAGATGGCTTCCTTCCATCCAAGTTAATCGAAGAGGTGATGCCACAGCTGATTGCATTGGAAGGGGGGTGGAAGGCATGGCCGTGTCCTGCGATGCAAGTGTCAGATCATTGGGGGTTGATTCCAGATCAAACTGCATGGCTCAAACAAAGTTTGGAGGGGGCTCCAAACAAAGTTTGGAACACAACAGGTATCATGGACAAAATACTGCGCAACGGGACTTCTGGGTTGAGGATGGGGTCTCTGGACTGGTTCATGTCCTCACAAACCAAGTTCATCAATCCAGCGGTCCGCAGAGATCCAATCGAGGTCCAACAATGTGATTTGGCGCCTACACCATCGCTTGTGAATCACTTCATCGACGAGTTGTTCCCAGCAGCACAGGTTAGTTTGATAAATTAAATGATCCAAACTTTGTTTGATTCACTAACAGCTGTTCACAACCAGGGCGTACGTCAGTCGGGGGCGGTTTCGTCATGTCTGAGATTCAGTATTGAGATGGCTCGTCAAATCGCATATGATGCTGCGGGTTTGGATGTGGCTGCCTCTGATCAGACGTCTGTGACAGCCATCTGGCGCAGGCGCTGTGAGCGCAAGTTGCAACAACTGGCTGTTTGTGAGGTATATGGGGTTTTCAAATTGAAAGACGTGTCTACTGGATGCAACTTTCAAGTTGATGATTTCTTCATCGACTATGAGACGGGAATTCCATCTTACACAATCACCCCTTCATGCTTGGTGTTGTACGGAAAAAATCTGTATGATCCTTGTGGATGTAACAACAAGTGGTGCAGTCCACGCCCTGAGAAGCTCAATTTGCTCACTCTCACCCCAGCGTGTGTCATCAAACACGCAAGGGATTTGGTGATTGATGTTGCCACAGGACTGCCTTCCTGGCCTGTCATATCGGATTCGCCAGTACCAGTTGCTCTGGCCAGGTTGTTTCAGTTTATGAGATATTTGCCAACTGCTACTGATCCTTGTTTCAGGTCCTCGTTCTATGACACTGTTCTTGTAGCTCCAGGCAACGTGGCAAACAACCCAGCTGAACATTGGGCCACTATTGAAGGAAACGTTAGCTCGTTATACTGCGATGTCGTCGTGGATTGGTGGCCTGACACTTGGAGACATCCTGTAGGATACCACGTGACGCTGCCGTGTACGGGCGCTGTCCATCGTACCTTTGACGCCTCATGGGCCGCGCTGCGGGTTGGGGCACAGGTTACAATGATGCATGTCCCAGATGCTCTACGAAACAATTCCATGCAAAACAACCAATTTGGGGCCGCTGGTGCATGCAGGTAAATTCACACGGCGCTCCCGCGCCATGTGAATTTTTTATTTCGTGTTTAACACACTCAATCATACATCTTACTGACATATTTTGGTATGTTTGGTGGCGCGCGGGAGCGCGCTACCAAACCAGAGTCCATAACTACGGTATGCCCACGACAGTGCTCAACACTATGCGATTTTGCACTCAGACTGACAATCGGCCTGTGGACCCATCTGTGCCCAACGTATCTGCCAGCACGCCGGACTGGGGCGTGGAGTACTGCACTGACTCACCCTTTGTTGTTCCTGTCCAAGGCGGCCCATCATCAGTTGGCACATTTTTCGACTACCTAGTTGACATGATGCCCTTTGATCAGTGGGGTCCCACTGCAGGCGACGCCCCGTTTAAAGGATGCTCTTTGGATGCAGAGTGTGGACAGGGAGGTAAATGTCTCGTTGGCCGCACGTCTGGCGTTTGCGCCCGACTTCAGGCTGGTGTTTTCGAGTGTGCGCAACATCAGCATTGCACTGGACAGCTCTGTGCTGGCGATGGACGATGTGTACAAGGGGTGCTGGAGATCCATAATAACGCCACGTTCGACATCAGCGTCAGTGTGTTCAGCGACCATTGCCCCGCCCCTGTTGATATGTGGGGGGTCAGCAAGCACGACACTGTACCTGATCTGTTAAGCTCGTCTGGAATGTGCTCGTCTAGGTCGTGGTTCGAACACAGACGCATGGGGGGTGGTACTGTGTCTGGCTCTGATCCGTGGCATTTCTCGTCCCCATCTCGAACTCCGCAGTCCGCATTTGACGCAGGCGTGCTTGCCACGCTGCCGCATGCTTGTGACCGCGACTATGAGCATCTGGCGGGGTTGAGCTCTTGTGGGGTTGCCTCTGGATGGAGTAGCGATGGCAGTCGTATGCAACACGCGTCGCGAACCATGACTTATAGAAATGACAAGACCCTCCCTGTGGTCAGGCATCAACAACTGTCTAACTTGGGGGTTGGCTTCCTTGGACTTCCGTTTACATACGACAAACTTGGGTTCGCAACAGCATCAAATCCAAACTCATCGCCTCAGCTCATGCCATGCAGTTCGTTCGGTCTGTGTTCTACCCAAAGCAACAGCAAGCTGTGGTATGTCAATGGCCAGATGCAGTCGGTTCGCAATGTCACGTTGAGCAGCGGACAGGTGAGAGCCTACACCATCAATGACATGATGTTATGTGGCTCCATGGGATTCATTGATACAGCCACGCAATGCCGCATCGATGCCGCGGTGGCTCCGCTTTTCTATCTCTTCTGTATGAGTTCTTCCACTGGTCTGTGCAGACAATATGCTGGTGGTCTATATCCACAAGGACAAACCACAAATGAACTATGGGTGTTTGCCAATGCATTGAATGACTTGTTCCATTCCATGCGTCAGACCCCTGATACTTGGGCTGGATATCTAGCCGCGGTGGATACCGCTTCAACTTATTGGTCGAAGATCCAGTCGAGAGCATGGCTAGCTGTGTTCGTAGGCGCCAAGATTAATCATAGATATGCAGACGCTCCTCCCAGGGGGTTGTACTATCTGATGAGCTATGCAGCCTATGAGGTAGTTTGCTTCACAGATGTTTTTAGATTATTTTTGTTTTGCAAACGTTCACTAATTGCTTCATAAATATGGCCAGGTGCCATTCGCTTGGTGGTTCAGATGTGGTTGGTTGTCAGGCTTAGAGGTTGGTCCTACAATGACTCCATGTGTGGCGTGGGACGACATGAATGTTCCTCGTAATTCTCCTATTCCGCGTCATCAGTGGTTGGCATCGCTGAATGGAGTGTTCAACAATGCAATGGTACAGGATGCCCGCAATAAGGCCCATCAGACCTTTGTAGACGAGGTGCGCTCATGGCAGACCATGCTACCATCGTTCCCATTTTCGTGTTACAACGAGGCCTGGTTACGCACTGATATTTCAAGTCAGATCTACAGTGACACCGCCTTGCGTGCAAGTTCTATGGGTGCCGTTTGGCCGCCAGATCCATTGGACATATGCTCAGGTCCAGCTGATTGTTTGGATCATCGAGCTGATACCATGCAGGGCAACAAGGATGTGGTCAGGGAGTATATCGACCAGTTCACCTCTGCAATACCGTGTTCTTCTTCGTGTGATTGTGTCACAAACATGGTAGATGCAGTATGTTCGTTCGCACAAGACATGGTAGCTCAAACAATGTCATCTGGCCAATCATCCATGCCGTTGTTCAATATGAATGGTGTAGTTGTGGCTCCAGACGCCACCCGATATGATCCGTTGGAAAAAGGATGTTCGCTTATCATGTGCTGCAGTGGTACTGCTGGATGCAGCCAAAATAGGATCGCTGAGTGTAGATGCTATACAAATGATGTCACACCACCGGAGCTGGAGTATGCAAACATAATCAGCGTGAGCCCCACCATCCCTGCCTGGATCAAGTTTGTAAATGGGTCGCAGCCTGATTTTGAAGAATTGAACAACGCTCAATCATACTTGGTCAATGGACACACTTGGAGTGCGTTGGACCCATGTGCCGTATCTGGGCATGTTACGAGATGCTCGTTAGCCGACCCGGTACTGCCAGATGACTGTTCGTCGTTGGCTAACGTTGCAGCGCAGGTAGTTTGCGAAGCAAACGTTTTTGCGAATCAAAATTCATTTGCTAACTGTTTGCGTCCAGGTGGTCAGGAGCAGCTACTGTGCCCCCTATATCGCGGATGCACCAACGCAGCAATGTGTGTATGACAGGACGCTGGCAGGCCTCTCATGTCTGGATGGTAGATCCATTGCCCACACAAAGGTTCTATTGAATCCGTATGTATCCATGCGTGTTTTTTCTGTAGCACCAAAACCATGCTGGTTGATGCGATGCACGTATCCAATGCATCAATTTGATGGGCTCACAGTGTTTGATACAAAACCTTATGTTGTTGGGGTGACCACTCAAGTGAATGTGGTTCAGATCATAATTCCAGTTACTAGGGTTTGGTATGAATATGTCTATATCCAACGCACGCGTGCATCAACAATCACTACTCGACTTGTGCTGCAAACTCGTAATTGTGAATATTCCAGATGGCCACTACAAATCACGTGTTTCTTGAATTCTCGTAGGACACGCAGGCTTTCGGCCGCCTATCGAGACCCAATAGTCATTCAGTCGTACCCAGATCTGTCTGATTTATCTGATGCTGCCTACATAACCATGGGAGCTGATATTGTGCAGTCAGTCGAAGACGTGTTAGACTCCTCAAACGACACTCAAAAAACCAGTTGTCTCAACAAGATTCCCATCAATCTAGCAACTTGCTCTTTCACCACGTCCAATACAGTCTCAAGTCTAACCATCAATGATGATTGTGGTGATAATATAATTGCCCCTATTTGCCAACGTGAAGCTGTTCGTGCATGTACAGGGCTTTCCAAGGATTATCGTTGTTCAAGTTATGTTAGTTACGACGCCTGCATTGTTGCACAGATTGCTTGCTCCGTCTTCTTTCCGTGTTTGATCAAAGGCATACCAGACTGTACATCTGATTGCTTAACCTCGTCAGACTTCTCCGTATGTATGTCTGATTATGATTCTGTGGATCGTTGCAAGGCTGTTACGGGTATAAAATGCTATAGCTATGGCTACCAACAAGTGGCATCCACTGCATGCACGTCTACGTCGGTGAGTGGTGGGTGTCCCTACACACCACAGAACGAAGCCTTGATGAAAGCATCTGGACTGCCTGCAGCTGGCTTCTGTCCTGCCTGTATCGCCACCACCTGGGCTTCATGTTCTCCCATCAAGTCATCCCAGACATACGCCCTTGCACAGGCAGCAAACACATTTCACCCATTTCAATCTCAAGACATCCGAAACAATGTGGACTTACCAACCTATGCATCTCATTTCTCCATGCAGCTTGGTACACTTGAATCAGGGGCTGCAGTCCAATGTGGACGCGCCGTTTGCAGTGCAAACGAACGAACAGTGCAGCTCTACAAGAATATGTATTCATGTATCGACTGCTTCACTGTTCCCAACAAGTTTTGTTCAGGAAATCATCAATGTCGTTTTCATCCAAGTTCTCTCCATGAGTTTGATACAATGGCTGGGTATGCCGACCATCGACAGGCGTTTGAGCAGGGCAATACAACATACTCCAAGGTCTTTGATGCTGTTAGATGGGCGGTCGAGGCCTTGCGACTCAGATCATTCCCTGCCCCTGTAGGTGTTGTGCCACAGTGGATGCCATTTCTAGATTCACTCAATTTCACATATTATAATCCGTCTGCTCTCAAGCAAATCTTCAATGCCAATGTTGAATCGTTGGGTGCCAAGTGTGTCACTGATGTTGCCATGCCAGACCTCTCCAAGTGTCAGAATGATCTCCCTCGGACCACGCTTCGATCGTTTGTGCAGTCGCAGTACAAGGTGCAACAAGGGGTTGTGGTGCCATCCAAAACCAATATGTCATGGTTTGTGGGCAATTCCCAGATGTTGTCGACCAACCTTGTTGCGTGGAGTGTATTGCCTGAGCGTCCCTTCTTTGATACGTTGTTCAACGACTCCATCTGCGAGCAGGCCACCATGGACTCGTTGGTATGCATGAAGAATGGATCTTCCATGCTGGCTCTCAACCCAATTATGTCTGGTCGGTTCGAGGTTCGGCAGGGGTGTGATATATTGGACTCTGTTGTGGATGGTCTATGTAATCAGTTTGAATGCCCAAGAACAGACCCGTTGTCTGATATTTACAACACGTTTGCTCCTAATGCGGTGACTCGATGTGGTATCTTAAATTCACAGGTCAAACCTTTCCTTTTGAAATCTGACGTCTAAAAACCTGATGTATACCTTTGTTGTAACAGACATCTCAGTACACCACCACGTCAAGTAGCGTCCCTATCAATCTCTGTAGCAAGGCTCCATCCACCCCGAACGCATGTCCCAGCGCACAGGGTATTCTAGGGCAGTCTACGTGGGACGGACTCCCTGTTTCCAGCTTGTATGTTCGCCAGGTTTGATAGCGCGCTTCCGCGCGCCATCAAACTTACAATTTGGAATTACCAAACTGAACTTTCTGTTTTGTTTGGTGGGGCGTGCGTGCGAGCACGCTTTCGCGTGCACTCAAACTTCGTTTGACGCCGCGCCCTACCAAACCAGCCATGGCCTGCTGCCTATGTGCCTGCAGGCCTGCTGTCTGGAAAGAATCCTCTGTTGTCATTTCAGACATTGACTGCACGTGTCCTTGGGAATATCACGCTCGATCCTTGGGATATTGGTGGGCATTACATGCGGCTGGCACTGAATCAAGCAGGTGTATTGGTCGTCGTTGCACTACCATTGCGTTCTTATGCTACATTACAGGAAGCATCAGCGCTCAATAGCACTGACTGGGTGAAGGCATGGAAATCAAACGCTGCTGCTGAGACTGCTCTTATGGGGGACCTTTATGCAATGCAGACATGTCGGTCGTGGGACTGTCCTCTTCGCAGACGGTATGTAAGGTTTGGCTTGCTGTCTTGCTTCGTACTGATTTACTTCGTACTAGATACTTTTGGACCGGCGCAGGCCCGAAATTCAGACCCTATATTCCCAATCCAGCTCGCACCAACGTCCTGTTTGGCCATGTCACGCATCCCACTGCATTACCACAGCCCATGCCGACAGGGGTGCTTGGCAGGTACTCTGTACTGTTTATCATTTTCAACAACTGTGAATCACTGAATCACTAACGCAACGCCATTGTCCAGATACCAGACCAGGAACGGCTTCTGTCTATGTCCCATGGGGGACCCATGCCGACCCACCACAGGTCCATGCTCTGCCGCAGCCACCATCCTGTCGCTCACGGATCTAAAGTACCGTAGTGCCTCTGTGTCGGGTTCGTGTTCGCATCAAGTCGACTGGCCATGGACGGGAGGCACTCTCCGCGATGGTAGCATGTTGCCTGGAAAAGTCGCTGCATGCGGGGTGCTGGACCGATTGCCAGCATTCCAGTATCGATACAGCAACAGCAAGACCATCATCGACAGCCCTACCACCACGCTAGACGACGGTGGTGATTGCCACATGGGTCGCCCAGCGTCCATCTCAAAACCAATAGACCAGAATTGCACCCTAGTCAGCAAGGCAGATGATCATATGGTCTTGCAATGTCCCTTGAGCCCCACGCCTGTCATCATCCAGCGAAGGAGGTCGGACAACATATCAATGCAGCAGCGGATCCGATGCGAGTCATGTGACCCCCTTCCAATGTTCAAGGCAGCCGACGGGACGCCAATCGCGGAGCCAGAGGTCAGCTACGGCCAGCCATGGCGCTGGGCTCCAGAGCGCATGCTCGCGCACGATCTTCGATTTAGGATGTGCGGCAATGCAACGGACTGCCCCTCGTTGGATCCAGAAGTATGGAAGATAGGAAAGTTCTGGCCTGCCATGATGAGCAGTCATTCCCCTTCGTTGCATGATCTGTTTCAGGTAGTACCAGACCAAGTCACTGATGATCAGTGGTCCAAGCAATGGCTGAGCTGCACCAATAATGGTTCGGGAGTGCATTGCAACGGCACCATCTCAAAGTCCGATTGGCTTGCCGACCGGGCTGGCACTTGCAAGCGAGTCGCTGATCAGGCTGATACGGCAGTCGATCTCACAGTCTGCCAGCTCGATCCGACGCTTGATATGCTTTGCAGAACCATCCAAAACGCTCGTTACCGTTTGTTTGAGGCCAACTGCCAGCTCACTGGCGCCTGCCGCACTACCGCGTTCTTCTACCAGCCAGCCACCTACTCCATCAGCAATGACCAATTTGTACGCCAGACGGTTCAGTACTTCTACAATTTCACTGTCAATGGCGCATGTCCTGTCTATGATACAGAGCTTGCTGCCATCATATCAAATAACAGGCACACGGCACAGCAATGCTCCGCACAGAGTCTTGAGGTCATGCAGTTCGCCATACAGGTAATGTTTGATAACGTGAAGTTCGTGAATTTAGATTCCCTAACTCAAACTTATGAACTTACTAATGTTATTTTCGTTTCGTTTAATGGCGTCAAACTTCGTTTGATGCTCCAAACTTTGTTTGGACCAGGTGGCAAGGGAAGTGGTCCACATCTTCGTCACCCTCTGCTACTACTGCGGTCAGATTGGCATGCAGCTGCTCAATCTCATCTCCGCCAACGACCCTACGCCCGTCGTCCATCAGATCATGGGATACCTTGCACAGATCCTGGCGCAATTCAAGCAGTTCTTTACCATCCTTGGTGACTTACTTTACAAGATGATTATGGAGACTGGTCAGATGGGACAGGTTTGATTGTTTATTGACTGTTTGTTGACTGTTGGACTGACTGACTGTTGGACAGGCAATCAAAACACTAATCACCAAGATATGTGAATTCCTCAACGACGTGTTTAATGCTGTCGTTAAACCTCTCATCTGTGTCATCAAAGAGACGATCATGACCATTCTAGACGCATTTGACACGCTTCTTGGTGGTATCTCCATGGTGTTTAGCGGCTTGGGTGACTTCCGTGATAACATACAAACTATTAGGACTGATATAGGTGATCGTCTTTCCTGTGATGTTGAGAGCCCGTTTCAATGTAAATCGCTATTCAACAATGATGAAGATCTGCCATCCAGCCTGCCCATGCCCACTCGCTGTTGGGTGGGCTACAAGCCTGCTGTGGGCCAACAAGGCGGCTTTGGTTGCTCCAACAGCGACACTTGCATGGATGACGATGGCTCCCTCCGTGTCTGTGCCTCATGTTCGGGTGATGTTGACATGGATAGATTCGGTTGTGACTCGCTCACCAAGCTCTGCCGCTGCCATACCTTTCCAATTGGTCAGACGCAGTGCTCATCCCATAGGGAATGCCTCTTGCCAACCACTGAATGTGGCTTCGTCGATGCTTACCTCAAGCCAAGCTTTGGCAACGTTCCTTGCTCGCGATGCTCCTCTCAGGTAGTTCATTCACTTGTAGTTGAAAATGAGGGTAACATTTGCTAACTGTTTGCGTCCAGGCACAATGTCTTGTCACTGGCGGTGTCGGAGGCCAGTGCATCTGTCTCCTGAGACCCACGCCGAACCAGATGTGCGCCTCTGCCTACCACGCACAACGCGTCAGCCCTGACCCCACACAGCTCTGCCTCATCAGCATGGGATTGAGTATCTCAACAAGCGCTTCCTACTCCGCGAACTGGCAGGACTTGTCCTCTACACCATGTGCCATGCTAAATGGAGCCCAGACTTGGTGTCTTGCTGTACAATCTAATGTTGCCAGCTCCTTCATGGTGGTTGGACTCTCGTTGCTAAGCGGCCGTCGGTTGCTTGTCGCTGGGACCTTGTCTGAACCAGTTGGGTTCAACATGAGCATGTGGAACCATGCCCATGAACCATGCAGATCGCTGATGCTCGCTGATAACCTCACATCCATACTGGAGCTTCACTCTGCATCCGAATGCGAACGATGGAGACTGATAGGCGAGCGAGCTGTATTGCAGTTCAATCTCTCCGCTGATCCTGTGTTGTTCACTAGCTACCTGGGCATGGCAGAGTCATCAGGGCTGTCGTTGCAAGTGCTGCTCTTTGCTTTTAAGCATGCCGACTGGGCACAGCCTGGTATGGTGGTCGCGCGCCGCATGTGGCATCACATCATCCCATTACTCAATGCATCCAGCCGTCTGTTCCATCAAGTTACCCATCAGTTGGAACCAAGCGTGGCAGTCGTCGGGGATTTGATGCCATGGTTCGCGATGCGGCCCAATTTTACATACTCTCATCATACCAATTCATCGCGTCGTCGACTGATGAACTGGAAAGATAACCTGCAGGCCGTTCAGACATTCTCGATAGACATAGCCAACGGGAACATAGCCAATCTAGCACCCAACCTCGCTGCATCGTGGAGCACTGGCCCCTTCAGTTGGCCTCCCGACTATGACTACCACGCCAATCAGACATGCCTTGCAGCCTCGATCGCATACAACATCACCTTGCTGGGCATGCAGAGCACCATTTCGTTTTACACCAAGACAGGTCCATCGCGTCCTAAACTCGCCAACACATTGCAGGAGGCGTTTCCGCATTTCCCTAGGTTGAACTTCAGCAAAATCCCCACTGAACCCCAGATCGTGTCCTTCTTTCGTACCCAGCTGCTGACTTTGCTGGGCATTGACATGTCTGTTATTAAGCAATATGCATCCAAAACTGATTCCAGTCCGTCACAATTAAGCAACGATCTCTCTGCTCTCATTGAATGCGATTTTGTAGCAGTCCAACATTGCACCAAACAACGACGCTCCCTCTGGTGGGGTGGGATCGTCGTTGCCGTCTTCTTCGTCGCATTCAGTCTCGTCGCGCGATTCATGGGTGTTCCCTTCGTCGACTACGTGCTGCTGATGTCATATATCCCTTTCACCATGTGGTATGTATATGGCTATTCCATGACATGCCTGCCGCTGGTCCCCACTTGCATTTCATCCGAGCTGCTTGACCTATTCCACTCCCTCATGCCCATCTCCATTCAATGGCCTACCCAGCTGCAGAAATGGCCAGGATGTGTCGACGGCTCGCCTGGCAGCGATCCTCTCATTGCTGGTACCAAGGATTGCTTCATCCCTTGTACTAGGTAAGACTAACTACTTTGTCTATTAATGCTTACTAACTGTTTCCTTCGTCCAGCCCTCCATTCAGCTATCTTTCTTGGGAAGATTCCGTCGCGTGGATCTCCTGTGAGTTCGGTGCCTGCTCGCATGCGCATGTCATCTACGAAAACTGGCAACAGCATATCGACTACATCGCGTTGACCCTCTCGCTGCCCGCCTGGTTGGTCGATGCCATCCGCCTCGACCGCCTCACTGATGCCATGAACAGGAAGCTGCCATTCGTCGATTGGCAGGACATGCAGGATGCCCAACGCGTATGTCTAGCCTTCACAATCTTCAATCTGGTCCCTGTGTTAGTCATCTCTACACTTTTGATTGCTGGGGCCTTGTCGGTCCTTGCACTCGCCGTCGCGTTGGTGCAGCTGTTCGTAAGCTACATCACGGTGGTGTTTGTGTTTGTGCATTCGCGATGACCTTTAATAAACATGGTCAAACCACTGGTCACGTTTGGTTTGCAGTCATTTCCGTCCGGTTGAACACTTCCGCAGCTGCGTCCACAGCCTTGATGAAATCATCTGCAGCTGTTATCTTCCTCTTCGTCGTCTTGTTGATGTTGACCAACGAGGAGAGGCTGCTCTTTGCCTTATTGTTGGTCAATATTCCGGATCCAAGCTGCAAGTTCAGACGCGTGATATGGGTCTGCAGCATCTCAGACTTCGCAGAAAGACGGACCTCTTCGGCCGTTTCCGCTTCTAACTCGAGACGCAACGCGTCTGCATTTGAATCTACCTGTGCGCCGAATATCGCGAGCATTTTATTGATTGAAGAATCCATAATGCGATCGATACAAAACAGTTGGCGTGTTTAAATACCATTATGGTATTGTGCCGTCAATTGCATTATCGTGTTGACACGCTCCTTTGAAATGCGCATCCTCTTATTGGAGGTGTCTCGATCCAGTTCGTTGGCTTTCGTTGCAACAGCGATAGCTTCCTTTTCTGCGCGCATCTTTTCAATTGAGCTGCTTATTGCAGCAATCGTCGCTTGATCCTCTGCAATCTTTTTTCTGTGTCCATCGTTTTTTTTACGCATTGCCACCAGCTCACTGACGAGAGCCTTGTTTTCCTCATCTGCCAGCTGTTTGAACAATGCCGCCAACTGTTCCTTTGAAGAAGCCATTTGAACAACAGTGGTTGTTGGCTTATTGCATTCTTATATAAGCAAGCGCTTCCAGCATAGCATACACGAAACAATGCAGTATAACACACGCATCATCCAGAAATGGTGGCGCGCGATGACGCCGACCAGCGTGCTGGCTGATGGGTTCCATAATCGCCTGCATGATCAGATGGGATTTGATGAAATGTGGGGTCTGCTTCATGATCCTATGTTCCGCAAGTTGGCCATCACGTTTCTCAAGAGAGTCATTTACAAAGCCGATTATGGTCCTGTTGACACGACGATTCGTGTGTTCCTCTCCGCTTGGCCGATTCGTTACTTCCCTGCAAGGATTTTCGTCAATCAGGCGAGCGAGCATCGTGAGCCTCTCATTCATGCGGCGACTGAAATGGTCTCGCTCTTCTCAAACATTGCTCAATCTCTGGCAAATGGCAGTCTTCGTGTCAACATGCTGGAGCCATTCGTTGACGCACTGGATGCCTATGTCGAGATATTCGATCTTTGGGTCGCCGCAGACAGGACTCGGCTGCTCGCTGTGCTCCGTGAAGCCATCCGTGTTCTCACGGACGAGATCACTGCCGATGCTGGCAACACCCATTCGCTTCACGCGCAGCTGACGGTTCTCAGGGAGCGTGAGCGTCAGCTTCAGAGGCGCTAAATCAACGACATCTTGAGTTTTCATTCAATGACGCCGCGCAAGATAATGCGCTCGCCAACAAAATGCCCACATTCCGCCAATGAATCAAAGGCATACACCGCTGTGACAGTGTTTTGGGAATAGCACTTGTTATTTTCGTCCCATTCGTGATAAACACGGGACGCCGTCGTTCCGAAGTGCACGTCGTCGATGTTCACGCGAACAGTGATTTCGCGAAAGTGATCCGTGTATATGACAACACCCGCATCGAAACTCGTGACGTAACTCCTTTCGCCTGATTTCGTTAGAACATATCCGTCAAGCTTGCGCTTGATGGAATACGCGAGTGCCAGTGGGCATTCGTCGTCCAAAAAGACCATTACTGGATTCATACGGGATTTGTTCAGCTTATCATCATACTGGTTATATAGTTAATGCATGAAATACCGAATGAATTCTGAAGAGGCATTTTGGAATCCCGAATGTTCCGAAGGGGTGTTTTGCCAGCCTATAAAAGGACACGTGTCAGGTTCAGAGACTCATTCGCCATGTCAGTTTCATCTGCAACTCTTGCTCTGCTTCTCAAGCCCCGTGCTCCCATGGAATGCAGGGATCCACAATTCCCGACGATTGTCTTGACTGAATCTGAATGCAAGACTTTCAAGTTCTTCTGCACTCCTACTTTTTTCATCATCATCTTTCCTAAAACACACACAATGCACGTTGGCTTTTTCGAACGCACCTTCTCCAACTTTGTCCGCGTTGACATGGAGGTCGAAGTCGACGGAAAGAAGGTCGTATTTCGCTGCGGTGAGGAGCTTTTCAAAGCCAAGTGCGTGATGGCTCACCTGGATTCGCCTGACAACGAACACAACATGAAGGTTCTTGATGCCGTGCTTAACGCGGCAGAACCAAAGATCGCCAAGAAGGCTTCATCCGACATCCATGGGTTTAAGGCGGGTAACTGGAATTCGCAGTCATATCATATCATGTTCTTGATTCAGCTCCTTAAGTTCAAAAACGACGAGTTTCGCATGTTCGTGCTGCAACTCGTTGATATTGCAAAGCATTTTGCCATTAAGCCCGAAACCGTCTCCTTCATGGAAGCGACTTCGCGAGATGATCTCTGGGGAACTGGCGTCCGCATTGAAGACGTCTACTCGCAGATCTGTGCAGACGGTGTGGCCAACTTCAAAGGTCGCAACCTTCTTGGCAAAGCCATCGGCGATGCGTTTGTCGAGTTGGCCAGCCACAACTACGTGGGACTCGAGGAGTCTATGGACGAGTTCGTCGCTCGCATCATGTCCAAAGACGGATTCCGCTTGTTTGAGATCGAGCATCCGGCCAAGCGGGCCAAAACCACCGCCGATTGAGTCGTATCTGCAAACGTCTTGTCTGCTAACCCAGAATAGTTGTAGTTCAATAAACCATAGTTTTCAGTTTCCCAAACTCCATTACGCCATTTGCGCCCGTTGACCGCCCAGTAGGCAAAATCCAAATCAAAATCATGAAGAACTCGATTGAGATATCCCCATTGCACCGTGTTGTCCCCAACGACCGTCCCAAACTCGCCAACAAACACTGGGACTGTGCGAGCCTCCAGTCGCCAACGCCTCAGATCATCAAGCACCATCCAATAGGTTCCAGTGACATAAGAAAATATGACGACAACAACACAGAGAAGGCGTGTCCAGCAGAGAAAACCCTTGACCAACGGTAGCATGAAATCGTCTTCTGTCAGCAGCAAATGAATGTTTGATGCTGCACTCACAAGCAACAAACAAACACCAGCGATGATCCAATACGTTGATTCATTGGCAAGGGTTTCACATCCAACCCCTCGTGATATGAGTAACTTCACACATGCCACAGCAATCCAGATCACAGCGAAAGGTAGAAAAGACCCTATAAGAATGTTAAACTCAAGACAGCAGAACGATGGAGGGGTGTCTACGCATATCAAGAGCAGTGATGAGAAAATAAAAACAACAATGGCCACATACATAACCCACAGCCAGTAAATATTCTCCCACCACCAAGAGAAAGGGTAGACGTGCGTGCTGAACACCAGCTTGTCTCTCTCCAGGGCAGCAGATGGTCCTGGACTGTCCATCAATGGTCTGATGTCATACGCCCTGCAGAGCCCACTGACGATGATCAGCATGTGTGGGTTCACCGCTGCGATCCCATCCTCTGCAATTGTGGCAGCCGCCAACCAATCGGAGTCGACGTCTTTACTTCGCCCCCATGTGATGATGGTGTCACCCTGATCGTGAATCTCGTTCCTGATGTCAATCCCAATTACCAATGGATTGCTGCTGTACCTAGCTGACACTAATGCAAGACCCCGAACCCACTCAGTTGTTGAGATGTTCCCACCATGCCACAGCCCCTGTGGGGTCGTTGTGTGACTGTTCAGAATAACCATAAGACCTCTACACGTCAGCGAGCTCACGACGGTGTCCAGCACTTGCAGTGCACTAGCATTGCGACCCATTATGAAATAAGGGTCTATCATTGGGTCATTTAGCACCCCTTGATCGGATAATGGCAGTCTAACGCAGTTTGCCCCCATCAACGCGATGAGATCTGCGATATTATCAGCGCTTGTCACTTCAAGTCCCCCAGGGACTAATGGCTCTTGATGTGCCCCATACCAATTCACGCATTTCAGCCGCACTCTCTGCCCGGTGGATGCGTTTACTATGTGAACCCCATTGGTTGAAAGATGTGCATGACACGCCCAGCATGATATCAGCAACAATTGTGACGCTACCCACATCCAATTTGCATTGCACTGTTGTTATATCGCGTTTAATGTTTTAACAACGAAAAAACGCTTAAAACGGATGGCGGCAGCATGGGCACGCAGTAAGCGTAGCAGCACATCCCCGATGGGTGACGTGTTGGCACTGCTTGCAGCAACGGTTCCGACGGCTCTTCATGACAAGATCCAGACACACGGGACACACGTAGAAGTGATTGGTCTCCATCAGGTCCTGAAGGAAACCGTCGAGTTCGGAGGGAACTTCCGGATTGGCACGGCGGGCGCTGTGAAGCATCTCTGCAAATTGAAAGGCATACTGGCGGCTGGGCACGCTCTGCACGCCATCAGCTGAAGTGACAGTCAAACTCATTGTGATGTGAAGTGCACATTAAGGTCAATGCATTTATATAGCCCATAGCATGCTTGACTGTAAATGCTCAGCATTGAATGCATCTACCCCAAAAACAATCGCTATATGTGGCGAATCATTGACTACCTGCAGCGTGAGGCGGCTGCGAAAGGGGTTAAGAAACCTGGAAGTTGTTTTGGAAGTTTCTGGCATCAGCTCGGGTATATCGCAGGTGAACCAATGAATGTATGGGCTGCGCTCAACCAAAACACGCACCATCTTTTTGGATATATGGTCGTCAACGTGTGCTTGACAGACCCTATAATCATGTATGGGGACATATTGCATTTGGAGTTGTTAGAAATTTTGCCCAGACACAGGATGAAGGGAGTTGCGAGACAGATGGTCGATTGGCTCAAAGAACGTGCTATATCAAAACAGTTTAGCTTCATTCGCGTTCCCCATAATCTCGACGAAACCGCTGGCTTTTGGAAAAAGATGGGGTTCGCTGAAATGCCTGGAGAGTCTGGTTTGTGGTGCGCTGTGTTGTGATGCCGACCTTACTAAAAACAATATAAAAACAAGTGCAAACTTCTACAGACAATCAAATCATGAGCCAGATCAACGAACTCCATACAGCCATACAAGCCCATTTGAACACTGCTATCCAGAAAGGTCCTTCAGACAAACCATGCACTCATATGCAGCCAAGCATACATGACCTTTACGACCATCTTGCAAATGTAATCAACTCGAACGGCCTGCTCCCTCATAAGGATGGCGACGGATTTGCATACCCATCCGATTATAATCCTAGACTCAAGTCATACGTGTGTCGTCTCGCGCATTACCAGCACGTGATTCTTGCATCTGGATACCCATTTGACGTCGTCAATTCAATTAAGCTGGCCTGCAAGGTTTCAACCGTAATACCGTCTGTTCAACCCACTGGTATGGCAACCCAAGTGGAAATTGTTACAACGGAAGTGATTTCGATTTTGGCACCGCAGTCGACACATGAAGGCCGCCGCTTTGTTGATACATACACGTCCATTCACAAACGGGAAACCATTGCATTCGCCCCCATGACGAAGGAAGTGTTTATGTGTGCGTATCCAGACAAATGCACCAAATTGTATGTTGTTCCAACAAATGTCGATTGGCGTGAGTTCAAGAAGCCTGCACACTGGAACCTTGTCAACCACACAGTGATTGACGTTTGAAAAGTCTAGTCATGCGTGACAAGTCACTAGTTTACAGTTCAGCAATACACTCTACTTGAATTTTTTTTAAATAAATGATTCGGGATAGCTGAATGACGTACAGAGAGCGCCGACAGGCGGGTTTTGATCGGGTGAGTCATGAGATGGCACCGGGTAAGACCGACGGCATTACATCGGAAGAGGGTCCTCAGTCGTGCATGATGCAGGGGCATGTCGCCAGGGCAGCACGGGGGTCGGGGGATGCAACGGTGAGTGAGCCTCAGGATACGGTGGGCCAGCCTCAGTCGCGCATTCTGCGCTTCAAGGTCTTGAACTGTTAATAAAAATGGGACAAACCAGTACATTTACTGTCAATTAAAAAAAACATTGAATGAGGTAGGGTGGTGTGTGATGACTGATTACAGCATCCCAGACATGGATCAATGGTCCAGTGACGATCTTTGGCAGAGATGTCATCACTTTCTGATTAGATTGCTTGCAATAGTACAAATGTTCCTCATCAGTCATATCATAATCCGCCATAATGCAGTCAAATAAACTGATTAAGGGCACTACACCTTTTTATACTGCTAGCAGCTTGCAGCAAATGGACAGAAATCCTTTGGTTTCATATAAAAATGAGTGCATGGGTAGCAGCAACTGCGACTGTTATGGAAATATTCATTCTGGAGATGGACGGGGGTTTACCCTTATTCCCTGAAGAGGGCCGAGCTATTAGCCCGTTGTTTACAGACGAACCAATTGATGATATAGATAATCCACTTCTAAATGGTATTCCGCAGGAAACACTGGAACTTGAATGGGATCAGCTGTTTGAACCCCCCAAAGGCCAATCTGCCGGAACTTTGGCTGTGACTCAAGGAAGAGAATCCACTCAAACCATTCCATTGTCTGCTGATATGGTTCGAACATCTATCAGAACTATTCCTAAAAAGGAAAAGCCAAAACGCATCCGTCAGAAATGCGAGCATGCCAAGCAACCCAGGCATTGTATTCAATGCAATCGATGCCCTCATGGGATCAGCAAGTACCTATGCGTTCCTTGCGATGGGGACTATGTATGTATTCATCGTCTCAACAAGTATAAGTGTCAGGACTGCACGGCCGTTCGTCGTCAGCAGAATAATACGTGATTTAATCTTGATTAAACTTGTTTTACGTTGATGACTGGCGGGATTCACTGCTGAAGAGTTTGCAACCATTGACGCTGTGATGGATCGAGCGATGCGATTTGTGTAGTATATAAAACCATCGGGTCTCATAAGGAAAACTCGAAATGGCCGATCGCACCCTTCGTTTGCGTGAACTGCGCAACCGTCTCATTCCAGATCTGAAAGCGCGGATTGAATCCGAGAGGGTAAAGCATGCCCGAAGCTTGAGCTTACTTAAGGAAGCCATCAAGAGAAGGCAGGTGCACATCAATTCAAACACGCCCATGTCCCGGTTTTTGGACGACGCGATTCCGGTAATCACCTACATGTTGACAACTCTCGAGCAAAACATCTTGAGATATTCGGAGCAGCTTACGGGGCTTTACGCTGAGAGTCACCTGCTTGTGAAAACGAGTTGCACAAGCCGTCGGGTGAGGGGAGAATAAAGTCATGATTCGACTTGCTGCCCGTAGGTAGCAATAATGGCAAGCAGCGCTGTGATCTCCCTGCCACGGCCGTTCGTCGTCAGCAGAATAATACGTGATTTAATCTTGATTAAACTTGTTTTACGTTGATGACGTCGTGCTATAATTTATTGACCAACAGACAGAAATCATTTGGTTTAACTTCGATCGAAAACACAACGTTTCGCGAACCGTTGTGTTTTCGACTATTACAATGTGGATGCCAACGGTGCACTCCATAGATTGTCCACAGTCATCTTGTCAACTGTACTGCATATTTCCCTATAGCAGTCCATACATATTCACTGTATGGCGCAGATGGCTAATTTTTATTTGACAGGTAAGTGCTGTTTTATTTTTGCCAGCTGTCACCAAATACTTGGTCCATATTTTATGTCAAAAACTGATAAAACGCTCTGGCGACTTCAGGGCGTCTCAGATGCGCGAGTAGCATGTCGAAATACTCCAGTTTCCCAACGCGTAGTTTTGGTCGGCAGTGGAAAACGTCGAAATTATTGTTTGACTTGTTAGGTGCTCTCTTGGATGTAACGATTAGATTCACCAGATTATTCACTGTGACAGGCGACCTGCTGTTTTTTCGTCTGAAGCAAACAGTTTTCTTTGTGATGAGATGATTCAGTATCTTATGCGTCCGTCGTACGCATCCAACCAGCACACAGCTGCGATGGAATGTGCTGTTGCTGCTTGCATCCAACACAACAGTTTGATTGTAGGTCTGGAATGAGTTGTAGGGCCCCAGCACCTCACTGCAAAAGAACTTGAAAATGAGACTGGCTCCAGCCCCAGTCTCCCCGTATACATACAACCCCCGCTCAGATCGCTGCTCTGGGTGTTTGAGAATGTTGGATAAGAATTCCAAAATGTGCTTGGCGCGATCACTATCGCCATTGCAGATGACCTTTTGGATGTGATCTATGATTGGCTGCACGAGCTCTGCAACCATCCCGTCGTCTACAACATCCAATGTGGATGCCAACGGCGCCCTCCATAGATTGTATGCATCTTTTTCACCCCCTGTTGGGTCCACAGTCAGCCTGTCGACTGTACGCATAGTTTTGTCGGCTAGCCATCTTGGCATGAACTTGTGCTGTTCATATGTTCCATCCTCTTTTTTTTCATAGAAATATTTGTCACAGAACGCATCTTTCACTCGAGATAATTCCAGCAGCTCTGGGTCTTGATCGTACCCTTGATCATTTGTAATAACAACATATGCATTTGGGGTTCTTACTCTGAAGCACTCATGTTCGTGCCTCTCTTTGACCAGTTCGTAGCTGTTCGCCTCTGGGTCCAATACACCCATTGTCTGTAAATCATAATGTTATTTATAGGTTGCATGTTTAGAAAACAATAAAGCCCTCATGCGCCTCATGATGACGTCAGTGTTTTATTTCTTAACCAATGGACAGAAATCCTTTGGTTTAACCGTCTGTCGAAAACGCAACGTTTCGTGAACCGTTGCGTTTTCGACCAATATACAACACTTGCAAAGGTATAAGTTCATAAATACAGAGGGTCGCTTTCAAATTAAATCACCCATCTATATAACAGCAGTGACATCACAATAAAATGCTCAGTATTGAATGTGTCTCCCCCAGCAACAAACGCTACTTATGGAGAATCGTTGACTACCTGCAGCGTGATGCTGCTGCGAAAGGAGTAAAAAAACTTGACAGCTATTTTGACAGTTTCTGGCATCAGCTAGGATATATCACCCAGGACCATAGCAAAATATGGGTTGCTCTCAACCAGCACACCCATCATCTTTATGGATATATGGTCGTCAGTACGAACTTGACAGATTCTACAATCATGTATGGCGACACATTGCGTTTGGAGTTCTTTGAGATTTTGCCCAGACACAGGAGGAAGGGGGTTGGCCGACAGATGGTCAACTGGTTGCAAGAACGAGCAACTACAAAGCGATTTGGCTACATTCATATTCCACATACTCTTGACGAAACTGTTGGCTTCTGGGAAGAGATGGGGTTCACTGAGATGCCGGGGGAGTCTGGTTTATGCTGGGATTGTTGTTATGAATCTGATGACAAATGGAACTAAACTGCCTGCCAGCGTGAAACTCGAATACATTTTAATTGAAACAGCAGCCTCTTTTGGTTCTCTAGAGCCGCTTTGGCATGTTCATATGTTGTTATTGCTTCCACTGCTCTCTCATTTTGTTCTACACATGCATTGATAGCATCAAATGCAGCGTCCGTCGCCTTTTCTAATGCGTAAAATTTCTGGACTTGGCAACGATACATCTTGCAAGTTGAATGTTACCTGCATTTATAAAATTGTCCACTGTGCATGTCGCGAGACCCTCTCGGTTCACGTGTTGCCTACCCCAGCTATTTTATGGGATAATACCAGAAATTCCTACATCGACCACTTTTCATACACGAAATAACGCAACGGTTCACGTATTGCTTATTCATCCATAACCCTCTCAAACAAAAGATATATTTTTAATGGATGTGAGAGCATAGACGTCTTTACGTTGTGGTATGTTAAGGACAACAAAAAACGAAAAGACATGTCACGAGAACGCAACGATTCAAGTATTCAAGTCAAAAAATGAAAAGAAATGTCATGAGAACGCAACGATTCAAGTATTCAAGTCAAAAAACGAAAAGACAGGTCATGAGAACGCAGCGATTCAAATATTCAAGTCAAAAAACGAAAAGACAGGTTACGAGAACACAACGATTCAACTTTTCAAGCATAACAAAGTGTTCAAGTGTTTACTAGGTCCTAGGTCAGTTGATGTCTACATTCATATCCTATAATCAAATACAAATAAACAGCTGGTGGGAGCACAGACGTCTGTCATTATCAGCTCTGTCAGTTACACATCCCCTCCCGCCTCCCCCTAGATCTCACACCCGAATAATTGCGGATTTGCCCCAAAAATACCATTTTTTGCCAAATTTCCCTTTATTTTCTTATGTTATATTGTATTTGAAATTTAAATTATAGGTTAGGGGGAGGGGGGGTGAGATGGGGATGGATGTTTTCAAAAAAGCTGGGGAAAAATAAAATGGGTTTCAAAAATCTAGATTCTGGTTTTGGGGGTGCTCATCCTCCCCTCCTCCACCCGACTGTCAGTAAAAAACGACTGTCGATTCCATA
>Ga0247841_10004173_pt1 | contig 25226 bp, 18 predicted proteins | sample LaCruzMarch2015__2_FD_192410 | JGI IMG/M metagenome (GOLD analysis project Ga0247841, IMG submission 192410) | Freshwater microbial communities from meromictic Lake La Cruz, Castile-La Mancha, Spain - LaCruzMarch2015_18m | ecosystem: Environmental > Aquatic > Freshwater > Lake | place: Spain... | reverse complement strand
CTCCAGTATCAGGCGGTCATGGCGCAAGGCAGCGGCCAGGCCTGCCCCCCGGTCGCCGCCGCCCCGGCGGGCGCTCAGGTCGACCCGCGCCTCGCCGCCCAGGTCGGCGTGAGCCGCATCGATGCGGTCAACTTCGCCGCGCAACTCTCGCGCTGGCTCCAGGCCAATGCCGGGCACCTCCCCCCCTGTGCGGCGGGCGCGGCGCCCTGTCTGCCGCGGGTCGAGGGCAAACCCGCCTTCGTGCGGCTGCCGCTGGACCTGGAGTGGGAGTATGCCGCCCGGGGCGGGGCCCTGGTGCCGGACGACACCTTTGCGCTGCCCCGTTACCCCATGCCGGAGGGCCTCGACCGCCACGCCTGGTACAACCGCAACGCCGATGGCGAGATTGCCCCGATCGGCCGGCGCCTGCCGAACCCGCTGGGCCTGCATGACCTCTATGGCAACGCCTGGGAACTGATGAACGACCCCTACAGTTCTCCCCAGTTCCCCGGTCAGGTCGGGGGCGACGTCCTGATGGGCGGCGGCATCCACAGCGCGGACGAGGAACTGCGGGCGGACGCCCGGGTCGAGGTCCAGCCCTATGACGCGGCCGGGGACGTCAAGACCGCCGACACCGGCTTTCGGGTGGTCCTCGCTGCGCCGGTCGTGACCTCGGCGGCCAGGGTGCCGGCCGCGCCGCCGCCCCCGGCGCCGGACCCGGCCGTCCCGGCGGATGGCCACCTGCGGATCGAGGTGGACGCCTACGCGATGGTCCTGGTCGATGGGGAGGTCAAAGGTTCGTTCGACGCCGGCCGGCCGCTGGAGTTGCGTGGTCTGAAAACCGGGACCCACCGGATCGAGGTTTCGCCCCTGGTTTCGGGCTATCCGAAGGCCGAGAAGACGGTCGTCCTGACTGACGCCGAGCCGGTCAGCATCCAGATCCACCTGGAGCCGACACCCGAGCGTGCCGAGTCACTACTGGATCTCAACCCCGATGAACGGCGCCGGGTGCGGCGGCAATTGAACGACCTGGGCTATCCCTGCGACCCCGCCTCCGACCGCTTCGACCGCGGCTTCCAGGTGGTATTGCGCGAATTCCAACGCGAATCCGGGCTCCCGATCACCGGTAAGCTGACCCCCGAAACCCGCGCCCAACTCGAGCGCCGCGCCGTCGAGCACCAGCGGGCGCGCAAGGCCGCCGAACGCGCTCCCGCGGCCCCGCCGCAACCCGGCGGCCGCTACCTCCAGCCCGCCGACCCGGTCCCCGATGGGGGCTGGATGGACCCCGCCGCGCCTTGATCCGGCGTGCCGGTGCCGGTGCCGCGTTGTCGTTGTCGTTGTCGTAATCGAGGTTATCGTAGATTCTCTCGCGCCCCAAAGTGCATCGCTTCTGCGATTACGACAACGACAACGACAACGACAGCGTTTGTGTTTGACTTAATTCTTCACTCGTTACCTCTGGTGTCCCAATGCGCTTCATCCACGCCGCCGACCTTCATCTGGACAGCCCCCTGCGTGGCCTGGCGCGCTATGAGGGTGCCCCGGTGGAGCGCCTGCGCACCGCCACCCGCGGGGCCTTCGCGCGGCTGATCGACCTGGCCCTGGCGGAGCCCGTGGATTTCGTCCTGCTGGCGGGTGATATCTATGACGGCGATTGGCAGGACTTCCACACCGGGCTCTTCTTCCGCGAGCAGTTGGTCCGCCTGGATCGGGCGGGCATCCGGGTCTTCATGGTCCAGGGTAACCACGATGCCCAGGGCGTGATCTCGCGCCAGCTCAGCCTGCCGCCCAATGTCCGGGTCTTCGGGAGCCGCGGCGCCCAGACCGAGCGCCTGGACGACCTGTCGGTGGCGATTCACGGGCGCAGCTTTCGTAATCGCTCGGAGGATGCGGACCTGGTGCCCTCCTATCCGGACCCGCTGCCGGGGTTCTTCAACATCGGCCTGCTGCACACCAGCCTGAGCGGGCGGCCCGGCCACGATACCTATGCCCCCACCACCGTCGCCACCCTCGCGGCCAAGGGCTACGACTACTGGGCCCTGGGTCATGTCCACTGCCGCGAACGGGTGCTGGATCACCCGCGCATCGTCTACCCCGGCAATCTCCAGGGGCGCCACGCCAACGAGACCGGCCCCAAGGGCTGCGAGTTGGTGCGGGTGGAGGCCGGGCGGATCTTCCCCGAATTCATGCCGCTCGACCTGGTGCGCTGGGATCAGATGACGCTGGACCTGACGGGCCAGGGGGGACTGGACGCACTGGGCGCGGCCTTCCATGAGGCCCTGGCCCCGCGATTGCCGGGCGCCGGGGACCTGCTGCACGCGGTGCGGGTGACCCTGACCGGCTGCACCGACCTCTATGGCAGCGAGGCCGCCCACCCCGGCACCCTGGAGGCCGCCATCCGGGCCGCGGCCCAGGATATCGCCGCGGCCGAGGTCTGGATCGAGCAGGTGCGCCTGGACCTGACCCCGCCCCTGGACCGCGACCGGATTGCCCAGCGCCAGGACGCGGTGGGTGAGTTGGTCCGACTGGTGGACGCCCTGCGCGCCGATCCCGCCGCACTGGCCGCGCTGGCGCAGACCGAAGTGGGCGGCCTGCTCAGCGCCCTGCCCCCGGAAGTGGCGGGAGAGGAGGTGCCGCGGCTGGAGTGCGACGCCGATCTGCTCGGGCTGCTGCGCGACGCCGAGGCGACCGTGTTGGCGCGCCTCGCGGCGGCGGGGGCCCGGACATGAGGCTCGTCCGACTGCTGTTGCACGCCTTCGGCCCCTTCACCGAGTGCGCACTGGATTTCACCGGCGAGGGCCGTGGCACCCCGCCTGATCTGCACCTGATCTATGGCCCCAACGAGGCCGGCAAGTCCTCGGCCCTGCGGGCGATGACCGATCTGCGCTTCGGTATCCCGTTGCAGAGTCCGGACGGGTTCATTCATCCATACAAGCAGTTGCGTATCGCCGGGGTCTTTCGCGACGATACCGGCCAGACCCTGGGGCTCGCGCGCCGCAAGGGCCAGGGGCCGACCCTGTCCCGCTTCGACCCCGTGACCGGCAACCCGCAGGAGCCGCCTGCCGCCGGGCCGGAACTGGAACTGGCCCTCACCGGCGGTCTCACGCGGACCGACTTCGAGTCCATGTTCGGGCTCAACCACGAGCGCCTGCGCGCCGGTGGTGACCGGCTGCTCAAGGGCGAGGGCGAACTGGGCGCGGCCCTGTTCGAGGCCAGCGCCGGTACCCGCGACATCAAGGCGATCCTGGCCGGGCTGGAGACCGACGCCAAGGGCTATTACAACGCCCATGGACGGGCCGCGAACGCCGTCGTCAACGAGGCCCGGCGGCAGTTGGATGAACACCGCCAGTCCTACCGGCTGGCGCTGACCAAGCCCGCCGACTGGCAGTCACTCTATCGCGCCCATGAGCAGGCGTGCGCGGCACTGGCCGCAATCGACCAAGACCTGGAGACCCAGCGCCGGCGCGAGAACACCCTGACCGAACTGCGTACCGTCGCCCCCCTGTTACGCGACCAGGATCGGGTGCGTGCCGGGTTGGCCGCCCTGGGCCAGGTCCCCGAACTCCCCGAGAACGCCCGGGAGGAGCGTCTGGCCGCCGTGCAGGCACTCAAGCGCGCGCGCCAGGACCTGCAGGACGCCGACTTGGAACTGCGCCGCTGCGCCGCGGCCCTGGCCGAGTTGGTGATCGAGGCGCCCGTACTGGAACACGCCCAGGCGATCGAGCGGCTGGCCGCCCGGGTGGAGACGGCGGCGCAGAGCCGTGTCGAGGCCAGTCGGCAAGCGGCGCGCGCGCAGCAACTCGCGCTGGACCTGGCCGCCCGGGTCGCGCAGATCGCCCCGGGCCAGTCGCCGCCGGCCCTGGTGGCGGCCGTCCCCTCGGCGGCCGACCGCGTCACCCTGGACGGGCACCTGGTGAGCATCGCCCCATTGGACGAGCGCCTGGCGAACCTGCGCGAGCGCGCCGGTGAACTCGACCAGGCGCAGCGGCGGGAGGCGGATCAAGGCCCGCCCCCGCCGGACGCCGGGACCCGCCAGGCGGTGGCCGCGGCCCTGCGCCAGGCGCGGGGTCTGGGGGATAGCGGTCGCCGCGGTGCCGACCTGGACCAGAACATCGCGGGGCTCGAGGCCCGCCTGGCCCAGGCCCTGGCGGACCTGGGCGCGGCCTCCCTCGCCGCGCTGCGCCAGGCCCGCCCCCTGCCGGTGTCCGCCATCGCGCAGGCCCGCGACGAACGGGCCGGGCTCGACCAGGCGGAGGTCGGCGCGCGCGCCGAGGACCTCCGACTGATCCACGACATGGACGCGCAGCGCCAGCTTCAATGCGAGCTGGCCGCCGCCGGCGAGGTCGTCACCGCGACCACGCTGCGCCAGGCCCGCGCGCGCCGTGACCAGGGTTGGGGCCTGATCCGCCGGGCCTACATCGAGCGCAGCCGCGACCCGGCCGAGCTCGGCCCGGCCTTCGATCCCGACCGGCCGCTGCCGGACGCCTTCGAGACGGCCCAGGACCAGGCCGACCGCCAGGCCGACCTGCTGCGCGCCGATGCCGAGCGGGCGACCGGCTATGAAGTGGCTTCCGGGCGGATTGCGCAAATGCAGGGGCGGCGCCAGGAGCTGGCCGGGGCGCTGGCCGCCGTTGCCGCCCGCCGTCAGGATCTGTTGGGCGGCTGGTCGGCGCGCCTCGCGCAGGCCCGACTGCCGGACCTGGACCCTGACGCCCTGCTGGAATGGCAGGCGGCCCGGCACAGCGCGCTGGAAGGGGCGGAGCGGTTGGCGCCGGCGCGCGCCGAACGCGAGCGGTTGGCGGTCGAGGTCGAGACCGCCCGCGCGGCCCTGGCGGCGGCCCTGGAGACGGCCGGACAGGGCACCCAGGGTGCGGACCTGGCGTCCCTGATCCAGCGCGCCGACCTCTGGGACAAGGGCGCCACCAAGGCCGAGGCGCAACAGGAAAGTCGCCTCAAGGCGGCGCGCGAGCGGCAGTTGGAGTCGGACAAGGTCGCCGGTCAGATCCAGACGGCCGCGGCGGCCCTCGACCTGCACCTGGCGGCGGTGCAGCGCTGGTATGGGCGCCTCCTGCTCGCCCCCGCCAGTCCGCCCGCGGCCCTGAAGGCGCGGTTGGACGAACTGGACGCCCTGGTCCGCCAGGACCGCGAGTTGAGCGACACGCGGCTGCGCCAATCCGAGCACCTGGCCCTGGCGGAGGATTTCGCCGCCCAGGCGGCCGGTCTCGCGGCGGCCTTGGGCGAGCCCGCGCCGGCACTGGCGCAGGACTATGCCGATCGCCTCCAGCGGCGGCTGACCGAGGCCCGCGACCGGGACCAGCAGCGCGCCGGGCTCATCCGCGAGCGCGCCCGGGCACTGGACACCCGGCAGCGGGCCGCCGCGGAACAGGAGGCCCAGTGCGCCATCCTGGAGCGCCTGTGCGCCCAGGCCGGCGCGGCGAGTGTCGCGGAGTTGCCCGAATGCGAGGACGGCGCCGCGCGCAAACGGGAACTCCACGGCTCGCTGGAGCTGCTGCGTCGGCAGTTGGCGCAGGCCTCACCGCGACCCGAGGACGACCTGCGCGCAGCCCTGAACGACCAGGACGGCATCGCCATCGAGGCCGAGCGCGAACGCTGTCAGGCCGAGATCGCGCGTCTGGAGCGGGAACAGGCCAGTGCGCGTCGGTTGGAGGTCGAGACCCGCCAGGCGCTCGCCGCCATCGACGCCTCGGACCAGGCCGCCCGGGCGCGCGAGGCGATGGAATCCGCCGCCGCCCGCTACCGCGGCGCCATCCGGCCCTGGGCGCGTCTGAAGCTCGCCCAGGCCCTGCTCGGGCAGGCCCTGGAGCGCTTCCGCGAGCGCGCCCAGGCACCCATGGTCGCCCTCGCCTCGACCTATTTTTCACTCATGACCGGCGGCCGTTACACCCGCCTGGTGGCGGACGAGACCAATGACCGGACGGTGCTGCGCGCCGAACGCGCCGACGGGGCCGCACTCGGGGTCGAGGCCCTGAGCGAGGGCACCGCCGACCAGCTCTTCCTCGCCCTGCGCCTGGCCGCCCTGGAACTGCGGCGCGCCTCCCACCCCCAACTGCCGCTGATCCTGGACGACGTCCTGGTCACCTCGGACGACACCCGCGCCGCCAACTGCCTGCGCGCGCTCGCCCGTTTCGCCGCGGGTGGGCAGGTGATGATCTTCACCCACCACCGGCACCTGCTGGACCTGGCGCAGGAGGCCGTGGGGGAGCAGGGGCTGATGACCCATCGCCTGTGACCCCGCCATCCGGCGGTGTCCGGTGAGCCTTGATCATGACGCCGGCCACGCGCCCTGGCGGCTACCCGTCGCGGCCGGGGGGCCGCTCCTACGGACCAACGACCTCGCGACTGGCGATCAGGATCGATGCCCGCTAAGGCTGAAGCCTTGGAGTCCAGGCGGGTTGCCGGATGGTGGCAGAGGCGGTAGCATCGTCGGTAGCAAACAGTACCGGAGCCCTTCAATGCGTGCGGAGAAGTTGTCCATCTCGCTCACCCCCGAGTCAGTCGCGTTGATAGATGCCTATCGCGCCGCCCATTCGATCAAGAGTCGCTCCCAGGTCATCGAACTTGCCCTGCACAGACTGCGGGACGACGATCTGGAGTCGGCCTATCGGGAGGCCTCGGCCGAGGCGGGTTTTGAGTTGGACGCGACCGTCGGCGATGGACTTGCCGATGAAGCGTGGTGACATCCTTTACGCGGACCTCAGCCCGACGGTAGGCTCGGAAGTCAACAAGCGTCGCCCGGTGCTGATCGTGAGCAACGACGCCAACAATCGCGCCGCGAGCACGGTAACGGTCCTGCCCATCACGTCCAACACCACCCGCATCTATCCCTTCGAGGTGGCCCTGTCGCCCGCGGAGTCCGGACTTCCCAAGGCCTCCAAGGTCCAGGCGCAGCAAATCCGCACCATCGCCAAGGAACGCATCACGGGACTTCCCGTCGGCCGGCTCACGGCGGCGACGATGCAGGCGGTCGCTGCCGCGATGCGCCTGCACCTGTCGCTATGATCGGCCCCGCCTGGAGTCCAAGGCTTCAGCCTTGGCGGGCGCCAGGACCGCCGCGATCATGGTTCCGCCCGGCGGCGCTGGTCCGCACAGCGGACCCTACGGACCGCCGTAGGGTCCGCTGTGCGGACCAACGGCCTCTGGGTTGCGCTGCGGCCGGGATTATGACCAAGGCCCGCGATCCCGGCTTGCCTATTTGGTAACGAGTCAAGAACAAGTCAAACACAAGCGTTGTCGTTGTCGTAATCGTAATCGGAGAAGCGATGCACTTTGCGGTGCGAGAGCATCTGGGGCGTTACGATAATCTCGACAACGACAACGACAACGACAACGACAACGACAACGACAACGGCGCCATCGGCGGTCCCTAATGGAATTGTTTAGCTTATCAGTGAACCGTTCCTTCGTGAGTTGGTAACTACAGCAGACTGGAGCAGACGTGGCAGTAATCGCAGACGACCTCGGACGGACCTTTGAACAGGCCTTCAAGAACATCGACGACGTGCTCTGGAAAGAGGCCGGCTGTACGACCGAGCTCGATTATACCGAGCAGGCGTCCTGGCTCCTGTTCCTGAAATATCTCGACGACCTGGAAAGCGAAAAGGCGACCGAGGCTGCGCTCGACGGCAAGACCTGGTTCTACATCCTCGATGCCCCCTACCGGTGGGACTCCTGGGCCGCCCCCAAGGCCGCGGACGGCACCCTCGACCATCATCAGGCACTGACCGGCGACGACCTGATCGCCTTCGTCGAGCGCGACCTCTTCCCCTATCTGCACGGCTTCAAACAGCGCGCCAGCGGACCCAACACCATCGAATACAAGATCGGTGAGATCTTCGGCGAGATCAAGAACAAGGTCCGCAGCGGCTACAACCTGCGCGAGGTGATCGACCACATCGACGAACTGCGCTTCCGCTCCCAGACCGAGAAGCACGAGCTGTCGCACCTCTATGAGGCCAAGATCAAGAACATGGGCAACGCGGGCCGCAACGGGGGTGAATACTACACCCCGCGCCCGCTGATCCGCGCCATGGTCGAGGTCGTCGCCCCGCGGCTCGGCGAGCGCATCTATGACGGCGCCTGCGGGTCCGCCGGCTTCCTGTGCGAGGCCTTCGTCTACCTCCAGGACCGCAACCCCAGGCGCACCACCGCCCAGGACCAGTTCCTGCAAGAACGCACCTTCTACGGCAAGGAAAAGAAATCGCTCGCCTATGTGATCGCGATCATGAACATGATCCTGCACGGCCTCGAGACGCCGAACATCGCCCACACCAATACGCTGGCCGAGAACCTGGCCGACGTGCAGGACCGCGACCGCTTCGACGTGATCCTCGCCAATCCCCCCTTCGGCGGCAAGGAGCGCAAGGAGGTCCAGCAGAACTTCCCCATCCGCACCGGCGAGACCGCCTTCCTGTTCCTCCAGCACTTCATCAAGACGCTCAAGGCCGGCGGCCGGGCCGGGGTGGTCATCAAGAACACCTTCCTCTCCAACACCGACAACGCCTCGGTTTCACTGCGCAAGCGCCTGCTGGAGAGTTGCCGCCTCCACACCGTCCTCGACTGCCCCGGCGGCACCTTCCAGGGCGCCGGCGTCAAGACCGTGGTCCTCTTCTTCGAGAAGGGCGCGCCGACGCGCCGGGTCTGGTACTACCAGCTCGATCCGGGGCGTAATCTGGGGAAGACCAATCCGCTCAATGATGCCGATTTGGCGGAGTTCGTCGAGCTGCAGAAGAGCTTTGCCGACTCGGCTAAGAGTTGGAGTCTGGATGCGGCAGGGATTGACCAGAACACCTTTGATTTGTGGGCAAAAAATCCGAACGCGGGTGAGGCAGTGGCCCACCTGACTCCGCAGGTGATCATGGATGAGATTAAGGCGCTCGATGCGGAGAGTGCCAAGATACTGGCGAATATCAGGGCGTTGCTATGAGAAATAGGTGGCTAAGTAAGACTATCGGTGAGGTTTGTGATGTCATCAACGGTGGAACGCCCAAGACGGGGGTCGCAGCATACTGGGACGGACCTCATCAGTGGATTGCACCTGCGGAAATGGGAAAGCGTAGCAGTCCCTACGTGAGCCGCACTCATCGAACCATCACTGAAGATGGTCTCCGGAACAGCTCAGCGCGTTTGCTTCCGCCGCACTCGGTTATTTTGTCTTGTCGCGCCCCGATTGGACACCTGGTTATCAATACGGAGCCGATGGCTACGAACCAAGGTTGCAAGGGGTTGGTGCCGGCGGAATCTATTGATGACAAGTTCCTCTATTATTACTTGACAAGTATTGTCGAGTTGCTTAATGACCTCGGCAGCGGCGCAACCTTCAAGGAGCTGTCGGGCGGCAAGCTGAAAGAAGTCAGCATTCCCGTTCCTCCGCTTTCTGAACAGAAGCGCATTGTCAGGATCCTTGACGAAGCAGTCAACGGCATCGCCAGCGCTAAAGCATACTCCGAGAACAACCTCCGAAACGCTCGAGCGATCTTCGATAGCCACCTCACGTCTAGATTTACTGAGCGCGGCCCGGGATGGAAGGAAGTGCACCTAAGCGAAATTTGTGAAGTAAAGGACGGAACACACGATTCCCCCAGGTATGTGACCGACGGTGTCCCTTTCGTGACGCAAAAGAATATTCGCGACGAGGGGCTTTCATTTGAGAAACTCAAGCTTATCAGTACAGACGATCATGATAATTATTATAGGCGATCCAATGTCAGGCAGGGAGATATCCTGATTTCTATGATAGGTGCCAATAGAGGCATGGCTTGTATCGTCGATGATTCGCGTATCTTCAGCATTAAGAATGTCGGGTTAGTGAAAGAAAGTTCGGCGCTCGATCAAAGGTTCTTACTGTATTTCTTGAAATCCCCTCAAGCAGCGAGCTATGTAAGAGCCGCATCAAAGGGCGGCGCTCAAGAGTTCTTGGGATTGACGGAGCTACGCAGATTTCCAATTCCGGTTGCTCCTTTGCCGCAACAGCGATCAATTGCCTGTGAATTCGATTCGCTACGGAACGAAACCCAACGGCTCGAATCCATCTACCAACGCAAACTCGCCGCGCTCGACGCACTGAAGAAGTCGCTCCTGAACGAAGCCTTTACCGGTCAACTGTAAGCGTCGGCAGGAGCCGGGAAAGAAGATGTCTCACGCCAAGGCGCCAAGCTCGCCAAGGTGTTCCAGTGTGGTATCGGCGCTGGGCAACTCACTCGGCAGGTGATTGGGACAGCCCCAGCACCCGGGCGGGACGGGCATTCGCCCCGTCCCGAACGTTTATGCCATCGCCGAACCGGTCTATTGGTTCGCCAGCCCCGAGAAAACGTTTCGGACGGGGCGAACGCCCCGTCCGGCCCGCAAGCACGGGCATTCGCCCCGCCCGGCCCGGAAGGCAGGTGATTGAGACAGCACCATCACCTCCTGGTCTTCCTCGGCGAGCTTGGCGCCTTGGCGTGACCATTCCTATTCTTTGCGTCTTTGCGCCTTTGCGTGAGAATTCCCCGGGCGGGACGGGGCATTCGCCCCGTCCCGAACGTTTATGCCATCGCCGAACCGCTCCATTGGTTCGCGGGAACGGAGAAAACGTTTCGGACGGGGCGAATGCCCTGTCCGGCCCGCAAGCACGGGCATTCGCCCCGCCCGGCCCGGAAGGCAGGTGATTGAGACAGCACCATCATCTCCTGGTCTTCCTTGGCGAGCTTGGCGCCTTGGCGTGATCATTCCTATTCTTCTTTGTGCCTTTGTGCCTTTGTGCCTTTGTGCCTTTGTGCCTTTGTGAGAGAATTCTTCGCGAGCCCGGACAGAACGTTACGGTCGGGGGCGAATGCCCCGTCCGGCCCGCAAGCACGGGCATTCGCCCCGCCCGGCCCGGAAGGCAGGTGATTGGGACAGCACCGTCATCTCCTGGTCTTCCTTGGCGAGCTTGGCGCCTTGGCGTGATCATTCTTATCTTCTTTGCGTCTTTGCGCCTTTGCGTGAGAATTCTTATCCTTGCTGGCGCCTTGGCCTAATCATTCCTATTCTTCTTCGTGTCTTTGTGCCTTTGTGAGAGAATTCTTAACCTTCCTGGCGGCTTAGTGTGAACTTGACCGAGACTGTGGCGGGCGCCCGCGGTCAGCCCGCGTCGCTCGACGGGACGGCGCTTCGTAGATGCGGCGCGCCCGACCGCCGTGCGCGCTCCCCGGTACCGTGCCGCGCGCCTTATCCACCTTACAACAGCTTGGCGCCTTGGTGTGGACCAGGGTTATCAAACGCGCCGCACTGGGGCGCGGCACTCCCGGTAGGGACCTTGTGACCATGACCTGATAGACTCACGGCCATGGAGCCCATCCAGTCGATCAACCCCGAACGCATTGCCTGGTGCTGTGCCGACCACGGCATCACGCCGGGCGAGCTTGCGTCCGCGGTCGGCATCGCGGCGACCACCATCGAGCGGGTGATGGCGGGCGAAGCAGGTCTGACGTTCAACCAGTTGCGCAAGATCGCGGAGTATTTTGGCCGGGGGGTGCTGTTCTTTCTGGAGTCCGGTCCGGTCGATGAGGCCCAGGTGCACACGCCCCAGTTCCGTACCCTTGCCAACCGGAAGCCGGACCTGTCAGCCAAGCTCAGGACGCTGATCGAGCGGGTGGAAAAGCAGCGTGCCGTGTATCTCAGCCTGCGCGAAGACCTGGACGAGGCGAGCCGGCCCCGGTTCAGTCCGCCCGATCTGCCCCGGCATGATCCACGCGAGGCGGCCCGGATCGCCCGCCGGTGGCTCAGTCTGGCGGATGAGAACAGCTTCGATACCTACCGCGCGGCCGTGGAGGCGAAGGGTGTGCTGGTCTTCCGCAGCAATGGGTACAACGGCAAGTGGCAGATTGCCAAACAGAACCCGATCCTGGGCTTCGTCCTCTACGATCCCACCTGCCCGGTAATCGTCATCAAGAAACAGAACCGGGAGACTCAACAGACCTTCACGCTCTTCCATGAATTGGGCCATTTGCTGTTGAACAGGGCCAGTTCGATCGATGATGAACATGACATGCAAGCCCCCGAGGGTGGGGAGCGCGACGCCAACCTGTTTGCGGGTCAGCTATTGGTGCCGGATCTGTTTCTGGCGAGTATTTCCGATGCGCAGCGACCCGCAGACGTTACGGGATATGACGATTGGCTGGATCGACCACGCAAGGCTTGGGGCGTCAGTGGCGAGGTGATCCTGCGCCGGCTTCTGGATGCCGGGCGCTTGACGCAAAGTCAATACGCGGCCTATCGGGAATGGCGGGGGCGGTCGGCCCTTGCGTCTGCGGATGGTGGATCGCGGATGTATCGCCACCGCGAGCCCAAGCACGTTTTCGGCGACACCTATGTGCGAACGGTACTGGATGCACTGGATGCGCGCCACATCACACTTGCGAAGGCGAGCAGCTATCTCGATAACCTGAAGATCGAAGACCTACATCAGTTGGAACGGCATTATGCCGATCTTTGATGCCTCATCGATGATCCACGCCTGGGACAATTACCCGTTGGGGCAGTTTCCCGGCTTGTGGGAATGGATGGCGACCCAAATCGAGGAACAGTCGCTGATGATGCCGAATGTCGCCTTCGAGGAAGTCGCGCACAAGACGCCGGACTGCGGTGACTGGCTTAGGGCCAATAATTTGGAGCGCCTCGACATCAGCAATACGGTAGTCCAGGAGGCGATGCGAATCAAGAAGCTGCTTGGCATCGTCGGCGATGGCTACCATCCCAAAGGTGTCGGCGAAAACGACATTCTGATCATCGCGTCGGCCCGCGTTCATCGTGCCGAGTTGGTTTCCGACGAGGGGAGACAGAAACTTCCCGATATCCCCGCCAAACGAAAGATACCGGCTGTTTGTGCCATGCCTGATGTTTCAGTCCCATGTATCAATTTTATTGATTTCATCAAGCGATCAAATGCTGTTTTTCGATAGGTCAAGCTTGCCAACCGGGCACGGAGAAAACGTTTCGGACGGGGCGAATGCTCCGTCCGGCCCGCAAGCACGGGCATTCGCCCCGCCCGGAAGGCAGGTAATTGAGACAGCACCATCACCTCCTGGTCTTCCTTGGCGAGCTTGGTGCCTTGGCGTGATCATTCCTATTCTTCTTTGCGTCTTTGTGCCTTTGTGAGAGAATTCTTATCCTTCTTGGGCCTTGGCGCGAATCTCCGGCTCGGAGCCAGAGCGGCAGCAAGCGCGGCGGCCGAATCGGATACTGGGAGCGTCGCACCCCAGTGCGGCGCGATCTCGCACCCGCTCCGACCTTGCGTGTCGTCGATAGGCCGCGCCGCACTGGGGTGCGGCGCTCCCGGGACCTTGTGACCATGACCTTTCTCGTTCCCACGCCCCGCAGATTGCGAAGGGATTCCGCGGCGATCTGGGTTCCGCGTAATCCCGCGGGTCGGGTTAGGTGCGCGCTGCACGGAGCCTCCAGCAGGAACTTGCGGCAGTGCCCCCGCGGGACTAGGATACCGTCATGCGAATCGTCGCGATCAAGGTGCTGCGCGATTTCTGGGCTCGTCATCCCGGGGCCAAGCCGCACCTGGAGGCGTGGGTGGACGAGGCACGCAACGCGGACTGGCGGCAGCCGGCCGATATCAAGGCGCAGTTTCGCAACGCCAGTATCCTCAAGAACCGGCTGGTGGTGTTCAATATCGGCGGCAACGCCTACCGGCTCATCGTCGCAGTGGCGTACCGGTACGGTGCGCTCTACGTCAAGTTCATCGGCACCCACGCCGAATATGACACCATCGATGCAGAAACCATCGAAACGGAGTTGTGACATGCCCATCCGACCGATCCGCACTGAAGACGACTACCGCTCGGCCATGCGCGAGATTGCCGCTTTCTTTGATGAGGAGCCGGAACCGGCATCGCCGGACGGCGAGCGCTTCGAGGTCCTCTTGACACTGGCCGAGGCTTACGAGGCCAAGCAGTTCCCGGTGGACCTGCCGGACCCGGTGGCGGCGATCCAATTCCGCATGGAGCAGGCCGGACTTACCGCGAAGGACCTGGAGCCCATGATTGGTCGGCCCAATCGGGTCCATGATGTACTCAACCGCAAGCGTCCGCTGACGCTGCCTATGATTCGCAGGCTCCATGCCGGGCTGCACATACCAGCGGAGAGCTTGATCCGGCCAGTGCGTGACGCCCGGACGAGTTGAACGAAGATGTCTCACGCCAAGGCGCCAAGCTCGCCAAGGTTTTTCAGCCCGGTAGCAGCGCCGGGCGACTCTGGCGCAGGCGATGGGTTTCGCTGCGCTCTACCCATCGGGAATACTCGGGCCGCACCTGGCGTTCGCCCCGTCCCGAACGTTTATGCCATCGCCGGACCGCTCCATTGGTTCGCGGGCACAGAGAAAGCGTTTCGGACGGGGCGAATGCCCCGTCCGGCCCGCAACAGCACGGTCATCTCCTGGTCTTCCTTGGCGAGCTTGGCGCCTTGGCGTGATCATTCCTGTTCTGTCTTTGTGCCTTTGTGAGAGAATTCTTCTACTTCCCGGCGTTTTGGTGTGAACTTGACCGAAACCGTGGTGGGCGTCCGCGGTCAGTGGCGTAGGTCGGGTTAGCGCAGCGTAACCCGACATTTCGGCACCGGCTGTCGGGTTAGGCGCGCGTCAAGCCCCTGTTCTTGCTTGGCGCCTCTCGCCGCGCGCCTAACCCGACCTACGGGGACCTTTCAGCGGATACTTGGCCGTCCGCGGAGTGTCACGCGAATCCTGCAACTGACCTTGTGCTAGGCTTCACCCCAGGCCCCCATCCTGTTTTTCCTTTGCACCATGTGCCCAACTGCCGCGACCCAGCCCGCACCAACGTACCAGGCCCCGGCCCCCGCGCTCGCGCGCCCGCCAGGGGCTGAGGCCCAGGCGCCCGTCGAGCCGCGCTCGGCGGACGGTCTGCGGGTCTCGGAAGAGACCTATTGGAAGGATTATTATCTGCAATCGGACTGGCACTACGAGTGGAACAATGGCCGCCTGGAGGAAAAGCCGGTGTCCGACTACGAGACCTATCTGGTTTACGCCTGGTTCGTCGAGGTCTTGCAGCACTTCCTGCGCGTCCGGCCCATCGCCCGGATGGTGGCCCTCGAGATGGGTTTCCGGCTGCCGCTGCCGGGCCGCACCGTGATTCGCAAACCCGATTTCGGCGTCGTGTGCAATGCCAATCCCCAGCCGCTGCTGCCGCTGGATGTCTCCTACCATGGTGTGTTTGATCTCTGTGTCGAGGCACTGTCGGACAAGGAGCGTCGCGGCGTCGAGCGCGATCTGGTCACGAAGAAGGCCGAATACGCCGCCGGGGGCGTCCCCGAGTATTACATCCTGCATCGCGAGCCCGAGCGTCAGGCGTTCTTCGCCCGCACGGCCGCGGGTGTCTATGTCCCGATCCTGCCCGACGACGGTGTGATCCGCTCGCGGGTACTGCCGGGGCTGCAGTTCCGGCTGGCCGACCTGTGCACGCGGCCTGCACCCGAGACGCTGCGCGATGACCCGGTCTACGCCGCCTTTGTGCTCCCTGGCTGGCGGGAGGCGGAGCAACTCGCCGCAGCGGAGGCACAGGGGCGACTGCAGGCCGAGCAGGCACTTGCGCAACTGCGGGCGGAGCTGGCGGAGCGTGACAGATTGGCGGGGCTTTCGTGAATGAAGCAGACACCCGAGCCGAGTATATCGACCCGGCGCTGCGGGCCGCCGGCTGGGGGGTGGTAGAGGGCAGCCGCATCCTGCGTGAATATCCGATCACGCCGGGCCGCATCGAAGGCCAGGGCCGGCGCGGCAAGCCGCTCATTGCGGACTATGTGCTGGTGTTTCGCAACTATAAGCTGGCGACCATGGAGGCCAAGTCCTGGGAGAAGCCGCTGACCGAGGGTGTCGGGCAGACGAAGAACTATGCCGGCAAGCTGCGGGTCCGCTTCGCCTATTCGAGCAACGGCCAGGGCTTTTACGGCATCGATATGCAGACGGGGGCCGAGGGCGAACTCGCCCGCTTGCCGACCCCGCTGGAACTCTGGGACCTGACCTTTGCGAGCGCGAACGCCTGGCGCGACCGTTTCGCCGCCGTACCCTTCGAGGACCGGGGCGGCTATTTTCAGGGCCGCTATTATCAGGACCTCGCCATCGAGCGGGTGCTGGCGGCGATCACCGATGGACTCACGCGCATCCTGCTGACGCTCGCCACCGGAACCGGTAAGACCTTCATCGCCTTTCAGGTCGCGTGGAAGCTGTTTTACAGCCGCTGGAACCTGGCCGACTGGAAGAAGGAAGGCGAGCCGACCCGCCGCCCGCGTATCCTGTTCCTGGCCGACCGCAATATCCTGGCCGACCAGGCGTACAACGCCTTTTCCGCCTTCCCCGAGGATGCACTGGTGCGCATCGCACCGGCCGACATCCGCAAGAAGGGACGGGTGCCGAAGAACGGCAGCCTGTTCTTCACCATCTTCCAGACCTTCATGAGCGGGCCGCCCAAGGACGGGGTGCCGTCGCCCTATTTCGGCGACTATCCGCCGGACTTCTTCGACTTCATCGTGATCGACGAGTGTCATCGCGGCGGTGCCAACGACGAGAGCACCTGGCGCGCCATCATGGAGTATTTCGCGCCGGCCGTGCCACTGGGGCTCACCGCCACGCCGCGGCGCCGGGACAACGCGGACACCTATGCCTATTTCGGCGAGCCAGTCTATGTGTATTCGCTGAAGGAAGGGATCAACGACGGCTTCCTGACCCCGTTTCGGGTGAAGCAGATCGCCACGACGCTCGATGACTATGTCTACACCCCGGACGACACCGTCCTGGAGGGCGAGATCGAGCCGGGCAAGCGCTACGAGGAGCGGGATTTCAACCGCATCATCGAGATCAGGGAGCGGGAGCGGCGCCGGGTCGAGATCCTGATGGCGCAACTCGACCCGCGTGAGAAGACCCTGGTCTTTTGCGCCAACCAGGCGCACGCACTGGCGGTGCGCGACCTGATCAATCAGGCCAAGACGGTCGCGGACCCGAATTATTGTCACCGGGTGACGGCGAACGACGGCGCTCTGGGCGAACAGTACCTGCGCGACTTTCAGGACAACGAGAAGACGATCCCGACGGTGCTCACCACCTCGCAGAAGCTCTCCACCGGGGTCGATGCGCGCAATGTGCGCAACATCGTGCTGATGCGCCCGATCAACTCGATGGTGGAGTTCAAGCAGATCATCGGGCGGGGTACGCGGCTCTACGACGGGAAATACTATTTCACGATCTATGACTTCGTGAAGGCGCACCACCACTTCAGCGATCCGGAATGGGACGGCGAGCCGCTGCCGCCGCCAGACTGCCCTCGCTGTCATGCCTCTCCCTGCACCTGTGTGGAGGAGCCGCCGGTCCCCTGCTATCGGTGCGGCCAGTCGCCGTGTCGGTGCCCGTCCGGGTCCAAGGACCCCTGTGCGGTCTGCGGGGCTCAACCGTGCCGCTGCGACCGGACGAGCAGGATTCGGGTGGAGTTGGCGGATGGCAAGGCGCGCGCGATACAGCACATGACGGTGACCTCCTTCTGGCACCCTGATGGCACGCCCATGTCCGCACAGCAGTTCATGGAGGCGCTGTTCGGGCGGCTGCCGGAGTTCTTCAAGGACGAGGATGAACTGCGCACCCTGTGGAGCCTGCCCGACACCCGTGCCAGGCTGCTCGCGGGGCTGGCGGAGAAGGGGTTCGGACGGGAGCAACTCGCCGAGATGCAGGTGATCATCGAGGCGCAGCGGTGCGATCTGTTCGATGTGCTGGCCTATGTCGCCTATGCCGCGGCGCCGCTGACTCGCGAGGAGCGGGCGGGGCGGGCCAAGGTCATCATCAGCAGCCGCTTTACCGGCAAGCAGCAGGCCTTTCTCGATTTCGTGCTGCTGCACTATGTCCGGGTGGGCGTGGAGGAACTGGGCAAGGAGAAGCTGACGCCGCTGCTGCGGCTGAAATACCGCAATTCATTGACGGACGCCATCGCGGACCTGGGCAGCCCGGCGCAGATCAGCGATTGTTTCGTCGACTTCCAGCGGTGGCTCTATACCGCTCAGGCGGCCTGAGAGGAGTCGGGGCGTCCCGCCCCGAGCCTTTGCCGATGGACGCGGGGGCGGGACGCCCCCGCTCCTTTAAAGGTCGCGCAAGGCCTCCGCCGGATCGATCCGGCTCGCCCGGTACCCGGCGGCGAGCGCGGCGATGAGTGCGACCAGGAGTGAGGCCGCGGCGGCGACGGCGAGCTGCCGGGGCTCCAGCCGGCAGACATAGCCCTGCCCGGCCAGGTTTTGACCCAGGCTGCGGTTGAAGGCGGCGGCGCCGGCCAGGTAGGCCAGGGCGGCGAGCGCGAAGGCGAGTGCCGCGATCACGGCGGACTGGATGAGCGGCATCAGGACTACGGTGCCGTTGGGGAAGCCGAACAGGCGCAGCAGGGCGAGTTCACGGCGCTTGCGCTCCACGTTCACCCAGAGCGCGCCGCCCAGGGCCAGGGCGCAGCCGCCGAGACCGATCAGGGCGATGACCCGCAGGATGAAGGAGAGGGTGCGATCGAAGGCGCGCACGGTGGCGATCCGCTCGGCCTGGGTGCGGACCTCGATCCCCTGGTCACGCATGGCCGCGGCCAGGGTGTCGACCCCGTCCAGGTCCCGCGCATAGACACGGGCGCCCGCGTACTCGGCACGCTCGCCGACGACGCCGCCGCGCAGGTCCGCGTCGCTGAGGTCCGCGCCCAGGCCGTCGCGGTAGTCCTCGGCGGCGACCAGCAGGTCCGGGTGGGTGAGGACCGCCTCGCGGGCGAGGCTCGCTTGCGGGATGACGGCGATGACGGTCAGGGTGAACCGGGCGGCCTGCGGGGTGCCGTTGCGGGTGCGGCGCACGACCCCGGTCAGGGGCGATCCGGGAGAGACGCCGATCCGCTCGGCCAGGGTCGCGGTCAGCAGCACCTGGTCCGCGTGGGCGGGGGAGGGCAGGCCGGGCGGCAGCAGGGGGTCGCCGGGGGCGGTCGGGATCAGGTCGAGCGCTTCATAGGGGCGCTGCGCCTGGTCCAGGAGGTCGATGGTGGCGTTGATGCTGCGCGTGCGGGGCAGGAGGAAGCCCAGGTCCGCGCGCGCGCGCATGGCCGCGAACCAGGCGCGGTCCAGGCGGTGGGCGCCGTAGACGATGATCTCGCGGTTGCGCGGGTCGTTGAGCAGGTCCTGGCGCAGCGTGGCGATGACCCCGGTCTTGAGCCCGAGCAGCAGCATCAGGGGGGCGAGGATGGCGGCCACGGTCAGCACCAGCACCAGGGCGGTGCGGCGGTCGTGCCACAGGTCCTGGAGCGCCAGGCGGACCCACTCCAGGCGGGATTGGGGGTGGGCGGGGCCGCTAGCCATCGAAGCGCGACCCGAACCCATCCGCCAGCGGCACCGCACGGACCTCGCGCAGCCCCCGGGCGCGCACCCGGTCCTGCTCATGGGTGGCGAGGATCACGCTGGTACCCAGGCGCTCGACCAGGTGCAGGAAGAGCCCCATCACCTCCTCGCCCAGGCGTGGGTCCAGGGCGGAACTGGGTTCGTCCGCCAGCACCAGGCGCGGCCGGTGGGCCAGGGCGCGGGCGATGCAGGCGCGCTGGTATTGGCCGACGGAGAGCTGCGCCGGTTTCTTGTGGAGCAGATGGCCGATCTGGAGTTGGTCGATGATGGCGTCCAGGTCGGGGTCGCGCGCCGGCAGGCACAGCAGGCGGCGGTTGATCCCGATGTTGCCGGCGACGCTGAGATAGGGCAGCAGCCCCCCGGTCTGGAGCACGAAGCCGATGGCCGCGGCGCGCAGCCGCGCCAGGCGGGCGTGCCGGTCGCCTCGCCAGAGGGCGGCGAGGTCGTGCGGCTCCCCGTCCGTGGCGAAGCGAAAGCGTCCGGCGGTGAGCGGCCGCACCACCAGCCCCAACAGTTCCAGCGCGGTGCTCTTGCCGCAGCCGCTCTCCCCGGTGAGCGCGACGATCTCCCCCAGGTCCAGGGTCAGGGAGGCGATCAGCACCCGGAAGGCCTGGTCGCCGCTGCCGCGGGTGTAGCTCAGGTCGGCGCAGTCGAGCAGCATGGCCGGGTTCTCAGGGCAGGTCCTTCAGTGGGATCGGGTAGACCGCCTCGCGGTTGCGCGGATTGTCGGCCTGGGCGATGTCTACCCAGCCGAAGGTGTCGGCATAGTAAAGGCCGTAGAGGGTGGCCTTCTTGCGCAGCCGGTCCACGAAGTCCGCCTGCCGCTGCATGCCCCAACTCGACCAGTCACTGCGCTTGAGATCCAGCACGTCGCTCTTGTAGGGCAGGCCCTCCAGATAGTGGAGCAGCAGGTCCTGTTGCGCCAGTTCCGGGGCGCGGCGGCGCCCGGTGGCCTGCGGGTCGCGCTCGAAGGTGGCGGCGATGGAGGCGAGCCGGTCATAGAACGCCTGGGTGCTGTTGGTGCCGTCCAGGTCCGCCTCGGCGGTGTCGATCACCTGGGCCACCAGTTCCTTGAGGTCCGAGAGTTGGTCGCGCGACATCAGGACGCGTACCTCGATCGGGCGCCGCCCGGGGTCGGCCAGGTCAGTGTCGCCGATCCAGGCCTCGAAGACCTCCGGGGCGGCCGTCTGGCGCTGCTCCCCCAGATAAGCAAGCTGCATGGCGTGTCCCAAGGAGGCGACGATGGCCTGGATGCGGGCGCGCTGGTCCGGGTCATCGGCCGCGTCCGCCGGGGCGGTGGTCGGCGCCCGGACGGCGGGGTCTGAAAGCGTCGCGTAGCCCTGGGCGCTGTGGTCGATCTGCTCGATGACGCCCCCCGCAAAGACGTCGATGGCCGACCGCAAGCGGTTGCGGGCGCCGTCGGCGATGGGGAAATAGGCCTCCTGTTGGGTCATGGCGTTGCGCGCCAGGTCCTTGTATTGCTCTGCGGCCCGCGCCAGATCCCCGACGCGCCGGGCCTCGGGGGTTTGCAGGTGCATGACCGTGATTGCCACCCCGGCGCGGCGGGCCAGGTCCTGGATGGCCGCGGCATTGAGGCCGGTGCGGGAGTCAACCCCCTGGACCGCCCGCTCCTTGGTCGGCACGGGCACTGGTGCGGACCCGGGTGCCGCGTTGAAGGTGCCGTCCAGGGCACCGGCATCGGTAATCAGCACGATGTGGCGGGCGTCGAACCGGTCCTTCCACTCGGGCATGTCCAAGGCGGCGCGTACCCCGGCGTAGGGGTCCTCGTCGAAGAAGTCAGTGGCGACCGGGGCCTCCTTCAGGGTCGCGATCCGGGCCAGGAAGTCGTCCCCGTTACGGACCTGGGTGGGGGCGGCAAAGACCTTGGCGACATAGTCGAGCCGCCGGTTCTTCTCCGCGCTGGCTGTTTCGGCGCGGAAGGCGACCAGGCCGAAGGCGACCTTGTCGAGCAGTCCGGCCGCGCGGATTCGCTCGTAGAACTGCTTCACCGCGGCGCGCGTCTCGGCGATGTAAGGGCCCATGGAGACGGTGGAGTCGACCACGAAGACGATGGCGGCCTTGAAGTCCTTCAGTGGGTTCGCCGACGCTGTCGCAGGGGCTGATGGCCGGGACTCGGGGCCAGGGGCCGCGGGCAGGGTCACGGAGGCGACCTTGAGTGCGCGTACGCTGCTGCCGGCGCGGCTGCTGTAGTCCTTAAACTCCAGGATCGGCAGCAGATAGAACCGCTCGTAGAGGTCCACAAAGGTCTCGGGCTCCAGGGCGACCACCCGCGGGTCCTGAGCGCCCGCGGCGATCCCCTGAATCAGGCTCCGCCCCGCCGTGGCCGGTGAGGGCGAGTCCAGCACCGCGCGCAATGAGTCCCAGTCGCGGAAAAAGATCAGCCGCTCGCGCCCCGCCGGGTTGGTCAGGGCCAGGGTCAATTGCTGATTCCAGGCCAGGGTCAGCCCCGTCGGCACCCAGCCCAGGAGGTTCTTGCCCAGGGCATCAGTGCCGAGCCGCAGCCATTCTGCGCCCGCGTGGGTCTGGCGCTCGTAGACATAGAGACGGCTCAGGGCGTTGATCAGCCGTGTGCCGGCCTCACCGGGTGTGTCGCTCGCCGCCGCCCCCGGTTTGGTTAGCACCCGTTGGTATAGGACCTTGGTGCCGGGCAGGATCAGGGGCGTCTCGGCCGCGACCGGGCAGGACAGCATCGGCAGCAGGATCAGGGCGAGGCCCGCGAGCAGGTGGCGGCCAGGGCAGGGGGGCATGGTGCGTCTCACAGTTCGGTTCCTTTTTTTCCGTCGATGCGTTTCTGTCCCTGTACGCTGATCCGTCAGTGGATGACCTCGTCGATGCTCGCGGCGACCAGCGCGCGGTCCAGCCACTCCAGCAGGGTTTCGGCGTCGGCAGACTCGATCCGCCGGCGCGCCGGCTCGGGGATATCGCCGAATTTATGGCGCATCACGCGCATCAGCGCCACACACTCGCCCTGCTGCCGACCTTCATCACGGCAACGTTGGTAAAAACTACTCACTGTTTGCGCCTCGCTCGGGTAGTCGCGTTCGTAGCACGCCCGCTCGGTGTCGTTGAGCGCGGCGTAGATGTCGATGAATTCCGCATACTTGATCTGCTTCTCGGGGTCCGGCTCCAGACTGGTCAGACCGCGCACGGCAGCGGCATAGACCGCGACCCGTTCCGCCGGCTCGTAGCGCATATTCGGGAGGTTGAGGCGGACGACGAGGTTGTCACTGTCCTGGTACTGGCGATAGGGAAGCCGCGACAGTTCGACACAGAGGAACCGAAAGCGCAGATAGGTCTCGCGGTCGCCGCCCAAGTCGAAGGTCCGCTCCGACGGCCCGGGCCCGCCGCGCAGAAAGATTACCACCGGAACCACGCGCCGGGTCTGCAACAACTCGGCGATGTCGATGCAGTAATGGGCCAGGCGGCTGACCGAGAAGCGTGCCGGATCAGTCTCCTCCTCGACCACGAAGACCAGGGCCGCCCGTCGGCCGTCGGGCCACTCCACCAGCAGGGGGATGTCCAGTTCGCGGAAGCGTTCGCCCAGGCGTTCCTTGAGCTGTTCTTCGCGCACCGGGGTGATGCGCACGTCCGGGGTGATCTGCTGCGCCTCAGACTCGGCAAAGAAGGCGAGGGCCTGACGGGGATAGTCGAGGACGAGGTTCTTGAAATTCTGGTCGTGGTCCATGCACCGATGGTAAACCAGATGGCGGGGATGCAGAAGCGGCGAAGCGGCCCGATGGCGAAGCCGCCGACCACAAGGAGTCCGCGGATTGCCCTCGGACCCTGACCGTTGCCCAGGTCCCGACAATGCAGCCGCCGCCTCGGGTAACATGCGTCGCAATCCGAGTCCGAGGAGTCAGCCGCGTTGCGCGATCCCGTCGAGAAGCCCGCCAGTTCCCGACCCTGGCCTTGCCTTGGGATCGTCGCTGTCTGCCTGTTGCTTCCGTCGGCGCCCCCGCGGGCCGCCCCGGCACCGGTCATCGCCTGGCCGGAGGCGCAATACAACCCCAATCCGCTGCCCGATGATCTGGTCCTGCCGCTGCCCTGCGGCGGGGCCATGGCCTTTCGGTCCCTGACCACCCCGGCACGGGCGGACCTGGCCCCCAAGGTCGCCGGGCGCGATTTCGGGGCCGTTGCCGGACCCTTCCGGGATGGGCCGGGCAATCCCCGTTTTCTGCTCGGCAAGTACGAGGTCAGCCGGCTCCAGGTCGCGGCGGTCGGGGCCTATGCCAACGGTAGCGATTGCCCCTCGCCGCAACTGCCGGACGGACGGCTCGCCGCATCCACCATTGGTTGGCAGGAGGCCATGACCTTCGGCGACGACTGGACTGGTTGGCTACTCGCCCAGGGCCACGCCATCCCGGACTGCACCGAGGGCCAAGCACCTTGCCTCCCGCGCGCCGACACTGGTCCCGCCTTGGTCCGGCTGCCCACCGAGGCGGAATGGGAGTATGCCGCCCGCGGCGGTCTGGCCGTGCCGACCGAGGTCTTCGCCCAGTCGCGCTATCCCATGCCTGACGGCATCGCCCGTTACGCCTGGAGCAAGGACAACGCCGGCGGGCAGGTCCATCTTATCGGCACCCGCGCGCCCGGTCCGCTCGAGTTGCACGACCTCTATGGCAACGTCTCCGAGATGCTGTTGGAGCGCACAATCGGTGCGACCCACCAGGGCCAGGGTCCCGTCTTTATCGTCCGCGGCGGTGGGCGCTATGATCCACCGGAAAAACTCAACGCTGACCTGCGTTACGAGGTCCCCGTCCACAATGAGGGCGGCCGGACGCGCACCAGTGATACCGGGTTCCGGGTGGTGGTTTCGTTGGCAGATTCGGGGTTCAAGACTTTGCCTATCGACGCACCCGGGGTTCCTCCCGCGGCGCCGACCGGCCACTCCCGAGACCTGAGTCGGAGCCAGGATGTGCCGGCTGAGACTCCCGTAAGCGAAGCTGGCGTCCAGGGTCTCCTCGACCGGTTCGGTATCGTCGCGATCGTCCTTGGTGTCATGGCTGCTGTGGGGGTGGGCGTTGGGATCACGACGAGCGCTTTGGGGTTGCTCGGCTGGTTCTGGAGGCGCCGAGCGGAGGCCGTGCGGCGGGCCCAGGCGGCGCAGCGAGCGTTAGAGGCCGATGCCCTGGTCGCCCGTGAGCGCGCCGCGGCTGAGCGGGATCAGAAGGGGAAGGCGCGTCAACAGGCGGAGGCGCAGCGGCAGGCGGCAGCGCAACGGCAGGCTGAGGCGGTGCGCCAGGTTCGGGCGAAGGCGCAGCGGCAGGCAGAGATCGATGCTCAAGCTGCCCACGAGCGTACCGCGGCCGAGCGCCAAGCGGATCTGGAGCAGGACACAAGGGGGCTGCCGCAGGCGGCGCAACAGCAAATGGAGGCTAGACGCCAGGCCCTGGCGGACGCACAGCGGCAGGTAGCAGTTGATTTCATGGCTATCGGTGCGAGTGCCAATACTGTGCGTCACGCTGGGCAAGAGCAAGAAGTGAAGGCGCAGCGGCAGATGGAGGCCATGCTCGAAGCACTGGCGGAAGCACAGCGGCAGGTAGCGGTTGATTACATGGCAGCCCGCGACCGCGCCGAGGTCAAGCGCCGGGCTGGGCAAGATCGCCAAGTGGAATGGGAACGCTGACCCCGGATCGCTGCGAGCCGTGCCGTGGGCCTGCTGGTCCGGAGAAGACGTCTCGGACCGGACGAATGCCACGTCTTGCCCGTGGTTTGTTCCGTCCGGACGGTCTTGGTCGCCGCGCTCGACCGGCGTCGCTGCTGTTAGACTGATGTCGAAGTTGTCCCTCCCGAGCGAGATTACCATGTACGCAACGAATGTTCGCGACCTCAAGAAAGAC
>Ga0247841_10004172_pt1 | contig 25231 bp, 21 predicted proteins | sample LaCruzMarch2015__2_FD_192410 | JGI IMG/M metagenome (GOLD analysis project Ga0247841, IMG submission 192410) | Freshwater microbial communities from meromictic Lake La Cruz, Castile-La Mancha, Spain - LaCruzMarch2015_18m | ecosystem: Environmental > Aquatic > Freshwater > Lake | place: Spain... | reverse complement strand
TGCGCCTGGCACAACGGCAAAAGCGGTCTTTCTTTTCAGGGGGGTATAAATGACGTTGTACCAGATAAGCGCGAGTAATCCTAATTCCATGCCCAGCATGCCGGAGCCCAGGTATAAAATAACCGAACCGGTTAATGAGAGCAGGAAAGCAAAGGCCAGCGCACCGGCGGGTGAAATTCTACCTGAAGGGATCGGGCGGTCGCGGGTACGGTCCATCTTCTCATCCTGTTCGCGTTCCTGAAAATGATTAATGGCTGAAGACCCGCAGGCAAGCAGGAAAATCCCGAGTGTCGGCATGATCAACCCCATATCAAATGATCCCCCAGCTAAAAGATATCCCGTAACGGTCGTCAAGGCAACCGCAAAGGTTATTTTTACCTTTGATAATTCAAGAAATACTTTGATAGATGGGAGTTTCATGAGAGTTTCTCGTTTCTGGTTTCTGGTTTCTGTATTCTGTATTCTGTATTCTGTATTCTGTATTCTGTATTCTGTATTCTGTATTCTGTATTCTTCTTACAACCCCTTAATATATTCAATGATCTTCTTTATTTCCTCTTCAGAAAATTGTTTCTGATAGGAGATCATCAGGCCGGGGTTGAATCCTTTGACTACCTGGGCGTTTGGCTCATAAATCGAGCGTTTAATATAGGCATCATCTGCAGTGATCTCTTTTTCAATCCCCTCCTCAATGACCATTTCTTTTCTTCCATATAATCCTTTAAATGATGGCCCTATAATCTTGCTCCCATCCTGAGAGTGGCAGGTAATACATGCATTTTGCTTTATCAGGGTTAAACCAGGATGTTCACCTGCAGGAATATCAGATTTGGCAAACCATTCGTTGTATTCAGCTTCCGGCAGCACTTTTACTTTGCTCAACATATAGGAATGCCGGTCACCGCAATACTCGGCACAAAATAAGTCATATTCCCCTTCGATCTGGGCCGTGAACCACATGTAATTATTCTTCCCTGGAACTGCATCTTCTTTGATCCGGAAAGCCGGGATATAAAGGCTATGAATTACATCGAGGGAGATCAAATCAAGTTTTACGGGTTTGTTCAAGGGAACGATCAGTTCCGTTGACTTCTTTCCATTAGGATATTCGAACATCCAGCTCCACATCTGACCGGTAGCTTTGATCTGGACTGCACCTTCAGGCACCTGTCGCATTGGCCGGAAACCGAGCCATCCGAAATAGAACATGATCAGCACCAGAATCAACGGAATAACAGTCCAAATGATCTCAAGCCTTGTATTCCCTTCAATATTGGTAGCTTTTGGATTCTTTTTCCTGCTATAGCGGAAAACAAAATAGATCATCACCGCCGTGATGCCTATAAGAAAAAATACAGAGATACCCAATATGATGATAAAGGTCAGATCAACTCCCTGTACAAAATTTGAAGCACCAGACATTTCTTTCTATTTACTCAGTTATTACTCTATATAATTCCAAATCCCAGGTTTTAAAGTTCCACGGTTTCATAGTTCCAAGGTTCCATTGTTCCAATGTTCCATAGTTCCACTGCTTTACTCAATTTGAACTTTGCATTTATCTTTAAGGTCGTATCAAATAATCTATCAAGGTTAGTGTTGCAAATACGATAAACAAAATCAGCACGATAGCTATCATGACCCGGTAGATCTTAGGATCATATTTAAGGTGCATGAAGTAAAAGGCAACAACAACTGCCTTGGTTGATGCTATGGCCAGAGCCGTTAGAACGGTAAGTGTGTACAAGTCAGCGCCGAATACTGATACTGTGACCGTCATTATAGTTAGCAAAATAAGCCCGAGAAAAGTACTTGCATGATCCCTGTAACTGACAATGTGAACTTCGTGTGCATGGTCAGAAGTGTCTTTGATTTCGTTCTTTGGTGTTGTCATTAGGTGGTCATTAGGTTGTCATTAGGTTGTCATTAGGTGGTCATTAGGTGGTCATTAAGTATTCATTTTCAAATTTTCAAATTTCCAAATTAACTTATCTTCTGACTTCTGTATTCTGTATTCTGTATTCTGTATTCTGTATTCTGTATTCTCACTGTATAAGGTAAAACAACGGAAACAAATATATCCAGATCAAATCGACAAGGTGCCAGTAAAGGCCTGCGTTTTCGAGGAGCATATATTTATCCTGGCTGATTTTTTGCTTTTGAATACAGTGAATGACATAAAGAAGGAAGATTCCTCCAATGACAACATGGAGGCCGTGTAGCCCGGTCATAAAGAAATACAGGAAGAAAAATAATCTTTCCCCGTTTACTAATTCACTATAGTGTGCCATTCCGGGGAATAATCCGTGTTCAAACTTAGCTGACCATTCGAAAAATTTAATCACTAAAAAGATGCATGCTGCAAGAATGGTAAGCCATATCAGCCTTTTCGCCAGCAGAGCATTTCCTTTCTGCATAGCGGTGATCGACATGGCCACGGTCATACTGCTGGTAAGCAGGACGATTGTATTGACCGTTCCGAATAAGACATTCAGATCGAGTGAAGCTGCCAGGAAATCATCATGATAAATGAACCGGTAAATCATATATACCAGGAACAGGCCACCGAACAGAATTAGTTCTGTGAAAAGGAAGAGCCACATTCCCATTTTAGAGGATATATCGTCGCGGTGATGTCCTGAATTCGGCAGAACGAAAGTTGTATCTGTATTCATCGACAAAAAACCTTTATTTAAAATCGTAAGGACCATGTTCAGAGACTTCCGGAGCTTTGTCGAAGTTCTGGAGCGGCGGTGGAGACTTTGTTTGCCATTCAAGTGTTACACCTCCCCATGGATTACGGCCAGCTATTGCCCCTTTGCGGTAACCATTAATGAGGTTAACGATCATGATGATCAGCCCGAGGATCAGTATCCAGGAACCAACTGTGGATATAACATTCAATGGCTGAAATGCAGGAAGATAATCATAATATCGCCGCGGCATCCCCATCATTCCTAAAATAATCATCGGGAAATAGAGGATATTAAAACCGATAAAAAGGAATGTGAAGGCGATATTTGCCCAACGAATGTTGTACATTCTACCCCAAATTTTAGGAAACCAATAATGGAGTCCCCCGAAAAAGGCAAAGCCTGTACCTCCGAACATGACATAATGGAAGTGCCCGACCACAAAATAGGTATCATGCAGATGCACATCGGTAGCGAGGGCGCCAATTACCAGGCCTGTGAGTCCACCGATAAGGAACTGGAAGATAAATGCCATGGCATAAAGCATAGGTGGTTTGACATCGATGGAGCCTTTGTACATGGTTGCCACCCAGTTGAAGACTTTTACAGCCGACGGAATGGCCACCAGGAAAGTGAGAATGGAAAAGATAATACGCGCCGGACCTGACATGCCCGAGGTGAACATGTGGTGTCCCCACACAAAATAACCGACAAATGCGATGGCCAGGCTCGAATAGGCGATCGCTCTATAACCAAAAATTGTTCTTTGTGAAAAGGTTGGAATAATCTCAGAGATAATACCCATTGCCGGCAGTACCATAATATAAACAGCAGGATGGGAATAAATCCAGAACAGGTGCTGGTAAAGAATGGGGTCGCCTCCGATACTGGGATCAAAAAGACCAATGCCGAATGCCCTTTCTGCTATGATCATCAGCAAAGTGATCCCGACGATTGGGGTTGCAAGTACCTGTATCCAGGCGGTTGCATATAATGCCCAGGCGAACAGAGGCATCTGGAAGAAACCCATGCCCGGGTACCGCAGTCTGTGAATAGTAACGATGAAATTCAAACCGGTCAGAATAGATGAAAAGCCCAGGATAAATGCTGCCAGCACAGCGATGGAAACGTTTGTGCCGGTTTTGACGCTGTAGGGTGCATAAAAAGTCCATCCGGTATCAGGTGGGCCATCACCAACAACAAGTGTCAGTAAAGCCAGGACACCGCCAAGGATATACAGGTACCATGAAAGAAGGTTAATCCTTGGGAAGGAAACATCGTCTGTCCCGAGCATGACCGGCAGGAAGAAATTGCCGAAAATCGCCGGGACCACAGGGATAATAAACAGAAAGATCATGATTACACCGTGCAAAGTGAAAAGCTGGTTGTAAGTATGAGGTTCCACTATTGTTTTCCCCGGGGCAATGAGTTCGAGTCGCATCAGGAAACCCAGAATGACACCCACGATGAAGAATGCCACGATAGAATAGAAATAGAGCAGAGCTATTCTTTTATGGTCTACCGTGAATATCCACGACTTGATGCCTTTGGCAACCTGGAAAAACGTAAGATCAGGACTGGGGGCGTGTGTTGACATATTTCTAATTTTCTACAGACGGTTTCTTATTCTTCTTTGTTTTAACTACTAAAGAGATAAAGAATCCTAAAGCCATTAATATAATGAGACTACCGGAAATCTTAGTCACATTAAAAACATACTTTTTTCCTTCTGCATCATAACTAAAACAGAATTTAAGCATCTTGTTAATGGTCGGGCCTGATTTTCCGTGGGAGGCTTCCACAACAGCCATTTTAAGATCGAAAGGGAGGAAATAAGTCCCGTGCAGGTAGCGGGTGATTTTTCCATCGGGGCTTAAGACCATTATCGCACCTGGGTGGATCCAATCCTTACCTTCTTTTTTAATCTTGTAACCCAGGCTGTTAAGGAGGTTTGATATATTTGCGCTATCACCGGTATGGAAAATCCACCCTTTTTCCAGGTCACCAACCTGATTTTTAACCAGTTTAGCATAAGTCTTTTTTTTCTCTCTGGCAAGCTTTGTTTTCTCAGCCGGGTTAAAGCTGATGGTAAACACCTGGTAATCTTTTCCAAGCTCAATACTGGCTTTGGAAATGACATCAGAAACCCCTTCCAGCAGAGGGCTGCAAAGGCCAGGGCATTCGTAATAAACCGGAACGATAACCGTGGGTTTGTCGATTTGCTGAAGCAGATTGATTGTATCGTAATTTTCGGTAACGAAGACGAGATTATCCGGAATATAAGTATCCAGGTGTTCATAAATACCCAGTTCTTCCTGAGCCTTCATTACCGGGGAAACCAGGAGGAAAAAAGCAGCCAGGAGGCTTAAAATTTTTATTTTCAACATTTGATTTGGTGTAAGTTGAACAGGAACCGGCGGCAAATTTAGAATAATTCTAAATAAGGTGCAAATTAAATATCAAATATTTTGAAAATCGAACATCGAACATCGACAATCGACAATCGACAATCGACAATCGAATATCTAATTGATCCTCTTCTGCTTACCGCCCCATTCCTTCTCCCTCAGAATATACTTCTGAATTTTCCCGGTGGAAGTCTTCGGCAGTTCGCCAAATTCAACGGCTGCCGGGCATTTGAAATGCGCTGCGTGCTGCCTGCAGAAATTGATGATATCTTCTTCGGAAGCTGTGGCATCTCTTTTAAGGGTGACAAACGCTTTCGGGCGCTCGCCCCATTTTTCGTCGGGGATGGCTACCACAGCGCACTCTAGCACTGCAGGATGCCGCACCACAAGCTGTTCGATCTCGATGGTGGAAATATTTTCTCCTCCGGAGATAATGATATCTTTCAGCCGGTCGCGCAGTTCGATATAGCCATCCGGATGCCAGACGGCCAGGTCACCGGAATGGAACCAGCCGCCAAGAAAAGCTTTGGCTGTGGCTTCCGGTTGCAGGTAGTATTCCCTCATCACATTATTTCCCCGCATGACCACCTCGCCCATCGTGTTTCCATCTTTTTCCACATCTTCCAGGTTCTCATCCACCACCCGCACCATGTCAGCGGTAAGGTATGACTGCCCCTGCCGTGCACGGTAAAATGACTGTTTTTCAGCAGGAAGCTTGTCCCATTCCGGGTGCCATTCGCAAATTGTTATCGGACCGTAAGTTTCTGTTAAACCATATACGTGAACAGGTTTAAAATTGAAAGATTTGATCATTTCAAGAAGGGTAGGGGAAGGCGGGGCGCCGGCAATGGTAACTGTAACAGTATAAGGAACGGGTTTGGCACTGGTATGGTTAAGCAAATTTATCTGAAGGGTTGGCGCTCCATTGAAATGCGTAATCCGTTCACTGTTAATCAGATCCCAGATCATGCCCGGTTCTGTTTTACGAAGACATACATGCGTGCCCCCGACGGCTGTAACAGCCCAGGTGAAACACCATCCATTGCAATGAAACATCGGTAAAGTCCAGAGATAGACGCTTTCAGGGCTAAGCCCGGTTTCAATTGTTTCACCCAGGGCATTCAGATAGGCGCCGCGATGGGTGTATATCACCCCTTTCGGCCGGCCGGTCGTGCCGGAAGTGTAATTTAGCGAGATGGGTTCTTCTTCATCTTCAAGAACGTTATCAACCGTTTCAGAAGATCCTCTGGAAAGAAAAACCTCGTATGGATCATCAGCATAACCCGTATCCCGCACCTCGATAACCTTCACCTCTGGCAGATCCATTTCATCAACCAGCGGTTTCAGTTCACTGTCAATAAACAGGAGCCTGGCCCCGGAATGTTGCAGGATATAACTGATTTCTTCTGCATTCAGGCGGGTATTGATAGGGACAAGAATCCCGCCCACTTCTGGGACTGCAAAATGGGCTTCCAGCAGTGCAGGAATATTCGGGCAAAGAAAAGCGACCCGGTCGTGTTTTTTAAGCCCCTCTTTCCTGAGTTGCGATGCAAACCGGTTGACCCTTTCTTCGAATTCATGATAGTTATATCGCCGGTTATAATGGATCACAGCGGTTTTCTCGGGATAAACATAAGCTGAGCGGCGGAGAAAGCTGACAGGTGTCAGTTCAGTCCGGTATACTTTCTTTGGATTTTCGGTAAACATAGCAGTGAGGTTTGGTACCTCACAAATATAGTGAAAATCCGAAGGGTAAAAAAAGAGAAAATATTTAAGTCAGAGCTCCAACGACTAAAGCCGTTGGTTCATATTAGTTGCAAAATTGGAACCGACGGCTTTAGTCGTCGGACTACAATAAAAAAGAGGCTGTACAGATTTTAGATACAGCCTCTTAATTTCTTGCAAATAAAGTTTCATTCCTCGATCAATACCCCAGCCGCAATAAATTCATAAGCATAAACCGGTTCTGTGATTGCTGCAACTTCTGCTTGGCTTTTCCCATCCTCCCTGGCAAAATTCTGCAGGGCTTCTACCGGGATCAACTCCCTGATGGCGACACCTTGTGCAATGGCGTTTTTGCCGGCAGCATCCAGCGGAATAGTGAACGATTCGTCTAAAAAAGTTACATGGACCGTTTCATTGTTGCCCATATCGAGATCCATCCAGCAACCGGAATGTTTACATGAAGCAATGATATTACCTGAAATGGTAGTTTCAATTGTATCCGAAGCAGAGAAAGCAATTATCAAATCAGCAGCTGCGATTACTTTCGCCGAAGGCACTTTTTTTCCGAAGCTGCCGGTTGATTGATGATTTGATTTAACAACCGGTTCCACTTTTTGCGACGATTGCCGGCAGGAAGATAATAAAGTCAGAATTATTATAAAACTTATGAGTCTCATTTTGCTCAATTATGGGCGCGGCTGTATCACGATGTCTTTAACTTCTTCGAGCGTAACGTAACCGCCATCATTTCCGAAATTATTCAGGACATAGTTTATTACGGCTACGGCATCCTCTTTTGTGTTAACCTGGGGAACCATTGGAGCATGATAAACCTGGCCATTGACCGTCATTGGCTCATTTGAACCATTGAGAGTCTGGGCAACAGCTCTAATCTTGTCAGCTAGCAGGTAATCCGATTTAGCCAATGGGGGAAATGCTCCCGGCAAGCCTTTTCCGTCGGCCTGGTGGCAGACAATGCACTTCTCTTTATAGATTTGTTCTCCTCTGGCCATCTGGGCGGCCATTTCATTGGTGTTTACCGTCGCAGGGACATCTTTCTGGACAATGGTTTCAGGCTTCTGGGCTTTTTGTTCGGAACCCGAAGAACATGAGTTCATTAAAACTGCGAATCCCATCATACTTAAAACCAAAATGAAACTTAATTTTTTCATGGTTGTTGTATTTAATTTATTTGACATATTTCTGAGGGAACAAAATTAACCAATATATCCCATTTAAATAGATGGTACAGGTTAATTTTTCGGCTGGCAGCATTCCATAGTAGCTTTTTCACCTTTCTGGATCAGTTTTGGGCTGATATAAGGTATTCCCAGGTTTAGTCCTCTCAGGATAAATAAAATCCCCAGCAGGATGATAAATACAGGAATAGCTTTACTCAGATTTTTCTGAGGTTCCGGGAAAGAATATTACCGGCTACAGATATGGCAAGCATCATGGGTATTGTGCCTATTCCAAAAAAAATCATATAAAAGGCTCCTTCATAAACCCGGCTCATCACCAAAGCGCCGGCTAATGCAATATAAACAAGACCGCAGGGGAGGAGACCGTTCAATAATCCAATAATAAAAAGCGAACGGTAAGTCCGGATTCTGAAAAGTTTAACGAAAGGATTTTTTAATCGTACTGTAAGAGAATCAGTTAAGATGGCCAATTTATTTCCGGCAGCACCCATTCGTGGGATAAGCACGGCCATGATCATGACAGCACCAAGGATGATGGAAATCCATTGTTGCATGCCACCCAATGCCAGACCCATTCCGGCCAGGCCAAGAACAGCACCCAAAACGGCATAAGTAATCGTTCTTCCGATATTATAAAGAAGACCACCGCTTATCCTGGCAAACCACGACTGGTTATTCAACGGAAGAGCAATGGCAATTGGCCCGCACATGCCTGCGCAGTGCAGGGAACCTACAAAGCCTAGCAGCAGGGCTGCAGAAAATTCCAAATTCCATCCCGAGTACTCGGGACCAAACAAATAACCAATTAATATCAAATGTTCAATGTTCAATGTTCAATGTTCAATGTTCAATGAATACACTTTCTTCAAAATAGTATTCTTTTCCTCCCATTTTCCAGTCCAGTTTCAGCAGCCATCTGCCTTTATCCAGTTTTGTAATGTCGAAGGCCTGGCTTAATGAATCGTTTAATTGCAATGGCAGGGTGAAATCCTTTTCAGGATCAGATGGACGGTAAAACCATACTGTGCCTTCAGGTGAAATGCCGTTTTCTAAATCAGGAAACTGGATGAAAAGCATGCCTGGTTCTTTCGAAACCATTATTTTGCCTGGAAGTAATGAAGTGTTTTCAAGTTTATCAATTTTCTCCTGGTAGACCAGTTCTTTTTCGTAATAGTTATCCTCAACAAGGTTGATGTCCAGATTTGTAATAAATAAAAAAAAGACAATGACCGCCAGTATGAAAATGGTTAGAACGATAAAGATGCCGTTGCCCCAGTTAAATTTCATGCTCATGGTTGATTTGGGCCGAGGAATGTCGATGTGATCTCTTCAATTAATTTCCCTTCACTGTAAATGCCAAACTTAACGGGGGTCTTATCGGAAGCTACAGCCTCCCTGTTCAGGGTCAGGAAAAAGACCGATTCGCCAACGGTTTGTTTCTTTACATTGATATCATTCCCGATGATTTGTATTATTCCCTGGTGTGACAAGGATTTTAATTCAACAGGGAGGTCCTGGTTCGTTTTATTGACCAGCTTAATGTTATACAGGTTGCTTATTTTTCCGGGTTCAGGTTCCTGGTACAACATGCCGGGAGCTCTGAGAATCGTTGCCTCAATGGGTTTCCTGGCTGTCATGGCATAAGAGAACACACCCAGCAGGATGACAAGCACCGCGGAATATGCGAGCGTTCTTGCATTAAATTTCAGCTCTTCCACTTCGGAAATCGATTTTTCAGAGGCATACCTGATCAGTCCCTTTGGCTGGTTTGTAGCTTCCATCATGGCATTACAGGCGTCTATACAGCAGGCGCAGTTGATACATTCCAGCTGGGTGCCGTTCCTGATGTCAATCCCGGTCGGGCAGACCTGGACACATTGGGTGCAGTTGATACAACTACCTTTGTCGGTTTTTTCCCGGTCTTCTCCCTTAAAAAAGGTACCTCTGGGTTCGCCTCTTTTATAGTCGTAAGAAATAATAATAGAATTCCGGTCGAGCAAAACACCCTGTAGCCGGCCGTATGGACAAACAATTGTACAAACCTGCTCCCTGAACCAGGAGAAGATGAAGTAAAATATTCCCGAGAAGACGAGCATACTGACCAGTCCTGCAAGGTGTTCCGAAGGATCCCCGGTGACTAAGTCTTTCCACGCTTCCGAACCAATGATATACATCAGGAAGAAGTTGCCTATAATGAATGCAATTCCGAAAAAGAGCAAATGCTTAATCGATTTTTTAAAGATCTTACTTACATTCCATGGCTGTTTATCCAGATGTTTCTGATGATATGCATCTCCTTCGATCCAATATTCAATCCTTCTAAAAATCAATTCCATAAAAACAGTCTGTGGACAGGCCCAACCGCACCATATCCTTCCGAAGGTTACTGTAAAAAGGATGATAAAGACCATTAGTGAGATCATGGCCAGGAAGAAAAGGTGAAAGTCCTGAGGCCAGAAGCGTACCCCTAGCAACACTATTTCGCGTTCGATAAAATTCAGCAGCAGCAAAGGTTCTCCGTGAATCCGGATAAAAGGGGCTGCAAAGAAGAAAATCAATAGGGCAAAGCCGACTATATTTCTCCAGAATGTAAGCGATCCCTTTGGTTTCTTTGCGTAAACCCAAACTCTGCTTCCTTTTTCATCGATCGTCGCGAGGCGGTCCCTGAAGTCAGATTTTTCCTTTTCTTCCTTTTTAAATTGAACCATGATGATTGGACGATTGGACGATTTAACGATTTAACGATTTAACGAATTAACGATTTATCAATTTTCAATTTTCAATTTTCAATTTTCAATTTTCAATTACAAATATCTCCTTGTGGTGCTTTGGGATTAGGCGGATTGGTGCCTTTCAGGCTTACAATAAAGCTTGAAACCTGCTGGATTTGTTCGGAAGTCAACTGGTCTTTCCAGGAGATCATCCCCTTTTCCGGGACTCCAATTACGATCAGGTTAAAGATATCACCAATCGAGCATCCATGAATCCAGTAATCATCAGTCAGGTTTGGTCCGACGATGCCTTGTCCCTGTGCCAGGTGACAAACTACGCAGCTTTTATCGAAGATGGCTTTTCCAGCTTCCAGGCCTGCCGCATCGGTAAGCAAAGTCACATTGGAGGCGTCAATCGCACTGGCAGGCCTTGCAGCTTTATACTGGATAATGGCCGCTTCAACTTCCTTATTATAGGCTGCATCCTGCAAATCACCGGTTTTGATAATGTGGAGGCGTGCAAAATACACCACGGCAAATATGATCGTGATATAAAACAACCAGAGCCACCATTTGGGCAATTTGTTATCCAGTTCTTTGATCCCGTCGTATTCATGACCGGATATCAGGTTTTCACCGGTCAGTTCATCTTTTTCAACCAGGTTATGTTCGTTTGGTTCCATAAACCATATTTTTAATTCATTTATTAATCCGTTAAATTCAGTTTTGATCGCCATCGTCTTCTTCAAGGGGAAGCCTGCTGTAAGTCCTTACGTCATCTTTTCTATAACTATAAGTATGGTAAATCATAAAAATAAAAGTAATAAGAAAGATGAACATGGCAATAATTGCAAAGACATGAACGCCTGCGATCGATCCGAGATATTCCTTTATCAGGTTCATATTGAATGATTATTTGGAAATATCAGTACCCAGGCGCTGCAGGTAAGCGATCAGCGCGATGATCTCTTTGTCGGCATCAACTTCAATACCGGCAGTTTTCAGCCCCCCGGAGATCTGTTGCGCCTGGCTTACGAGGTCTGCATTGGCTTTCTTGTCATATCCTTCTTCATAAGGAACCCCCAGTGACTGCATTATCCTGATCTTGCGGGCAATATAGCTTACATCGAGGTCATTGCGGATCAGCCATGGATAAGTCGGCATGATCGATTGCTGGTTAAGCTTTCTCGGATCCATCATATGGTTGAAATGCCAGGAATCCGGCTTGTAAATCTTGCCGGTCTTTACACCTTCACGGGCAAGATCAGGTCCATTGCGCTTTGATCCCCACTGGAATGGGTGATCGTAAACAAATTCTCCGGCTTTGGAATATTCGCCGTAACGCTCTGTTTCTGATCTGAAAGGCCTTATAAGCTGGGAATGACAGGTATAGCACCCTTCCCGCACATAAATATCCCTTCCTTCAAGTTCCAGCGGTGTATAAGGTTTTACACTGGAAATGGTCGGAATATTGGTTTTGATCAGGTACATCGGGATAATTTCGACAGCACCGCCAATAAGTATAACGATGAGCGAAAGGATCATGAACTGAACCGGTTTTCTCTCCAGCCAGCGGTGGCGTGATTCTCCGTCGGTACGTTTGGAAGTGACCGGGACCAGTGCAGGGGCTATGGCTTCAGTTTCCCTTGAGAACTGACCGGCTTTCACGGTTTTATAGAGGTTCCAAACACCAATGACAACCCCGGTTAAATACAATGTCCCCCCAACAATCCGGGCGATGTACATCGGCATGATCTGGGTAACGGTTTCCAGGAAATTGGGATATTTAAGGAATCCCATGTCTGTAAACTCTTTCCACATCAGTGTTTGTACAACGGCACCCCAATAAAGCGGTACAGCATAGAATATGATACCCAGGGTTCCCAGCCAGAAATGGGTATTGGCGAGCTTAAGCGAGTAAATTTTTGTATTGAACAGGCGTGGCATCAGCCAGTATAGCATCCCGAAAGTCAGGAATCCATTCCATCCGAGTGCGCCCACGTGCACATGGGCAATGGTCCAGTCGGTAAAGTGGGTGAATGCGTTGATGGCTTTGATCGACATCATAGGGCCTTCCAGCGTTGACATACCGTAAGCCGTAACTGCGACCACAAAGAATTTTAGCACCGGGTCTTCCCTGACTTTATCCCAGGCACCGCGTAGTGTAAGCAGGCCATTGACCATGCCGCCCCAAGAAGGTGCAATCAGCATGACGGAAAAGACCACTCCAAGCGTTTGTGCCCAGTCGGGCAGTGCGCCATAGAGCAGGTGATGAGGGCCGGCCCAGATGTACAGGAAGATCAGAGCCCAAAAATGAATAATGGAAAGACGATAAGAATATACAGGACGATTGGCCGCCTTGGGCAGGAAATAGTACATCAGTCCCAGGTAAGGAGTAGTCAGGAAAAAAGCGACGGCATTATGTCCATACCACCATTGAACCAGGGCATCCTGGACACCGGCATAAACCGGGTAGCTTTTTAGCAAACTGACCGGGATGGCAATGGAGTTTACGATGTGAAGTACGGCTACTGTAACGAAAGTTGCTATGTAAAACCAGATGGCCACATAGATGTGACGGGTTCTTCTTTTGATGATCGTACCAAACATATTCCAGCCGAAAATTACCCATATGATCGCTACTAAAATATCAATAGGCCATTCAAGCTCGGCATATTCCTTGCTTGTGGTGATCCCAAAAATAAAGGTCAATGCTGCGAGAACAATGATAAGCTGCCAGCCCCAGAAATGGATATAGCTTAGCCTGTCATTAAACATCCTGGCCTTGCATAATCGCTGCAGGGAATAATAGACGCCGGTGAAAATCCCGTTACCAACGAAGGCGAAGATGACTGCATTGGTATGAATCGGCCTGATGCGGCCAAAGGTAGTGTAAGCAAGATCAAATGAAAGTGACGGAAAGACGAATTGCAAGGCAGCCAGCAATCCGACCACCATGCCTATCACACCCCAGAAGAGCGTGGCGTAGGCAAAATACTTGACGATCGTATTGTCGTAATAGAATTTTTCCTGTTCCATATTATTGGTTATTGGTTATTGGTTATTGGTTATTGGTTATTGGTTATTGGTTATTGGTTATTGGTTATTGGTTATTGGTTATTGGTTATTGGTTATTGGTTATTTGTTATTGGTTATTGGTTATTGGTTATTGGTGATTGGTTATTGGTTATTGGTTATTGGTTATTGGTTATTGGTTATTGGTTATTGGTTATTGGTTATTGGTTATTGGTTATTGGTTATTGGTTATTGGTCAATGGTCAATGGTTATGGGGTATTTGCTTTTCTGTATTTTGTATTTTGAATTTGTTTGGTATTTGGTGCTTGGAATTTGGAATTTATTGCGGAACTGCTTTTATCTGGCACCTTGCTATTATCTTCAATGATGTTCTTTTCATCATCAAATAGTATCCTTACCGATGGTGTGTACTCATCATCATATTGCCCGGCCCGGATCGACCAGATGAATGCAACAAGGAAGCCTATGGCTACCAGCAAACTAACTGCGATAAGTATAAAGATGACGTTCAATGAGGGTGTGGTATTATTTTAATAAGCAAACAAATATAAAATATTATCTGATGAATTTTAATCCAAAACATCATTAAATATGCACATCTATTAATATTTAGAGTGATTCTTGATAATGAATGTAAATAATGTCAGGTCTCAGGAATTAATGTGCTGCTTTTTAGCCATCAGGAGTGTGGTGAAAGTGGCGAATGCAACAGCAGTAACCGAACTGAGCGGCATCAGGATGGCGGAAAGGAGAGGGGTAAGTAAACTTGCGGCAGCAAAAGAGATACCGATAATATTGTAAATAAATGAAAGGGTAAAACCGGCCTTGACAATGCGCATGGCTGTATGACTGAAATGAATAAAACCCGGTAATTGCTTAAACCGGTCGGAATCAAGAATGCCATCGCAGGCAGGTGAGAAATGATAAACATTATCAGCAATGGTAATCCCGACATGGCTTGCTTTTAAAGCTCCCGCATCATTAAGCCCGTCGCCGACCATCAGTATCGTTTTACCGGATTTCTTAAGATTTTCGATATAAACGAGCTTATCCTGAGGCGATTGCCGGAAATGCAGCGAACCTTCATCGCCGAATAAAGGCAGCAGGTTACTCTTTTCCGCATCATTATCACCTGAAAGCAGGTGAAGTTCATATTTCTCTTTAAGATTCCTGATCGCTTCATGCATACCCGGCCGGTATTGGTTCCTGATGCTTATAAACCCCAGTGGATCCGTATCAAAAGAAATATAAACACGGGTAGTATATGTTTTGAACTCACTTTCTTCACCGGTCACAAAGTTTTCCGATCCGATTTTAATATGGTGTCCATCCACAATACCTTCCAGACCAAGTGCAGGGATTTCATTGAAATCGCGAACTTCTTTCAGCGTATCACCCGGGAGACTTTGATATAACGCCTGGCTGAGCGGGTGGGAAGAATGTCGTACGAGTGACTTTACAAGACAGGCTTTATTATCGTCAAGGTTTATTTCCTGCAAATCAATCTTGAAAGCATCATTTTGAGTAATGGTACCTGTTTTATCAAAAACAATAGTATCCACTTTAGATAATTCTTCAAGGATTTCGGTTTTTTTGAGATAAAAACCTGCTCTGCCAAATATTCTCATGGAATTTCCCAATGCGAAAGGAATAGTTAATGCCAGGGCGCAGGGACAGGCTACTATGAGCACTGATGTAAAAGCATTCATGGCCCTGGATGAGTCGTTAATCAGCCAGAATATCCCTGCTGCCAGGCTGATCATAATAATAATAACGGTGAAATACTGGCTGACTTTATTGATTAACGAATTCAGACTTTTATTTTCTGTTTTTAATTGCAGGTCCTGGTTCCAAAGCTCTGTCAGGTAACTTTGAATGACTTCTTTTTCTACAATCAGTTCAATAGCGCTGCCAACCTGGCGGCCTCCGGCGAAAATACGGTCTTTGACCTGTTTGTGAACAGGTGTAGATTCGCCGCTGACAAAACTGTAGTCAATATGTCCTTCACCTTTAATGAGTATAGCATCGGCCGGTACCAGTTCCTGGTGGCGAACCACGATACGGTTGCCGGATTTCAGGTTTTTCAACGGGATGGTCGATTCATGCCCTTCATCATCAATTATGGTTATTGCAACAGGGAAATAGGATTTATAATCTCTCTCGAAAGACAGAGCCTGGTAAGTCTTTCCCTGGTACCATTTACCGATTAAAAGGAAGAAGACAAGACCGGCCAGAGAATCCATATATCCCTGGTCGATTACGGCCAGGATCTCGTAGGCAGACCGCAAGAATAAGACTGTGATGCCCAATGCGATAGGGACATCGATATTAATGATTTTCTTCCTTAAACCTTTGAAAGCGGAAATAAAGTAATCCTGAGCTGCATATAAAACTACCGGCAGCGCCAGAATGAGGTTAAAATAAGAGAAATTATGGATGAAGGCCTGGTCGATAGGTTTGTCGCCTGCCAGGTAATCCGGGAAGCTGAAAAGCATAATGTTCCCGAAACAAAAACCGGCGACGCCAAGCTGGTAATAGATTCTCCTCTGGTTTTTCTTTGCTGTTTTCCTTTCGAGGTCATCCAAAGTAATCCGGGGGATATAATTTAGGGAAACAAGCAGTTCAATAAGTCTTCTAAGTGATAATTCATCTTCCTTATAAGTAATAGTGACCTCCTTTTTAACAAAGTTCACCATTGAATGCAGGATACCTTTCTGTATCCTGTTCAGGTTTTCCAATAACCAGATACATGAACTGCAATGGATGGACGGGATGAACAGCCTGATTTTGCTTATACCGCCATCGGAAAACTCCAGGAGATCATTTCTGATCTCCGCATTATCGAGATAGGCGTATTTCTGGCCTATTTCAGCATCTGTTATCCTGATGCCAGGGGCTTTTTTAATATTGTAATAATCGCAGGCATCACTTTCTTTCAGGATTTCATAAACTGTTTTACAACCGTAACAGCAAAAAGGCTTTTCATCAAAAATCACCGGGTGACTTTCGCAGCTTTCGCCACAATGGTAGCAGGTTAATTTTTTAATTTGTTCCAAAGTTCCAAAGTTCCAGAGTTCCAGATTGCATTTTGTCGAATATGGACTAATGACTAAATACCAATTATCCGCCCACGTTCTTGCTCTTAGCCATCCTTAAATGATTGAGATACGAAAGTAATGAAACCAGCGCAACTATTGCGACAGTGTAATAAACAAAAGTTGGTACCGGAACCGGGTCTCCTGCAGCATAAGAGTGCATGCCCGACAGGTAATAATTCACTCCGAAATAAGTCATTAGTACCGAACTAAAACCTATAAGGGCGGCGAAATTGAAGGCAAAGACCCCATTCAGACCCGGTATAAGTCTCATGTGAACGATAAATGAATAAACCAGCACGGTAACGAGTGCCCAGGTCTCTTTGGGGTCCCATCCCCAGTAGCGCCCCCAGGATTCGTTTGCCCAGACGGCGCCGAGAAAAGTGCCTGTAGTTAACAGGAATACACCAATGATCAGGTTCATCTCATTGATATTGGTCAGCTCCTCTATCGTATCTTTCAGCTTCTTATAATTGTTCATATTCTGCAGGCTGATCAGGATCATGTTAAGGAATCCCAGAAATGCACCAACCCCTAGGAAACTGTAACTTGCCGTGATAATGGCCACATGGATGACCAGCCAGTAAGATTTAAGAACAGGTACAAGGTTGGTCATTTGCGGGTCGAGCCAGCTCAGGTTGGCTACCATCAAGGTCACAGAGGCAAGGATTGCTGTTGTTGCCAGTGTGATTTTGGAAGTCCTGGAGAAAAGTAAGCCGGAAAAGACCGTTCCCCAGGCAATATAGATCATGGTTTCATAACCGTTGCTCCATGGTGCATGTCCGGCAACATACCACCTGATTGCCAACCCCAGGGTATGTAATAGAAATGCGGCCATAATCAGCACGATCAGTGCCCTGATGATCCATTTCAGATTAGCCTTTTTACTAAGCACCTGAGCAAAAAGCACTATGATGAAAATTAAGCCAAGCGCACCGTAGACCGGGAAAAGCCGCTTGAAAATATTGAAGTTATTATATGTGATCTCAAGCCGGGTTTTCAAATGGGATGGCATAATATCCACACCGTATCTATTCTGGAAAGTTTTTAAATAATTAAGTGTGGAATCGGCTAACGACCAGTCGTTTGAGCTCATCGCATCAATGACGGTTCTATAGTAAACGGGCAGGATATTTTTCACAAACTCAGCATCTGCCGTACCAAATGTGGAATATGGGTCATCTGCATTGTGCCATTTGTTATCAGGATGCCCGGGTACCGGGAAAGCAGTCAGGAAATCACCGGAAATGGCCATGAAGAAAATATTCACCCGTTCATCAACCTTAATCAAATCTTTGTCAAAACTACTTCTCTCAACAGGTTTTTTATTATAGGCCGCATTAACAGGCTCGGATAATTTGTAGAAGCCCATATCCTGGTCGAGAAAATCGTAAAATGAGGCATATTTACTTTCAATACCGATCAGTTTTTTGAGTTCACTGTCAGACACCCTGATCATAGGAACGCTTTCCCAGTATAACGGATTTGTCAGCATGCCCAGGAATACCTGGTCGCTGTTCAATCCGTTCATTTTATCTTTCCTGTATATCTTGCGCATAATTTCAGAAGACAGGGTATTTACGGGTTTCATCCGGCCATCCTGATCCTGCACTAATAATTGTCCGAATTTCTTAGCATGTTCTTTGCTGATATTTGCAGGATCAAAAGATGCCTGATGCTGATGCTGGGCCGACAACCCCAAACTAGCCAAAATAATAAGTGTGGCCATTGCACTTTTCTTTTTGAGCTCTGCAGAAATCCTGGCAAGTTTTCTGAACCGGCTGTTCTTGCTGAAGAAATTGAAAAGCAATCCTGCAGCCAGTATAGCATAGCCGATGTAAGTAATTAAAGTGCCCCAACGATCATGGTTTACCGAAAGGATGGTTCCTTTTTCATCTTTATCATAAGACGACTGGAAGAACCGGAACCCTCCGTAATTCAGGATATTATTCATAAAAATGCGGTAAGGCTTTTCAATATTATTGACAGGATCGATGACGGTCACTTCGCTGGCAAAGGAAGACGGGCTTTGTGACCCGGGATATCTTTCCAGTATGAAATCCCTCAGCATAACGGAGAAGGGGATTTCGATGATCCTGGAGCCATACGAAACTGAGAATTCTGCATCACCGATAGTCGTTGTGACCGGTTGTCCGATCATACCTTTCCCGCCCAGGATAACGATTTCTTCATTCTGGCCTTTATAAGAAAGGTTCATCACAATAGTGGCATTGGGAATATATCTCTGAAATTCAAGACTGAAGTCTTGTCCATCAATTGAATAGGATTTTTTGAAGCGGTTTTTTTTGAACTCGGTAAATATGTAATTATCATAAAAATCAGTCTTATTTCCATTCTTTTCAACGGTTATCTGAATATATGGCTTTTCAGAGATAATCCTGTCGGAAGATTCACCTTCCCGGATCATCATCGAGCCTTCATAACCGGCATAGCGTGTAATAGCCGCTCCGGCAAGAATGACAACGAAAGAAAGATGGAAAAACAATACGCTGTAACGCTTTCGTTCATACAGTTTATACTTGAACACGCTTCCGACCAGGCTGATGGCTGTAAGCAGCAACAGGCACTCAAACCACAAGGCGTCGTAAACTAAAGATTTAGCGGCAAGTGTACCGAAATTGTTTTCGATAAAAGTGGCTGTTCCGATAGCCGCGGCAAAGATCAGCATAAGCGTCCCGGCAAATTGCATGGAGAATATAAGGTCGAAAAATTTACGCATAGTTAAATGATTTTAAGTTCCAATGTTCCAGAGTTCCAGAGTTCCAATGTTCCAGAGTTCCAGAGTTCCAGAGTTCCAGAGTTCCAAAGTTCCAGAGTTCCAGAGTTCCAGAGTTCCAGAGTTCCAAAGTTCCAGAGTTCCAGAGTTCCAGAGTTCCAAAGTTCCAAAGTTCCAGAGTTCCAGAGTTCCAAAGTTCCAAAGTTCCAAAGTTCCAGAGTTCCAAAGTTCCAGAGTTCCAATGTTCCAGAGTTCCAGAGTTCCAATGTTCCAGAGTTCCAGAGTTCCAGAGTTCCAAAGTTCCAGAGTTCCAGAGTTCCAAAGTTCCAGAGTTCCAGAGTTCCAGAGTTCCAAAGTTCCAAAGTTCCAAAGTTCCAGAGTTCCAAAGTTCAATTCGACAATCTTCTGACTTCTGTATTCTGTATTCTGTATTCTGTATTCTGTATTCTGTCTTCTGTCTTCTCGAAGCAAAAATACTTAAAAGCGACAAATTATAAAGAATGAGTTTAAATTAAAACAGAAAATCCGCAGCGTATCGGTTAATAATCAACGTCTTTGGCGAATAGGAGCCGAATGTCAGGTGAACAACCAACCGTTGCTGAAAAAAGCATTCAACAAATAAGTGTTCCAGATAGTATTCAGTATTATTATTACAAAAGCTATCACTATTTGAATTGGCTTTGATATGATATTTTTAATAATCAGGAATAAACCTGCAGCCATAAACATATAAAGACCGAAAAATGAAAACTGCATTCTTTCGCCGCCATATTCCGCGAAATGAAGAAACAGAATCAGTAGAACATTCAACAGGATAAAAGTTGAAATAAAAAGTTTTAACGGTTTTTTGGATAAATAGTTAAGAAAAATTAATAGTGCTATATAAAACAGGGGGGAAGCCAGGGTAAATCTGAAAAAGCTATGTAAATTTCCGCCTGAGGTTATTAATGTAAAAGCGAGAATTCCAATGAAATAAAGAGCTGATATTAAAAACAAATACTCAAAGTGGTAATTCTTAATTTTTTGAATATAATCACCTGCACATCTTTTATTTATAAAGAAAAGCAAAAATATGATGAAAAAGATGGCTGGCAAGCAGACAAAGAAGATGGCAAAAGAAGACAGGCCAAATCCTTCAATAGACCAGTCGGAAATGCTTTTAACTGCCTGAAAACCTCCTGCCCAAAGCTTTTGAGCCTCCAGGTATGCCGTCCAGGTGCCAGTATATAAATATTGTAAAAATAAAACGCAGAAATATCCGAATATAAAGGGGAAGGATTTAAAGAGGATTTCTTTTAAAAATAAACGGTAATTCTTGTTATAAATGAGGATGATTACTTCGGCAAAGAGCACTGCAATAAGTACAAAGATGGTTGCGGGCCGCACCATCGACAATAGAAAACTACCAGCGAAATACATCCAGTATTTCTTTTTAATTATTCCGGTTACAGCCACCGTCATCGTAAACAGAAACAGCGCTTCGGTATAGGGTATATAAAAAATAACGGCTGAGGGCAGGGTGATCAGAACAGCATAAGTGACCATTTTATCAGATAATGTCGTCTTTAGTAAAAACATTACCAGAAACGCAATTGATAAAATGAAGAGGAAGTAGTTAATAATTGAAATACCTATGGACGAACTAAATGTAATTTTCCACAGAACCGGAAAAAGAGGAAAAAAGGCAGCCCTCACGTTGCCATAACAATCATTTTCAGGGCTATATATTCTTTCACTGACACATTTGTATATTGCGGCATCCCAGGTTTCAAAATATTCATTTTTTATCTGAAGAAATGGTTTGGAAATCTTTTTTATTTCATAATTGTCCCACCCCCCGGTTCTTTCATAATTTTCGGAGATAGTACCGAGCGTATTGTGATAAATCTTCTCATTTTGAAGAAGTTTGAATACTCCTGTAAATAAAAAAAAGTTCAGTATCCCAATACAAATTAGATATACGGATTGTCTTTTCATAATTCGGCTAATAGCCGGATAATATCAATGGTGGCCAATGCTTTCTTCCAGGTAAGGATGATTTTTCGGTACCAGCGGCGCTGATTTGAGGGCATGAGCTATCACAAAGGCAAACATTCCGGTAAATCCTATAAAAGAACCGATTTCGATCAGGCCGATTTCAAGTTTTCCGTAAGTGCCGACAATAATTTGTAAATAAAGATCAACCCAGTGCCCAAATATGATGATAATACAAATGGCCATCAGGGTGTTCTTATGGCTTACCAGGTAGTTGGAAAGCAGTAATGCGAAAGGGATTGCAAAGTTGATGATCAACTCCAGGTAGAACAAGGGTTTAAACTCTCCTTTGGTCCTGGGAAGATAATAAACGGTCTCTTCCGGGATGTTTGCATACCATATCAGGATATACTGTGAAAACCAAAGGTAAGTCCAGATAATGCTCAGGATAAAAATGTATTTCGAAAAATCCTTCATGTGGGCTTTGTTGAGAAATGGAAGATAACCCTGTTTGCCGAGGATGATCACGATCAGGGTTATCACTACCGTGCCATGATAAAATGACATAGCGAAATTCCGGACGGCGAAAATCGTACTGAACCAGTGAACATCCACCGACATGATCCAGTCGAAGGTAGCCAGTGAGAAAGTAACAGCCAATGCGAAAATATAGATCTTCGAAAAGAGTTCGCTTCTGTAGAAATTAGTCATGCCGCCTGCCTTGTCTTCCCTGAGGGATAATTTTTTCAGGTATTGTGTGAGGATAATCCAGACTGCAAAATAAATGAAATATCTGATGATGAAAAAAGGCAGGTTAAGGTAAAGGCTTTTATGGGCGATAATCGGATCGTGGGCAGCAACTCCGGGGTGTGCCCAATGGTAAATCTGAGGCATGCCAAAAAACAGGATCGGCAGCATCAACACTGCAATAACCGGGATCACGTTTGCCATAGCCTGAGGTATCCTGATAAATGCGCTTGACCATCCAGTCTGGGTGATATACTGAAGCGCGACAAAGAATGTTCCTCCGATTGCCAGCGAAAGGAAGTAATAGTTATTCATCAGGTAATTAGCCCAGGTTTTTGTGGGATTGACAAAGAAGCCAACTATTATTGTGACCAAGCCGATCCCCATCAGGATGAAGGTCAGGTAATTAAACTTCTTTGAGATCACGAGCTGTTTATCCATATTATAATTTTCCATATTTGAGTTTCCTTCCATCAAAATAACTATTTACCCAGTTCCCTGATATATTGGACGATCTTCCAGCGGTTTTCCGGAGTTATCTGGGAGCCATGAGCACCCATCAGACCTGAAAGAGAGCCAAGTGTTATGACATGAAATAGTTCGCCGTCAGGCTTATTTTTCACCAAATCCCCTGTAAGGGAAGTGGGTTGGGCAGGAAAGCGCTTGCTGGTGTAAAGGAAACCTTTACCATCTCCCTTTTCACCATGACAATTGATGCAAAAAATGTCGTATTGTTCTTTGCCTTTAGCGAGCGCTTCTGTACTGACCGGTAAAGGATTCACCAGTTCCAGGCCTGCCCTTTTCTGATCATCAGCCGATTTAGCCTTATAGATATAAGCAGGGAGGTGCCCCCTCGCGATCGTCCCTTTCACAGGTGCCTGCATGGTCAGGCTATCGCGGAATAATGGATTTGCAGTATAGGCGTCATACGGTTCTGAGTAGTACATATCAGGCATATAGGCATACCCGGGATGATTGCGCTTATGGTTGCATGATATCATGAAAAGCATGACTGCCGCCAGTGGGATGATCGGGTATTTTAAATAGTTTTTTATCATAATGAACCAACTATTAGTCGTTTTCTTCTTCAGTATAATGCTCCGGCTGGACTTTTTCCAGTATCTCAACGGCTCCGGTTTCTTTAAGGATTGATGTTATCCGCCTGACTTCCTCATCAGAAAATTCGACCGTTCTTTCAATAACTATCGCGAATTTATCATCAGTTGTGCGCGGGTCAATCATTACTACCTTTTTACCCGGGCCGATTTTCTGCCGGATAAAAAAAGTTGAAAAAGTAAAAAGAACGGCAACAAAAATCGTCCCGACAAATATGATGATGATAAAGGAGAGGGTATTCAACGGTTTGCCTCCGAATTTAAGCGGATAATTGACTACGGAAGTCCAGTAAAGGAATGCATAAATGGAAATCAGTCCAACAGTTCCGTAGATAAAGGTCAGCAGCGGAAGACGCGTTTTTAATCCCAGCACTTCCCATAACTCATGGATAGGGAAGGGGCTGAAGATATTTTTTATGCGGATATCCTTCTCCTTCAACGTTTTAGCAGCGGCCACGAGGATGTCCGGGTCATCATATATCCCAATAATATTAATACTTTCCATGATCTTTATCTTTCTTTATACTTGTTTCTTTTAAAATGCCTTTCAACTCACTGACGGCCATCATGGGAATAAACCTGAAGAAAAACAGGAGACCGAGCAGAAAAATACCCAATGTTCCGATAAACAGGGCTTTATCATAAATAGTTGGGTGATAGGCAGCCCAGCTCGAAGGCAGAAAGTCTTTGGAAAGCGATGTAACAACGATCACATAACGCTCAAACCACATCCCGATATTGATGATGATGGACATGATAAAAACGATGGTCAGGTTTTTCCTGATTTTCTTAAACCAGAAAAGCTGAGGAATGATGGCATTGCATATTATCATGGTCCAGAATGCAAAAGTATAGTCACCAGTGATCCTGTTCTTCATGAAAGTGAACATTTCATATTCAGTGCCGCCATACCAGGCAATGAATAATTCGGTCATGTAAGCCGTGCCCATGATCAGGCTGATAAACGTCAGGATCCTGGCAATGGCATCGAGGTGGCCCTGGGTAACGAAATCTTCGTATTTAAAAACCTTCCTGACAATGATCATAAGTGTCATCACCATACCGAAACCTGAGAAAATCGCACCAATCACGAAATAAGGCGGGAAGATCGTCGTATGCCAGCCGGGCATCACCGATGTGGCAAAGTCCATGGATACGATCGAGTGAACGGCTATAACCAAAGGTGCCGATAAACCACCAAGCAGTAAGGCTGCAGTTTCAAATCTCAACCAGCCGCGCGCGGTGCCAACCCATCCAAAACTAAGAAAGCTGTAGATAGTCTTTTTCAATTTGGAAGTCGCCCTTTCGCGGATGGTGGCAAAATCGGGTATCATTCCTATGTACCAGAAAACACCGGATGCCATAAGGTAAGTACTGATGGCCACCACATCCCAGAACAGCGGGGAATTGAAATTCACCCATAAAGGTCCGCGCGTATTTGGATAAGGCAGGATGAAAAACGCATCCCAAATCCTTCCCATGTGTAGCATCGGGAATAAGCCGGCACAGAGCACTGCAAATACCGTCATGGCTTCTGCAGCGCGGTTAATGGAAGTTCTCCACCTCTGGCGAAGTATAAGCAGAAAGATCGAAAATGCCGTACCGGCATGCCCGATTCCAACCCACCATACAAAATTGATGATATCCCATCCCCAGCCGACATTATTGTTAAGTCCCCAAATCCCGACGCCGGTAGTGATTAGCACATAAACACTCCAACCGCCGATAATGACCATCACCACTCCGATGAACAATCCTATATACCACCATTTGGGCGGCCTGGCGGC
>Ga0247841_10004171_pt1 | contig 25239 bp, 21 predicted proteins | sample LaCruzMarch2015__2_FD_192410 | JGI IMG/M metagenome (GOLD analysis project Ga0247841, IMG submission 192410) | Freshwater microbial communities from meromictic Lake La Cruz, Castile-La Mancha, Spain - LaCruzMarch2015_18m | ecosystem: Environmental > Aquatic > Freshwater > Lake | place: Spain... | reverse complement strand
TACGATGGCTGCATTATCACCGGGTCCGTTCCCTGTAATCAGGATATCAGGATTCATATCATACAGTATCTGTGCAGTCTTAGTACCCGCACCATGCGACACACCTTCAATATCCCTGTTGTCCGTAACAGAGAGTTCATCTTTATCTTCATCATATAGCAGGATGTATTCTGTTCTACCCAAACGCGGGTCAATTGGAGAATCCCATCCTGTACCTTTGGCTGTAAAAGCTATTTTCATTGTTGCTCCTTTGATAATATCTGTTTAATCTTATTCCAGCTTGCTGTTAGCAGATCTGCAAGCTTATCATGGTCATATTCCACTATGGTTTGCCCGATAGTCATAGCTGCAGTAAAAGCTTCATCATAGGGTAAATCAGTTAAGTGGACGATATTATTCTCTATTAAATAGACTTCGATTTGATTGGCGACATCAGGGTTTATATCTGCTTTGTTGATTATGCAGCCTGCAGAGATGTGAAAGCGGTTCACCAATTCGTATACACGCTTCAAATCATGCAAACCGGATACTGTGGGCTCAGTGACCAAAACTACATAATCAGCCCCGGATAAGGATGAGACCACAGGACAGCCGATTCCCGGAGAACCGTCCACAATCACCAATTCTTTACCTGTTTCTGTGGCTATCTGCTTGGCTTCCTGTTTGACTCTGGCAACCAGTTTTCCTGAATTATCTGCTCCGCTGCGCAGCCTGGCATGCACCATCATATTGTCTGCTTTAGTTGCAGAAATGTACAGTTTACCTACATTTTGTTCGACCAATGTGATTGCATCCACCGGGCAAATTTTGGCACAGTATCCACACCCTTCGCAGTTAATCGAAGAAACTGTGTAGAGACATTCAACTAAATTTATTGCTTCAAAATGACATACAGAAGCACATTTGCCGCAATTCAGACATTTCTCTCTATTGATTACAGCCGCATAACCGCTATAAAAGTCTTCTTCTGTTTTCAATTTAGGTTGAAGTAGTAGATACATATCGGCAGCATCCACATCACAATCCGCCACCACGATATCTTTGCCACCTAAAATGGCAAAGGAAGCTGTAATGGAAGTTTTGCCAGTTCCACCCTTACCGGAAATCACTACGATTTCTTTCATATATGCATCCCTTGCTTGTTCGTAATAAAATCACTTATCAAGCGCAATTGTTCTGCAAATTCAGGAATATGCGGGTAAACAAGTTCACCACGAGAATAAAGCTCGGCTATGCGTCTATCATTAGGAAGCTTTGCCAGCACTTTGATATTTTCGTTTTCACAATACTGGATGACATCATCATTGCCAATACCAAAGCGGTTGACTACTACCACAAAGTCTTTTTCCAATTCTCTCATGGTTTCAATAGCCAGCTTGAGATCATGTAGACCAAAGGGGGTTGGTTCTGTAATGAGTATCACTAAATCAGCATTCTGAGTTGCCTTGATGACCGGACATGATGTTCCTGGAGGTGCATCGAATAGCTTGAGGTAAGTCGTATCAAAATTTTGTTCAACATAAGCCAGCGTCTGGGCAATCAAAGGCACTGCCTGTTCCTGACCGACGTCGAGCCTGCTATCGATAAAGTCGAGATTGCCTGCCTTGTATTGCCTGAGTTCGCCCATCTTTATCTGGTGCATCGGTAGAGCCTGTGCCAGGCATAGTTCGCTGCAGGCATGGCAACTATGGCACAGTTCTGGAAAAACCATAACCCGATTTCCCAATTTCATCACAGCATGATAATTGCAGACGTCCTGACATTTTCCGCATAGTGTACATGCGGCTTGATCCCATTCAGGAATCATCTTAAACATATCCGCCATGTATGTTTGCTTTCCGTGTATGAATAATCCGGAATTGGGCTCTTCTACATCCAGGTCAGTTAGCACGACTTGATATTGCTCTGCCAGATACATAGCTAAATTTGTGGAAAGGGTCGTCTTACCTGTTCCACCCTTTCCACTGGCAATGGTTATTTTCATTTTGAGGAAACCTTAATGGTCACAGCGGTTAGCTCCAGATTTTAGTTCTGATTTGATATATTTCTCTACGAGTTCAATCAAAGGAATATCGGGAACACCGATAAATACTTCTATGTTGTTTTCAGCAAATAGGGTCTGTGCTCTTTCGCCCATTCCTCCGGCAATGATAGTTTCACAGCCCATTTCTCTCAAAAACTTCGGATGCGAACCAGGTTCGTGGGGAGGAGGGGTAATCCATTCTTCTTTAGTAATCTTACTATCTACTACGTTATAGATAACGAATTTCTCACAACGCCCAAAATGAGCACTCAGGACTTTGTTGGTTGTTGGTATGGCGATTTTCTTATTCATTACTTTCTCCTTATTTTTGAGTCACTGGACTCTAACTAAATAAATGCTTATAAAAGCTGGCTTCTGGGCTGCTTTTATACGATGACAAGAATATGGTTATCAATGCTTAACGCAGCAAAAGCTCTAAACTTCAAAAGAACATATGCTCATTTTAAGAGAGCACAGAAAATGTCAATGTTAATTTTGAGTTCAACCTTGATTAGTGACGATAAGTCTATAGCACTTTTGACATTTAACGTTTACCGCTCTTGACATAAACCAGCCATCTTTAAGGATGCCCTCATCGCCGAGAATGTCTCCCTAAACATCAATTTCCGATGCATGGGTAATATGCCGATAGGGTGATGTGGGAAACTGCTTCGCCTCCCTTTGGAAAGGCGAGAGTGTGATCTCTTGCCTTCAAAAAATCATAACTTTTTGGAGGTTACTTGAACAATACTGTATTTCAATTCGACATTCCTCAGAATGAACCGTTGCTTACTTATGCACTGGGAACTCAGGAACGCATCCTTCTGAAACAGGAACTTGAACGTCAGTCTTCTTTGCAAATCGAGATTCCCTTACTTATCAATGGCAAGGAAGTTCGCACAGGGAACATCGGAAAAGTAGTAATGCCTTGCGACCATCGGTATGTTCTGGCAACATATCACAAAGCTGGCGAAGCTGAAGTGCAGTTAGCCATTAAATCTGCTCTGGAAGCGAAGCAACTTTGGCAAACCATGTCCTGGGTTGAGAGGGCATCTATCACCCTAAAAGCCGCGCATTTGCTCTCTACAAAGTACCGTTGGCTACTAAATGCCGCTACTATGCTGGGGCAAGGCAAGAATGCTTATCAGGCAGAGATTGATGCTTCTGCCGAAACTATCGACTTCCTGCGCTACAATGCCTACTTCGCTTCACAAATTTACTCAGATCAGCCAAAGTCCGGTTTTGATCAGCTTAACAGAATGGAATACCGTCCTCTGGAAGGCTTCGTACTCACGGTATCACCTTTCAACTTCACTGCTATCGGTTCAAATCTGAATATGGCAGTGGTTTTAATGGGTAATACAACCGTCTGGAAACCAGCAACCACTGCTCTTTTATCCAACTATTACCTGATGAAGATTTATCAGGAAGCAGGGCTACCGGAAGGTGTGATTAATTTTGTGCCGGGTAGCGGAGCTTTGATTGGTGATATCTGCCTGACTCATCACGAGCTTTCAGGAGTGCATTTTACTGGTTCAAACAGTACATTCAATCATATCTGGAAAACCGTCAGTGATAATCTCAGTAAGCTTAGTACTTATCCCAGGCTGGTTGGAGAAACAGGTGGCAAAGACTTCATCTTTGTACATAACTCCTCTGACCCAACTGAAGTTGCAACAGGCATAGTCCGGGGTGCTTTTGAATATCAAGGACAGAAATGCTCTGCCGCATCCCGTGCCTATATTCCACGCTCTTTATGGACTGATGTCAGGGACAAGATAGGTGTGATGCTAGGTGAGATGGAAATGGGTGATGTGCGTGATTTCAGTAATTTTATCAATGCAGTGATTGATGAAGCTTCCTTTGATAATATCATGAACTATATTGAAAAAGCCAAAGCTGCTCCTGATGCAGAAGTTATCTTTGGCGGTAATGGCGATAAGACCGTTGGTTATTTCGTAAAGCCAACTGTTATCCTGACAACCAATCCTCACTTTGTCACTATGGAAGAGGAAATCTTTGGGCCTGTGATGACCGTGTATTTATACGATGATGATAAGTTTGAAGAAACTCTTGAACTCTGTGACAAAACCTCTCCCTACGCTTTAACAGGTGCTGTGTTCTCCAGAGACAGATATGCCTTTGTGAAAGCTTGTCAGATGCTTCGTTATGCAGCAGGTAACTTCTACTTAAATGACAAACCAACTGGAGCGATGGTAGGTATGCAGCCCTTTGGTGGCGCACGTGGTTCGGGTACTAATGATAAAGCAGGTGGTCCGCTTAATCTGATGCGATGGATTAGTCCCCGCACTATCAAAGAAACATTCAGTCCAGCAACCCACTTCGCTTATCCTTTCATGAGCCGAGATTAATATTGATTGACGACTAACAGAAAGGCAGTTCTGTATGGAATTGCCTTTCTGATTGGTATGAAATATAGTTGGTTAGCAAGATCATGCCCATGAACCTGATATCCATCACCTCACCAACATGATAATTATTTGATATTTAACGCTCAGTTTATATATAGTTACAAACTGTACGTTAATTCTCTGCTGGCAAGTGCTGATATCCACATGACACACACTTTCTTCAAATCCTATTGTATTGCAAACAGGATTGTTATAAAATAACAAAACAAATTCGCAGGTTTCGATGCCACCTTAAATTGAAATTAAGTCGAGAACAAACTCACTGTGACATAATTTGAAGTTTTCGTGACCTTATTTGCAGAGTACGTGTCACAAGCACCTTGCGAGAAGTGGTTTTCATTTGCACACGTTTGCCACAGGATGCCAAAGCTTGCAGAGTACGTGTCACAATTTGCAATTTGGATTGTCACTTTATAGGATGTATGAAAAAAAAAGCATATTCATAATAGATTTTTCTTGACTGTGTTTTGATTTGGGGGTAGAGCAAGCAGTATCAAAACCGAAACAGGAGAACAGGAATGAGTAATATAGCACTTGTGGAAAAAGCCTTACTCTTTATGGAAGAGAACCTTAAACGCAGGATTAGTCTGGAGGATATCGCTGATGCAGCCAATTTCTCGCAGTGGTATTTCCATCGTTTATTCAGAGTTTTAACCGGTTACTGTGTAAACGACTATCTGCGCCGCAGAAGATTGTGCGAGGCATCGCATGAGCTGCTGTATAGTCCCAAACCCATCAAAGATATAGCCACAGAATACCAGTTTGAATCACAAGCTGCCTTTACGCGTTCCTTTAGCAGTGTCTCAGGTCTTACCCCGGGCAGATTCAGAAGACAGATTGCTCCTCTTGTCCGGTTTCCGGCTATTAGCTTGGACAATAGCTACAAATACTTAAAAAAAGGAGCTCAAACCATGAATCCAAGATTAGAAACCAAAGCTGCCTTCCACGTTGTGGGTGTATCTTGCCGGGCCAATCCCAGCGGTACATTACACAAGCTGTGGGGTGAATTTATGCAGAGAATGGCTGAAATCAAACACGTTACAGCACCTGATAAAGCCTTTCAGGTCTGTGTATTTGAGGATGCCAATCCCGAGAAAGAAGAATATACCTTTATCGCCGGACTGGAAGTAAGCGATATGAAAGATGTTCCGGATGGAATGCTGGCGCATACTGTTCCCCAGGCGGAATATGCTGTATTCGAGCATCACGGACTATTGGATAAAATGCACCAGACATATGAATATATCTTCGGAGTCTGGCTGCCGGAAAAAGGTTATGTGATGGCAGAAGCCGATTCACTGGAAATCTATGACCAACGCTTCAAAGTAAATGAACCAGACTCAGTCTTCGAAATCTGGGTACCAATTAAGAAAGCCTGATAAATAAACCCAATATTAATGTAATTGCCTGTCAGAGAAGCTAATAATCTGACAGGCTTTTCTTTATAACAAAACAGCTTGTTTTTTTAACGGTATCATTCCGGGTATGCTTCAGGTAAATGAAAAGGGGATTATTTCACCAACACAGCTTTCTTGGTATAGCAATACTTCCCTGCTGTCATCCGTATTGTGTAAATACCGGAGGGGAGACCGTAGCCATAGTTATCAGACCCATTCCAATTTCTTCTGTAGTATCCGATATTCAGATTGGTATCTTCAATGTTGCGAACAATTTGACCCTTCGAGTTGAAAATCTCAATTCTTACCTGCTCACTTTTCGCAAGACCAAACGCAATGGTTGTGGAGAAATTAAACGGGTTGGGATAGATGCTCTGCAAGCCTGATGATTGCGGAATAACCGGAGGCTCGATATCATTGTTATCATTAAGTATAATCGAGATTGGACCATGCAGGGCAGAGTGTCCATCAAGGTCAAGGTGTTGCAGCCAGTAATACCATGTACCGCTTTGAATCTCATCATCAACGTAGGTGTATGTTTGTTCCATTGAGGTATTAGTGGCGAAAATACAGGGACTTACAATCTGAGCTTCAGGTAAATTGTTGCTTGAATTGCGGAAAACGTAATACCCGCTAACCCCGGTTTCAGATTGGGTAACCCAGGTCAGCTCCACAAAGTTATTTGCTGTTGCAATGGCGGTAAAAGACGATAATTCAACCGGTAAGGTGATATCGGAACTGATACTGTTTTGATAAGTGATATCGTCTAAAAAGAGATTGGCAACATTTCCTGTGCTACTATCACCATAAAACATAAATGAATCAATATTGGCAGAATCTGCCAGCCTGTCTTTCTGAAGATCATTGCCATAGAGAGTGCCATTTATCCAGAGGTCAATTTTATTTACACCAAGGCTGTTGCTATTACCGGCGTACGCATAATTAACCGGATTTGATGAGTTATTTCCCAAAATCACAAAATCTAATGCAGTGCTTTGCGCTACAGGAGTTGAACTGAGCGTTGTCCAGGCACCGGTACTACGATACCTAAAAGTGATAGCCCCACTAGCACCGAAAATCATTTGAAATGCTGCAAAAGTCTGGTCATCAGAAAAGCCGGAATTGCCAGAAAATCTATCTCCGTCTCCATTGATAAAGTAAAATGTACCGCTATCTGCATTTCCTCCGGTACTTAAACCCAGGAGCATGGTAAACCTGATCTGAAACACCTGGCTGGCTGCATAATCATAAATAGCAAATTTGTTATACTGAGCACTTGTCGGGGCAACTATCCTGAGTTCTGTTCCTGAGCCGATTGCAGATAGTCCCGGGTTATCCATATTTATACTTCCACCTGCAGTCCCTACTCTGATTCTGGATATTCCGGACGGAGCAGCAGGCAGGAATGTGGTTGATTGTCCGGCAGTACTGTACGAGCCGGTTGCAGTCCCGAAATCGTAATTCCAAGTAGTTGCATACATATATGATGATAAGGCGGTTGCTAAATATAATAACATAAATATCTTATTTTTTCTCATGTCTTTCTCCTATAGCTAAAAATGTTTCCAGACTTTATTGTTCAAACTGCTCAGTACAAATACTAAACATCAGATAACCTGTCAACAAGTGTTCTTGTACAACAGCCTACATTGATACTTTGCATTGGGCAGAATAACAGTTTTGTCACTATCTTACCAATATCTTTTATAAATATATGGGAAGTGCTTTCTGATAATGGGTTCATTTTTAATCAATCTAAGCACTTATAGTTAATAATGTAATCCAGGTGCGTCTATTGTCAATCCATTTTTTTTCTGTGGGTTAAAAATTCTGCGCTTGACAAAAACATCCTGTCGCAGTAATTGAGATTCATTCTCAATATGCGAGGCGGATATGCAGGAACATGAAGTTATCTTTGAAGCTTATCTGGAAAAGAAGGGGCTTAAGCTTACACAACCCAGAAGGTTGATATTGAATACTGTCTTTGATTTGCATGAGCACTTTGATATTGAGCAGCTTTATGACATTATCCACAAGATCAGCAGCGAAGTTTCCAGAGCCACAGTTTACCGCATTATCCCTCTTTTGGAGGAAGCAGGTCTAATCCAGAAATCCATCCGTAGTGAAGCCCGGGATAAGTATGAGCATATCTATGGTCATCCCAAACATGCACATTGGGTTTGCAAAGCTTGTGGCAGTTTATTGGAAACCGATATGCAGGACTTGTTAAAACTCTTACAAAGCAAGGCAAAGACACATAACTTCAGAATAGATGAAGTAAACCTGACCTTAAATGGCTTATGCTGGAAATGCTCCAATAATGAGAATGAGTCGCAATAATCTATGAATAATGCCAATTCTCAACCCACTATTGCCTTAATCGGAAACCCCAATGTGGGGAAGACAACCGTCTTCAATATCCTGACCGGCAGTCATCAGACAGTAGGTAACTGGCCCGGAGTGACTGTTGAACACAAGGAAGGCAGCTACTCTCACAATGGTATTGATATCAGTGTAATTGACCTGCCGGGATTGTATTCACTCACGACCAGCGGATTGGATGAGAAGGTTACCCGCAATTATATCCTGCACAGCAAGCCTGACCTATTAATCAATATTGTTGATGCTTCCAATCTGGAGCGTAATCTCTATCTGACTATCCAGCTTATTGAGATGAAAGTGCCTGTTTTGGTCGTGCTGACCATGTTGGATGTAGCTGAACAAAACAAAATCAGCATTGACCTTGAACACATGCAAAGGCACCTTGGCTGTGCAATTGTTCCTATGCAATTGTTTCAGAAGAATATGGAGACATTACTAAAAGATGAAGTGGTAAGTGCTTTAGAGCATAGCTGTAAACCAACTCTGCAGATTAGCTATGATGACGTGGTTGAGACAGGTTTGCTAAAATTGATGGCTATATTGGATTATCAAAAGTTTGGGCATCTGCCGGATGAGCGCTGGGTTGCATTAAAGCTTATGGAGCAGGATGAGGAATATCTTGCTTTACTGAATATCTATGAACGTGATAAACTTAGTCAGATATGCAAAGCCATCGAGAAGCACAGAGCACAATCAATCAGAAACGTCATAGCCGATGACCGCTATGCTGTGATACATGGCTTATCGCAGGATGTGGTAAAGCGTAAATCTCAATGGCGTGAAACAATTTCGGACAGAGTGGATACCTTTGCTTTGAGCGGAATTTGGGGCTTGCCGATTTTCTTCTTTGTGATGTTTTTGGTCTTTTCTCTAACTATCAAAGCGAGTCAACCCATCGTAGGATTAATCAATACCGGCTTAGGCTGGTTATTTGTAAAACAGTTCGGATTATTGCTAAATATGCTATCCTCACCTGTCTGGCTGAGCGATTTTCTGTCCAATGGATTGGGTGGCGGGATTGTAACGATTGCATCGTTTATTCCACCAATTCTGTTTATCTTTATGAGTTTAGCCTGGCTGGAAGATTCCGGCTATATGTCACGCGCTGCCTTTGTGGCTGATAAGTTTATGCGCAGGATAGGGCTGCCGGGGAAAGCGTTTATTCCTCTTTTAGTAGGCTTTGGCTGCACTGTTCCGGCAATTATGGCTACCCGTACTCTGGATAATAAAAGAGACAGGATAATGGCTTCACTGCTTGCTTCGTTTATGAGTTGCGGAGCAAAACTGCCTGTTTATACCTTTTTGTGTATGATCTTCTTTACCAAAAATGCCAATCTGGTAGTCTTCGGTCTTTACATGACAGGGATAGCGTTGGCAATGCTGACCGGGCTGCTTTTGAAAAAGACGCTATTCAAGACACAACCTTTAGACTTTGTGATGGAGTTGCCGGCTTATCATTTACCGACCTTTAATGGCGTCATGATGCATTCCTGGCACAGGCTCAAAGACTTTATCCTGAGGGCAGGCAAAACTATTCTTGCTGTAATTGTGCTGATGTATGTGCTGCAGATGATAACAGTGTCTGTGCGAGAAAACACATATTTGAATAAAACAGAGGAAATAAAGCAGGTTTCCATACTTGAATTGACAGGCAAAGCTATAACTCCTGTTTTCCAACCTATGGGAATTACATCCAATAACTGGCATGCCAGTGTTGCTTTACTAAGTGGCTTATTTGCCAAGGAAGCAATTGTTGGTTCCTTGCAGTCTCTGTATGTAAAAAGGCATAATGAGAAACTGACCACTACCATTAGAAGGCACTTTACCAGCACTTCTGCAGGTTTCGCTTACTTGCTTTTTATTCTATTGTATTCGCCCTGCGCAGCAGCTTTGACTATGCTCTGGAAAGAACATGGCAAAGGTTGGATGGCTTTTGCCTTCGGATTTCTGACCTTGGAGGCATGGCTGATTGCTACGCTGTTTTATCAGCTATCGCAAATCAGCATTACTCCAGTGACTTCATTAATGTGGTTAAGTATCATAATCGGTATAGTTATAGCTCAATATTTCGGTTTGCGATTATCAGGGAAAAGATATGAACGCAATGTTTAAAAGACTGCGCCGCAGATTTGGAAAAACCGGATGCAGCGCGGAGAAGAACAGCTTATGCAATACTTGTTGTGATTGTTTGGCAAATGCTGAAGCCGATAAAGTAGTTACTATCACCTGCAATAATGACCACAAAACAATGGAGAGAGGGATATATACAGGTGTTTCGGTGAAAGTGTTGCGCAATGAAAAAGAAGAACCTAATATCGTTATAGCTGTAGGCGATGCACGCTATGTGCTCGACCGTAGGATAGCCCAGAGAATTAAAGTCAGGTAAATCGTCTTGGCTGCTCTGCTTTAAAAGAAACCATTTTTTCACAATTTTAACGTTCCACTGTTCCACTAATCCCTGACAGCCAATATTCCGCAATGGTAAAAGCATTGCAAACATTTAATGAGTTTTTCCAGCCCAAGACAGGGATGGAAAGGATAATATCTGCCTGTTTCAGAATCTTTTCTTCAATGCCAAGCGCTTCATTACCCAAAATCAGTCCCACAGGCTGTGTAACCCGATAATCAAAGAGAGACGTGGAAGCAGCTGTCGTTTCCAGAGCAATAATCGGCATATTATGGCTTTTCAAAAGGGCTATGGCTGCTTCGGTTTCCGGCAGATATTGCCATTTGAGGCGGCCAGCGGTTTGCATGGCTGTTTTGATGAGCTTGGGATGAGGCGGCTGAGGAGTTATTCCACATAGCAGCAGCTCTTTAGCCTGCACACATTCAGCTGTGCGAAAGATGGAGCCGACATTGTGGGCAGAGCGCAGATTATCCAGGATAACCGTCAGGGGAAAAGGAACTTTCAGGTCCTGATTCGCCGTCTTCAATCCGTCAAATCTCGTTATTTCAATCTCAGAATCGGCTTGAGAGTGTTTATGAAGATTGAGCAGGGGAACTATGAGCTTTTGCAAATCATGTGGATTGCTGCTTTCAGACAGTCTGCTCAGAATCCCGAATTCTTCCTGCAGAGACGGTTTCAACCAAGCCGTGCAGGTCAGAATCTTAGGTATTAGAACATTTGTATATTTAGTATCCGTGATATTCTTTTCCAAGGCAGCCAGCAGTTCAATCATAGCTTTGCACTGCTGCTCAGCAGTGAAGCCAGTGAATTTTACCTGAGCATAATGATGATAATAGTCATCTATATTATCTGGGGTATATTAAGGGCTGGATTAGGTTATCTTATATATAAATTAATTGGGTGCCGTTCCGGTTCATGCCCAATCACATCAAACCCTTATCTTAGTATGGTTTGGGGTGTGATGTTTACGATCGAATTAGTTTCTAGTTTCATGGAGAAGATAATTAAGTAATAAATTGAGACAATTATCGTAACGGTTACAATTATTGCGCCTTTGCGCCCCAAAAAAAAGAGCAAGCATTTAGCTTGCTCTTTTTTTAAATATTAATATAATAATGATATTATTTTACGTGGAAGTTATCCAGGAATTGCTGAAGGATAGCAGCTCTGGAGGGATGTCTCAGTTTCTTGAGTGCTTTGTCTTCAATCTGGCGGATACGTTCACGGGTAACGTTAAAGATATTACCCACTTCTTCCAGAGTTCTGTGGTAGCCGTCATCTATGCCAAAACGCAGCCGGATAACTCTTTCCTCACGGGTGGTGAGGGTCTTCAGCACTTCATCGACCTGGCGTTTGAGCAAACTGCGCTCTGCCAGTCTTTCCGGGGAAATGATAGTTCTATCTTCGATAAAGTCACCCAGGATGCTGTCTTCACTGTCATGCCCGATGGGTTTATCCAGAGAAACAGGTTCTTTGGAAATGGACATGATGTTTTTAATCTTCTCTACTGGAATATCGAGCAACTCGGCAATTTCTTCGGGATAGGGGTCTCTGCCTAATTTCTGCATCAGACGGCGGCTGGTACGGTTGATTTTATTGATGGATTCAATCATGTGGACGGGAATTCTGATGGTGCGCGCCTGGTCGGCAATGGCTCTGGTAATAGCTTGCCTTATCCACCAGGTGGCATAAGTACTGAATTTATAGCCCTTGCGGTAATCATATTTCTCGACAGCACGCATCAGCCCTGTATTGCCTTCCTGAATGAGGTCAAGAAATTCCAAACCTCTATTATTATATCTCTTAGCGATGGAAATAACCAGACGGACGTTTGCCTCAATCATCTCGTTCTGGGCTTTTTCTTTCATGCGTTCGGCACGTTCAATCTCTCTGAGCAAAAAGACCAGTTCACTACCGGTCATTCTGGTTTCGAGCTCTACGCGGCGGATTTTACGGCGGGCATTCTTTATTTTGCGCAGGGTTTCGATAAAGATATTGGGGTCCATTGTGGTTTCCTGATGGACTTCCTCAAAATCTTCGTCAGATTTCTTTGCCCTCCTGCCATAGGTGCAGATTTCGTCGATGGTGTAACGCTTAATGCGGGTCAGGTCTGTAATGCTCAGCCGGCTTTCTTCAATACGTTCCACCAAAGAACGCACACGGTAAACCATGCGCTTGATGAGCTTATCATTGTAATTGAGCTGGCTGAAAGTATTGATGATTGTATCGCGGATGGCGTCGATTTCTTCCTGTCGGTTGGCGGTTCCGGTCTCGTCAAAGTCGCAGTTGTCCAATATTTCGCCGACCTGGACAAAGGAACCTTCGTTATCTTTCAGGAGCTGACGGAACTTGTCAATAATCTTGACGTCCTGATTCTTATCAATCCAGGTGCCGATGTCAACCTTGAAGATTTGGTCCAGGCGAACCCTTCTTTCACGGTAGCGATGCAGGAAGTTATACATTTCCCGCAACGTGCTGCCGGACATAAAGACGTTCTGACAAATCATGCGTTGATAGGTTTCAATCTTCTTGGCGACCCTAACCTCGCCCTCCCTGTCTAAAAGAGGAACACGACCCATTTCCCTGAGATACATACGCACGGGATCGTCATAATATCTGCGGGGTTTGAATTTCTTGGTGGCAGTTGGTTTTTTTACTGCCAGACTGCCTTTGGTCAGACGTTTTTCTGTTTCGTCGATGATTTCAATGCCCTCCTGCCCGATATCATAAATGATGTCGTCGATTTTGTCTAAGAAAACAGGGTTGTTAGGCAGAATGTCGTTAATTTGTTTGAAAGTGATATAGCCGGTCTCTCGACCAAGCTCCACCAGTTTCTTCAAACAATCGTTATAAGTAATCATTGACACTCCCTTATACGATAATACGGTGAATTACCATGTTTTTGGTGATTAGTTTCAATTGCTCTAATAACTCTGCCTTCTGTTTGAAGAGCTCCAGGTTCGTTGGTTCCGCTATGATTTTCCTGTCCATCTGCTCCAAATCGTATTGGAGTTTGCGGACTGTTACCTGATGTAAGGTATCCTCGAAACTCATACCTGTTAAATCTTCAAACAGAAGATCAGCGAGTTGCTCTCTCAGAGAGACGTTTTCTACTTGGTCAAGAAGTCGGGCAGGTTCATCAAGTTCGTCTGCCCTATCCTGAGCCGTCAGATATTTATATATCTGTTTATGTTCCTGATTGAAAAAGTAATCGGAAGTCAGCTCATGCGCAAGTGAATAATAATTGTTTTTATCTTTCAGTGCCAAAATAAGCAGAAACCGCTCTTCCGGATTATCGTCAGAGTCATTCTGCGACTGGGTTTCTGCGGTATGACTCCTGCTGCTCATATTTATTTTTTGTTTGATGGAACTTTCGCTGATTTTGAAAGCTTCTGCAGCGTCTTTGACCAGAAACTCCCGTTGAATCGGGTCTCGCACTTGACGGATTGCGTCTGTCAGTTGTTCAATTCTGTCTTTCTGAGGAATATCCAATTGAGTGTTTTCTGCCAGAAAGGCAGTTAAAGTTCTGGCTTTACTCACAAGCTCAAGCAGTGCTTCTTTACCAAAATTGAGTAAATAGGAATCAGGGTCTTCCTTTTCCGGCAGGATGACAATGCGGGGAAGAAAGCCTTTGCTCAAAATCAGCAGTCCGGCTCTGGTTGCAGCTTTCTGACCTGCCAAATCACCGTCATAGAGCATATAGATATTTTGCGAGTATCTGCCCAACAGGTATATCTGGTCTTCCGTCAGAGCTGTTCCCAAAGAAGCAACACAATTGGTGATTCCGCTTTCATACAGCCTCAGGAAATCCATATAGCCCTCACAGACCAATGCTCTGTCTGCCTTGCCGATATCGTATTTGGTTTTGAATAGACCATAGAGCTCTTTGCCTTTGGTATAAAGCTCCGTGCCGGGTGAATTGATGTATTTACCGCCCTCAACACCTTCAGAAATCAGCCTGCCGCCAAAAGCAATGACATCTCCCGTGTTATTGTGAATGGGAAACATCAGGCGTTCCTTAAACTGGTCTGTCAGATTGCCCTGATACACGCCAAACAGACCGCTCTCTTTGAGAATATCGACATTGATGCCGGCTTTGAGCAGATAGTTTTTCAACCCGCTATTACTGTTAAGAGCATAGCCGAGTTCCAGAGACCTGGCTGTCTCAGATGAAATCTGCCTTTGTTTCAGATAATCCAAAACCTGCGCTCCGTGCTGAAAGAGATTCTCGGTAAAGAATTCTTTTGCCAGTTTGTAAACCTGCATGAGCAGGTCACGCTTGGTGGAAACAACTCTGGGTCGGTCAATTTCAGGAATAGGAATACCGGCACGCTGTGCCAGTTTCTTCAAAGCTTCAATGAAAGTCAGTTTTTCATATTCCTGCACAAAAGTAATGGTATTCCCGGCTTTTCCGCAAGAGAAGCATTTATATATCTGTTTTTGCTGGCTTACGTTCAGAGAAGGATGGCTGTCATTATGAAAGGGACATAGACCGCGATAGCTGCTGCTACCTGCTTTTTTGAGCGCAATATAGCTGCCGATGACATCCACGATGTCATTGCTTCTGCGTATCTGGTCGATTAAGCTATTATCCAATCCACTATTCCTTAAACTGTGATAACCGTCACGCCGCTACCACCGGCTTCTTGTGGGGGGGTGCCAAAGGTCAAAACCTGCTTCTTCATTCTCAGGTAGTTTTGTATTTTGGTGCGGAGTGCTCCCGTGCCTTTGCCATGCACAATTCTCAGACTGTGCAAACCCGCCACGACGGCAGCATCAATAAATTCCTCAATCAAAGGCTGCGCTTCATCAAAGGTCAGCCCCAAAAGTTTCAGTTCAAAGTGAGCAGTTGCAGGAGCTTTGACTTTGGCATAGGTCTGAGTCTTGACTGCTTCAACCTGAGCTTGCTGACTCTCCATCAGGTTTGCACGTTTGGTCTTGAACCGGATGCCGTTCATATCCACAAAAACATCTTTATCTTTTAGCTCAACAATCACGGCATTGGTTTCAAAATCGGCTAACCAGACCGTGTCACCGGGTTGCGGGTCAAAGACCAGCTTTCTGTGCTTGGTGTCAAAGTCGTTTATCTTGTCCAGATTTTCACTTTGCAAATCCTGCAGTCTGGAAACCATGTCAGTTGTCTTTTTCTTGCGTTCCTCGCGGTCAGTATGCTTCAGTTCATCCAGTTCATTGAGCAGAACCTTTTGTTTATCAATCAGTTCCTGCTGATGTTCTTTGAGCAGTTCCTTGCGTTTGGATTTGAGTTCGTCGTCAAATTTCTTGATGCGTTGCTCATATTCTTTGATGGTAGCTTCGAGGTTTTTGCTTTTGAGCTTCACTTGCCAGCTTTCGGTTGCCAGCAGTTTTTTTTCTTCTGCCAGCTTTTTTATCATTTCGGTAAATTCCAGATTCTGGCTGCCGGTCAGGTGTTTTGCCCTTGCAATCAGTTCAGGATTTAAGCCCAAAGAAGCAGCCACTTCTATAGCAAAACTGTCTCCCGGAAAACCAAGCTGAAACAGATAGGTCGGAATCAGCGATTTCATATCAAACTGCATTGCTGCGTTGGTGCATCTGTCACGGTTTTCGGCAAAGACCTTCAGAGCCGTGTAATGCGTGGTGACCATCCCTTTGGCGTGTTTGTCCAAAAGATTTTCCAAAATCGCCTGCGCCAGTGCGCTGCCTTGCTGCGGGTCTGTCGCAGCCCCGATTTCGTCCAAAAGCACCAGAGTCTTTTCATTACAGATATCCAGCATCGCTTTAATCTTGGAGATATGTGATGAAAAAGTACTCAATGCCTGTTCAATGGACTGCTCGTCACCGATATCGGCAACCACGTTGTCAAACAGACCGATTTCTGTGCCGTCTTCCACAGGAATTGGAAGTCCGGTCAAAGCCATTAAAGTCAATAGCCCAACTGCTTTGAGCAGAACAGTTTTTCCGCCTGTGTTGGGACCACTCAGCACCAAAAAGTCAAAGTCATTCCCCAGTTTCAGCTCAAATGGAATAACTTTGTTGACTTCACCTTTTTGCAATATCATCAGCGGATGCCGCGCTCTCTTGAACAATAGCTGAGGTGTTTTTACTATTTCGGGAATCTTGCTTTGCAATGTTTTTCCCAGCCTGCCGCAGGAAAACCAGCAGTCCAGTTCCGACAGCATGGCATAATTGCTTTCCAGTTGCGTTTGAAAAGCTCTGATATCATCCGTGAAAGCCTGAAAGATACGGAATATCTCGCGCTTTTCTTCCTGCTGCAGCATCTGCAAGTCGTTATTGACGCCCACCACATCTTCCGGCTCCATAAAAACAGTGGCTTTGCTGCCGGAGTGACCCTGCACAATGCCTTTTATCTGAGAAACATAAGATTCCTTGACCGGGATGACGTAACGTCCGTCTCTCTGCGTGACGAATTTTTCCTGCAGGGCATGTTCAAAGGCAGGCTCAAGGAATTTCTTTTGCAGACTGCGGATTATCTGTTCACGCAGCAGCACTTTCTTTTTGCGGATGCGTTTGAGTTCTTCCGAAGCGGAGTCTTTGACTTCGCCATCAGCATCAAAGATGCGTTCAAACTGCTGGCAGATATGAGGCAGGGGAAAGAGCTTTTTGAGTAGCTTATAGAGTTCTTTGTAGCCTTCCAGTTCAGCTCTGCGTTCACAAATTCCGCTTGCCAGAGCTGCATTGAGATAGACCAGCCGAAATTCCTCATAATCAAACACAACCTGTTTGGTATCATTAAAAACCTCATCCAGAGGAAGCAACTCTTCGAAATTGAAGTCGTGCCCGTGTTTCAAGCCTTCCTGAATTTCTGAAAGCAATTTCAGCCTGTAATTGATGATGGCAACGTCGGAAAGTGGAGTGAGCTTTAAAGCCAGTTCCAGACCTGCAGTGCTTTGACAGCCGTTGCCGATGTAATCGACTATTTTGTCATATTCCAGGTCATGAAAGAGTTTATGCAGCATATATTTTGGTTATTTTTTGTACTTTGGAATGTTCGCTATAGTGGAATCAGCTTCATTTGACAATTTGCTTTTTAATTTAAAGGAAGTATACATCTCGCCTCTGACAACTTTCACCGCAGAATAGACCCTGTGTTTGACGTTGTTTTCCAAAGGTCTGGATAAAGCCGGAACTACATCTATTAGAATGGATAGTACTACAATCAGCAGCAGTCCTGTCATAAAACCGAATAAGGCTCCCATGGCAGAATTGATGAAGGACATGTGAATCAGTTTGAGTGTTCGTTCCAAAATCAGCTTGATTATCTGCACGATGATTGCAATCATGGCAACAATCAGAATAACCGCCAGAATGGTAGATAGCAGCGTTCCGAGATGAAGTTTGATAATTAAGCCCTGTTTGACCATGGGGAAATAGTGAGCAACCAGGAAAAACACCATGATTACGCCCACCAGGTGAAGTAACGTTCCGATAAAGCCTTTGCGCCAGCCTCTCCACATCAGATAAACAATGAAGAGTAAGATCAACCAATCAAAGATACCCATGTTTGTTACCTACTTTATTTAGCCATATTAAAAGGAAAGTGATGAGGAGGTTTGACTCCCCATCACACAAAGCTTCAAATGATAACTAATGAGATATATTGTCTAATCTATATCCTTATCATTATCCATTTACTTCATGAAACGCATTTGTTTGCGTTGAGCTTTGACCATTTTGCGACGGGATACGTTATCCTCGCGTTTTTTCTTGACGCTCGGTTTCTCGTAAGCCTGATGCTTCTTGATCTCTGACAGAATGGCTGCCTTTTCGCATTTCTTTTTGAATCGCTTCAATAAAATATCAAAAGGTTCAGTTTCTTTGGCTGTAACTGTCGGCACTAAATCACCACCTTCTTTTTACAGGATATGAAGCCAAAAACTGAGATTGTACTTTTGTGTCAAGCAGAAATGCTGCGTGTTATTTCTTATCTTTGTCTTTTTCTTTGGCTCGTGCTTTTTCAGGTCTGTGCCTAAGGGTTTAATGGTCTTTTCGATATCCGATTTGAAGGTATCCCAGGCTGACTTATCAGTGTACTTAGCTTCTTCCAGCTTGGTTCTGAGTTCTTTGGTTTTTTTTATTCATGAGCTTCTGCTTTTTTGTCATCCGGAGATTTGGAGTTCACGGAAAACCAATGAGCCAAAAGAGGAAGACAATAATCCCTTTCACAGTTTTTCCTCAATTGTATATCGGATTTCAATCGGTATTCAGTCAATATCCAGTCGGATTCAATTCGACTGGATACCGACTGGATACCGATAGGATTTCGACAAAGAACTGAGGAATAAAAATGTATTGACAAAACAAGAGGTATCACAGCTTTCTCGTTTACAGTTTGAGAAATGAATTTATCCGACTTGAGAATCTCATCAATAATGCTTACTTGAAACCTGTGAGGAGGTAATGATGGTACTGAGCGAGATACGTCAGGAAGCCCGAGGCAAGATGCAGGGCTTATGGGGAACTTGTGTTCCAATCTGGTTGATTTACATTCTTATTATGATGGTTCCGGGGATTATTTTTAGCAAAATACCCGTAGTTCAGTTTGTGATTTCTTTGGTGTTGGGGGGTCCGTTTATTTATGCGCTTTCCAAAATATTCTTACGGATATGTAATGATGAAGTTATTGAAATCGGACAATTGTTCGAGGGGTTTAGTGAATTCACGCGTGCTTTCACGGCTTATGCTCTGATGATGCTATATGTACTTCTCTGGACTCTGCTTCTGATTATCCCCGGGATAATCGCCGGATTGGGTTATGGCATGACCTTTTTTATCATGGCTGATAATCCGAATATCGCTGCCGGCGATGCTTTGCGGCAGAGTAAAGAAATGATGAATGGGCACAAGTGGGAACTTTTTTGGCTGGGCTTATCGTTTATCGGCTGGATGCTTCTCTGTATAGTTACTTTTGGCATCGGTCTGCTGTGGTTAGAAAGTTACATCATGGCTTCTTATGTGGTTTTCTATCAAAAGATTAGTGGCAAGAAAGGAAAGGTTGAATTAACGCCTGATGAGAAGTTTTTCAAGGAAACAGCAAGCATACTTTAAGGGGTGATATTATTAAACGGATTGTACTGACAAGTCTCATTCTAACCGTCATTCTGCTGATGGCAGGTTGCGGAAACAAACCGGAAGCGACTGCACAGAAATTTTTATCAGCAATGGAAAAGCGTGATTTTAGCGGAGCCAAACAATACGTAACGCAGGATTCTCAGAAAATAATGGATTTTCTTAAAGTTATGTTTGAAAAAATGGCTCCTGAACAAAGAGAAGATACGTCCCATCTTAAATTCAAAATCCTGAATTCCACTATTCAAAAAGATACTGCCACAATCACTTATGAGGAAACAGCGGTTTGGGATAATGGGTCGAGTAATGCCGGCAATGAAAGCCCCACTACCAAAGAACTGCAGATGGTCAAAGAAGACGGCAAATGGAAGGTTCAGTTTAAGCAGTAAAATTCTGGTTATTTTATTGCTTTCCGAGGTTGTTACACTGATTCTGCTCATTATTCTAATGTAGCTGTACTTTACAGGTACAGCTCTGCTTCTTTACCTTAAGGGAAACCGGTTAGCTGTGCGCAAATGACTGAGTCATTTGCCATTCTGCTTTATTTACTTTTCTTGCTTCAAGCCAATTCTGTATAATACACGCACCTGGGTTTCGACTGTCACATCAGGTGCATACATTCCTCCTGAGTCTTCTGTCATATCTACAGTGGCTTCAGATTTATCGTATTTAGTAACCGAATTCGATACACCCGGGAAATTATTGCCTCTGAAATAGCCGTCCATTTGGGTATTCCAGGGCAACTGGTCAAACGGTGCTTCATCTATCAGCAGGATATCCGTTATCGCAACACCCAAAATACGGGTTATAGTATCCCGCTGTTCGGCGATACGGTTGAAAGCGACCTCTCTTGCCTGCTGTCTTGCTTTTGCCTGATTATCAAGTGAATAACTGATATATCCTATCTTTTCCACCTTTTTATCAGTCAGGATAAGAATTGCTTCATCGAGTTTGGTCAAATCATGTAAGGTGATGCTTGTAGATAGTGTGGCACTATAGTCTTTTTTATCGGAAAGGAAAGAGTCATTCAAATTTCTTCCTGAAGTGAAACTTCCCGTAGCAAAGCTATCTTCTCCGATTCCAATTATTTTCAGCGCATCTGTGATATCCGTGACCTGCTTTTTTGCTTTGGCGACTGCCTCTCTCAGCGTTGCACCGAAACCGGTTGTATTAAAGGAAAATACTGCCTTATCTGCTTTTAAGATTACCTTGCCCGAAGCTTCGAGGCAAAGATGATGGTCAGGAAACAGATTTTCATTCTTGGCTTCTGTGGCAAACAGAATCTGACAGAACAAGATAACGATTAGTAATGCATATATCGGTTTCATGTGTCCTCCTTGAAATAATCAGGTAATTTATTTCTTATTTACTTTGGTCGTGTCTATTTGAGTAACGAAATTGATAGAGTTTTTTTCAAACAGGGGGATTGCCAGTTCCTTGTTTACGGTGCTATAGTAAATATCAGCAGGTGACTGGAAAGCATCTGTGAGCTTGGTTCTATCCGAAAAATCAGGCTTGAATTTGTGCAGGATTTTATCCGTCCAACTGGAGACCAGCCAATTGCCTTCCAGGTCTTTGGTGATACCGTCTGCCAGAAAAACTATGGTATTGGGGATGGCTTTCAGCTCTCTGCTTTTCAAATTAAGCATTTGGATGGGGGCATCTGCTCTGAAGGAAACTATATAGAGCAAGGAAGTTGTGTCCTGCTGCACATAGTAAAGTCCGTTTGGACTGTTCAAGTCCTTGTGTTTAAAGGTTTCTCCCTTTTTTTTGACGGAATTATACATAACGATGGAATTGTTTTTCATGTCACTGGCAAAAATCTGGTTATCGGTTGAAACGGCAATATCATTCAAATAAACAGCACCGGGGACATCATAGCGTAGTATTTCTTTGCCGTTCTTTAGTTTATAGCCTACAATCTGAGTTACATTGGTTACATAGACATTATCTTCGGATACCGCCATGCCCTTGGGAGAAACCAGCTTGGTTTTATTGAAGACGGAAAACTTCTGCTTGTTCTGGAGGGAAAGAATATTTCCGGTTCCTGCCATGGAAATCAGGTATTCATTGGTAATGTGATTCCAGACCACGCTTTCGGGGTTTATGATCCGATAGGGGTTTTCCTTTTTGCAGGAAAGAGCAACCGCTGAGATAATGCAGAGGACGATAATCAGTTTACGCATGTCTAACTCCTTGTATATAATGTATGTAGTACCGCATTTATGCGGTTTTTTCTTTCATATATACGTTGTTGCTAATAGAAAAACCGCATAAATGCGGTACTACATACTTTTACAATATCTTCCAGACTGTGCCGTCTTTGGTGTCTTTGACTTCCAGACCGAAGGCAATCAGTTCATCCCGCAGCTTGTCGCTGGCAGCCCAGTCTTTATTCTGACGGGCAAAGTTGCGTTGTTGCACCAGAGCTTCTATAGTCATTAGCTTTTCGGGGTCTATGGTCTTGACTAATCTGGATTCGATATTTTGGAAAAAGCCGAGGACACTGCCAAGCTCTACTAATAGTTTGGCGGCTGCCTGACGTTCAATGAGTTTTAGAGTGCCATTCTTAGAGATATTTGCCAATTCGAATAGTACTGCAAAGGCTTTGGCAGAATTAAAATCATCATCCATTGCGGCAGTAAAGTCGTCTGAATATCTGCTATCCAGAGCTGCAACATCTATTTTATCTGAGTCAAGTTTGAGCCAATCAATGTCTGTTAAAGCTGAATAGAAGTTTTGGACGGCAGTCTTGCTTTCTTCAATCAAGTCACGGTTGAAGTCAATCGGGCTGCGGTAATGCTTGGATAAAAAGAAAAAGCGGATGGCTTCCGCATCATAGACATCCAGGATTTCACGGGCTGTGAAGAAATTATTCAGGCTTTTGGACATCTTTTCCCCTTCAATATTGAGGAAGCCATTGTGCATCCAATAGTTGGCAAGCGGTTTCCCCGTCGTGGCAAGTGCCTGGGCAAGTTCGTTTTCGTGATGCGGGAACATCAAATCAGTGCCGCCGCCATGAATGTCAAAGGTTACGCCCAGCAGGTCTCTTGACATGACCACACACTCAGTATGCCAGCCGGGACGTCCTTTTCCCCACGGACTTGACCAACTCGGTTCTCCGGGTTTGGCGGCTTTCCACAAGGTGAAGTCAGCCGGATGCTGCTTATTCTCATTCTCTTCCACTCTGGCACCGGCTTTCTGGTCTTCCAGTTTCTTGCCGCTGAGCTGACCATATTGAGGCAGCTTGGAAACCGCAAAATAGACATCGCCGCCACTTTCATAAGCAAAACCTTTGTCCACCTGCTCTTTGATTAAATCAATCATATGCTGGATATATGCAGTGGCTTTGGGTTGAAAGGTTGGCTGTTTGGTGCCCAAACGCGCCACATCTTCCAGAAAAGCCTTGGAATATTTATCGGCAACTTTTGAAAAAGGTATATTCTCTTGGATGGACTGAGCGATGATTTTGTCCTCAATATCCGTGATATTTTGCACATAGGTCACTTCAAAACAGCGGTATTCCAAATAACGCCTCACTACGTCAAAAGTGATGAAAGCACGTGCATTCCCGATATGGAAATAGTTATAAACAGTGGGTCCGCAGGCATAGAGTTTGACCTTGCCGGGTTCAATCGGCACAAACTCTTCTTTCTGGCGGGACAAGGTGTTGTAAATCCTCATTAATAAAACCTCAGATATAGAAATATACTTATCTATACTTCCATATTTTACGATAATGAATTGAGGTCAATAGAAATTGTCTTGGGGCAGCATCTGCTATTTCTGTAAAAGCAACTTCCCGGTGATATTAGCGCTTGATTTAGTTGAAACCTTATAGATATATAATCCTGCAGAAGCCTTGTTATTGTTTTTTGTAGTACCATCCCAAATCAGTTCATGAGAAAGAGCAGCCTTGGCATTAGAAGATAGTGTTTTAACCAACTGCCCTTTCAAATTATAGATTGATACTTTTAGTGTCTCTGGTTGTTTGAGCTCTATTTTGATGGTAGTATTATTATTGAAGGGATTGGGATATGCAGTATTGGATAAAATAGCCGGAGAATAGGTAGGGTTGGAATTACTGACAAATTCTGCTATTTTCATTATGTAGAGATGCCTTGTGCCATTATTGTATGAATAATATATAATATCTCCCACAGCATTAGTTACACCAACTCCAATATTAGATGCATCTATCATTATAAAAGTAGTATCAGTTATTGATTGATTTTGATAATCTATACAAATGAATTTGCGGGGATTGTTATTTGTCCCTGCAATGCCCAAAGCATATCTCGTGCTTAATCGAGTCAGAGAAAAGGGATTAGTATATGATAACAGGTTTGGAAAGCCATTATCTTCAATAAAACCCGATCCTGTGTACAGGTAGTTTTTAAATAAGTTCTCATTATTATCAACACAACTGAATATGTCATTCATGTAAGGAACCATGTATGTATAATCCCAAATCTCAGACAGCCAAAGCATAGTACAATACAAATAATCATTAACTAAACGAATAAAACCGAAACACCCATAATACTCATCCCAAGAAGGGTCATAAAATCCGAAAAGTGCTATATATGTATTATTAGAAATAGGTTGAGTCTGAATTTGGATATAGTCCATTAAGTCTTGAAAAGCGTATTGAACAGTTATATTGGTAATGCTCAATTGATCATCTATGAGGAAATTATATTGAGGTGTTACATTATACCAATTGCCAAAATGAACGAAAACATGATTATTGTCAATAGGTATATAATTTGGATACCCTCCATAATTTGACATAAGGAATTCTTCTACATTTGTAGTCATGTTAAAAGAGTATATCTCTGATGAGGATAGGTGGTTATAAATAATCCTGTCGGTTCCGAGATGTACACAATAGCCCCATTCTGTACGTGGATATATATAATGTTGAACATTTATTGTACTATCTACTGAAAGCATGTGTTCTTGCCAATAGGTTATGTTAATATAAAGCTTACCTAAATGCTTCGTATAGCCCGGACCCGAATAATGGTTTTGTGTTGTATAATAAGTAAAGATTTGCTGGGGTTGACTCATCAACCCTGAAGGACTACAAGTCCAATGTATCAAAGCAAATCTATCAAATGCAAAATCAATTCTAAAAAAATGCAAAAGACTATCTGAGAATGTAGTTACATAGTCATAGTCTTCAGTCAGGGCAAGACTATGAATCAGGTTTATTCTTGATATAGCATGTAAAGTAATTATATTACACGATAGAATGCATAATAGCAGGAGTAATAATAAAAGCCTTGTCATATAAGCCTCCAGAAGATTAATTCTCAGGAACGCTGACGTAGGCAGCTTAATTAATTGTTTATATTTAAGTCAAGGAAAATGATTATGGAATTAGTTAGTTTATTGGAGAACGGTGAAAGCAGTGATTCTGGTGTTTTGTTTATAGTTGATAATATTGGGTTGATAGATGGCATCCACTTTCTCAAGAGGATGGTGTTCCACAATAACCATGCCTTCAGGAGCAAGCAATTCCTTTTC
>Ga0247841_10004169_pt1 | contig 25258 bp, 25 predicted proteins | sample LaCruzMarch2015__2_FD_192410 | JGI IMG/M metagenome (GOLD analysis project Ga0247841, IMG submission 192410) | Freshwater microbial communities from meromictic Lake La Cruz, Castile-La Mancha, Spain - LaCruzMarch2015_18m | ecosystem: Environmental > Aquatic > Freshwater > Lake | place: Spain... | reverse complement strand
CGGGAAGTCCTCGCGGGGCTGGTGAAATCACACGAGGACTGGAACGACCAAATAGCCAGAGTCGTCGGGCGTCCGGTGGGATGGACTGACTCATACCTCGACGCCGCACGGCATATTTTGTCGAACGCAGACATGAGCCACCGCGAAGCCAACTCCGACACAAAATGAGCAATCAAATCACAACCGAATCTGAGTCCAACCGCGTAGCGGTTGGCTCGATGGACTTGTTAGCGGGCTTCTCCCGGATGGCCTGCCCCTGCGGAAAATCTATGGATTTCGAGCTGTGGTGGAGGCCGGACTTCCCGGCGACATACCGGGTAAAATGCACGGTCTGCGGATTCGTGGGGCCGGAGCACTCGATCCGAATTATTCCAGCTAACAAGCAGATGAGCAACGGCGAGCAGATGCCTGACAAAAGCAAATGACTTTCTACCAACGCAAAAGAGCGAAGGCTAAATCCGAAAGGGGTCGCAGGATGGCGAACGCTCGCTGGGCAAGGGATCGGGCGAGGCGGGATTTTATCGCGGAGCATGATCCGTGCGTCCCGGGACGGGTTCTCCGGCGGATCATAGATATTGACGAGACGATCGGGACCATGACCGAAATCGTGATGAGGGATTTCGATTCCACCAGGGAGATCCGCCGGAAGCTGGTTTCGATAGGGCTAACCCTCGCCAAATGTCGCTCTCTTGAATTTGTGAAAACTCAACCCCCATTCCCCCGCCGTGCGTGAAAGCTTCGACGTTCAAGACATCAAGGCCAGGCTTTCGTTCCTGAGGCTGATGGAGATTGCCGGGCTGGAGATGCGGCGATCCGGCCCGAATTTCGTCACCTCGTGCCCGTTTCACGCTGAGCGTTCCGCTTCCTTCACGGTTCATGCGGACTCTCCTGATCACGGGCATTGCTACGGCTGCGGGTGGAATGGGGACATCTTTGATTTTTGGCAGTCGCATCGGCGGGTGGATTTTTTTTGTGCCGTTACGGCACTTGCGTCATTTGCGTCGGTGGCCCCGGTGCGTCATGCAAAAAATATCGACGCGGCACAAGTGCCGCAAATGACACGAATGGCGGCATCAAGGGTAAAACCACCGCTCCCGCGCTTGAGGGCATTAAAAGAAGAGGAGATCGAGGCGCTTGCAGCGCTCAGGGGCCTAAGCCCTGCGGGCATCGCTGCGGCGGCGGCGGACAAACGGGTGGCGTGGTGCAAATGGCCGCAGTTCATCGATTACAGGGGCGCGTGGGACGAATTCGAGGATTCCTCGCCGGCATGGGTCGTGACGGATGGCGCGCGGGCTGTCGCGCAATTCCGCCGGCTCGATGGTGGGCAGTATCTCACAAAGGAGGGCAAGACGATCAAGGCGTGGACGAAGGGATCGCCAACCTGGCCGATCGGTGCGGCGGAGATCGGGGCCCGGGCGGCGGTGATCATGGTGGAGGGTGGCGCGGACATGCTGGCAGCTTATCACTTTCTGGAAATGTTCCGCCGGCTGCACAAGGTGGCTGTGTGCTCGATGCTGGGGGCGTCCATGCGGATCGCGGAAGATGCGCTTGGCTTCTTCGCCAGAAAGCGCGTGCGTATCATCATGGACGAAGATGAACCAAAGGACGCGCGGGGGATCCGGCCAGGCTGTGAGGCGGCGGCGCGGTGGACGGGACAGTTGATCGGCGCCGGCGCGGCGGTGGAGACGTTCTCTCTGGCCGGTCTGCTCAAAAAGGACGGCTCCGCCGTCAAGGATTTGAACGACTTGGCGGTCGTTGACGAGGCGGCGTGGATCGATGGCGAACTGCGCGCGGCATTTTTCGATTTTGATTTTTAAACAATGGATGCAAACCAACCAGTAAAGCGCCGGGGACGGGCGGTGAAGTCCGGGAAGGGAAAAGCGGCGGAATTCAAGGCGGGCGGCGCGGCGGGGCCGAAGGAATTCAACCCGGAGGCAATATCGTCAGAACTGAACCTGTGGTGGGAGAACGGGGACGGCACCAGCTTTTTGCTGGGGGACGGAAAGGGGACGTGGAGCCGCTGGCCGGAAAAGAAGATCATGAATCTGCTGCGGTCGAAATTCGTCCGACTGAAACCGCGGGAAGGCGAAACACTCGGGGAGGCTGACCAGGTGCTTATGCACACGATGCAGAATCGGCGACTGGAATTGGCGCTGTCTGCGATCGCGGGGTATCCGGCAGGCATCTATGACTTGAACGGCCTGCGCGTGCTGGTGCGGACGTCGCCGCGCATCGTCGAGCCAAAAGAGGGGAAGTGGGATTCCATTTATGCGCTCATCCATTCGAAGCTGGATTTTTCCTACTCGGATGATGAGGGGCATGGGCTGGATCAGACGCCGTATTTCCACGGGTGGATGAAAACCGCGCTGGAGGGCTTGTATCTGGGCGGGCCGGGGAACTTTCGCCCGGGCCAGTGTTGCATTTTTGCGGGTCCACGTGATTCCGGGAAGAGCCGCCTGCAACACCAGGTCATCACGGGTTTGCTGGGCGGCCGGAGCGCGGATCCCGGGCCGTATTTGTTCGGGCGCACGGATTTCAATGGGGAAATGTTCTCCGCTGAGCACCTGATGATGGAAGATCCCGCGTCGTCCACCAAGACTGCCGATCGTGTGTTTTTTGGAGAGATGCTCAAGCAACTTGTCGTGAACGACACGCAGAGGCTTCACAGGAAGCGGGAGGATGCGATGGTGGTCTCGCCTTTTTTCCGCACGACGATCAGCATCAATGACGATCCGGATAAAATGCGCGTGCTGCCTTTGCTCACGCCGGACATGAAGGACAAGGTCCACCTGTTTCTCGTGTCAGGATGCCCCCTGCCTGTGCCTGCAAAGACCCTGGAGGAGCGCGCAGCGTTCCGGGCAAGCATTGCTGCCGAGTTGCCAGCTTACGCGTGGTTTCTGCTCAATGAATTCAAGATCCCCGAAGCAATGCACTCGGCTCGGTTCGGGGTGAAGGAATGGCATCATCCCGCGCTGGCCCTCGAGTTGTTCGATGATACGCCGGCGGCAGAGCTCCTTCAGATCCTCGACGCGGCCACGTTCTTCCCCGATGACGAAAAGTTGTGGGATCACGAAAGTGATTCAAAGTCGAAGGGCGAGTTGTGGGAGGGGACGGCCCTGTCTTTGGAGCGTTTGATACTGGACGACAAGTGCAGCGTGAAAACAGAAGCCAAGAAATTGTGTATGCATAACAAGGTTGATCGCCTCCTTTCTCGCTTGAAAGAGGATCAGCCTGAACGTGTTGCACAACACCGGACAAAGCTTGCCCGCAACTGGGTTATTTCGCGTCCTTCTTCACTGTAGCAAATCCGTCATTGGTGACAGCAGCATGACTTGTTTTCAAGTTCGTGCGTCAACCTTAGATTGCACAGGATCAATGATTAACGCAAAGCATGACGCGTTGACGCTGCTTTTCTATTGTGCCAGTGCGATGGTGAAAGGTTTTTGATTATTATTCTTGAACAGATGATTATGAAGCATATGCGTCACTTCTATTATATATCCAAGAGGATAAACAAATTAAGGTTGGCGTTTAGGCAGGCTGAGTGCTGCCGCAAGTGTCATTTTATGGCAGTTATGACAGGGGGGGGTAAGGAATCTTTTTAATTCCGCCCTCAGTCGAAGGTGTCGCGTCGCAACGCAAGGGTTTGCGACAGGATGCCGGTTTTTTTGTGACAATTTGACAGCGACCAGCAATTACAATGCTGACCGAAACAGAGAAAGTGGCCGTCCTTCGCGTCGAACGGATGGAACTCGCTGTGCTGAAACCTCATCCGCGCAACCCTCGGGTTCATCCCAAGGAGAATTCGCCGGAGTGGGACGCGCTGCGCCGGAGCCTTGATCGCGATTATTTCGACCCATTGGTAGTGAACGTCCGGAATGGGATGCTGGTTTCCGGGCATCTTCGCCACAAAGTGCTGATCGCTTCCGGGTTCATTGCCGCCGATGTCTCTGTGGTGGACTATGACGAGGCCACACACGTCGCTAGGATGATCGCGGCGAACCAACTCCTCGGAGAGTGGGAGCAAGAGATCCTGGCCGGGCTGGCCGGGGATATCGCCCGCGCCGGCCTCGATGCCGGATTCGCGGGCATGACGGAAAAGGAACTGGCCGCGCTGCTCGAAGGTCCGGAAGTCCAAGACGACACAGAGACGGCCACGGAACTTGTCTCCCAGGCAGAAGAGATCGCAAAGCAATGGCAGGTGAAGAAAGGAGATCTTTATTCCGCCGGCGGGCAGCGCGTGCTTTGTGGCGACTGCACCGATCCGGAGAATTGGAGGGTTTTACTCGGGGAAAAATTGGCTGACATGGTGTGGACGGATCCGCCATACAACGTCAACTACGACTCGATCCAACAGCGGCGCCTCGATTTGAAACGTGGCGAGGGAAAGACTCCTCGGGCAAAACCGGAGGAAATTCTGAACGATGATCTGAGTGAGAAGGATTACGGCAAACTCTTGGCGGCCTGCTTTGCCGTTGCCTTTCAATTCACGAAGCCCGGCGGATCGATTTATTGCGCACACGCCGACAGCTACGGATTGCTCACACGCCAGTCCCTCGCGGTGGCCGGATTCTATTTGGCGCAATGCCTGATCTGGGTGAAAAATTCCTTCACACTCGGTCGGCAGGATTACCAGTGGCAGCACGAGCCGGTGCTTTATGGTTGGAAGCCCGGGGCCGGTCATTATTGGCAGGGCGGCTTTTGCCAGTCCAGCGTCTTGGATGATGAGCCGAATTTGAGCAAGCTCTCGAAAGAAGAGCTTGTCGCGCTCGTTGGCCAGCTTCGCAACGCGAGAGAAACCACCGTTATCCGGGAGCCTCGAAATACCGGAAATTCCCTGCACCCCACCGTGAAGCCTCTGCCGCTGGTGGCCCGGCATATTTGGAATTCGAGCAAACGCGGTGACACCGTGATGGAACTATTCGGGGGCAGCGGAACAACGCTTCTCGCTGCGGAACAAACCGGGCGGCTCGGGGTAGCGACGGAACTCGACCCGAAATTCTGTGCCGTCATTCTGGAACGGCTGACTCGGTCCGGACTTAAGGTGGAGAAAATACGCGATGGAACCCCCGCATGATCTCAAGGACATTCGCCTCGACACGGATATCGAGGCTGCGGCTGCCTTGCTTGATCAGCCGCGGGCTGAGCCTCAGTTTGCGTTGGATAGTAACCGCTTCCATTTCCACCGGGCGAAGGCAGAGGAAAAGCGAAATCGACGTGGGATCAAGAGCTTGATTCGCCCCGAGAACGCCCGGGCTGTCCTTGATGTGCTTCCATCCGATCCCTCAGATCGCACGCACTGCCTGCTGCGCGGCGACTTCGTTCTTTGCGATCTCATCCCCGCCATTGTCCGGGCGCGCGGGCATTGCCCCCATCTCCGAATTGCAACCCTCGGCATGAGCGTCGCCAACGCCGACACGCTCGCGGGTCTTGTTGCCCGCGGCGAGGTGTCCAGGTTGTCCCTGATCGTCAGCTCTTATTTTCAGCAGGTGGACAAAACTACCGTATTCCAGGCAGTGACAGCCCGGCTCGCCGGCATTGCCACGATCACAATCACCCGCAGTCACGCAAAAGTGATCTGTCTGCCGACGGCCTCGGGCGACCATTACGTCATTGAGGGAAGCGCAAATCTGCGGAGCTCCGACAACATCGAGCAAATGCTTATCACCAACGATCCCGCCACGCACGCATTCCACGCGGCCTGGCTCGACGAACTAACCGGAAGACATGGAAACTCCGCAAGTCTCACCTGATCTTGCCGCGAAGGTTCTTGCCGCTGACACGCGCAATGTGATCAAAGCCGTTGGCGAGGGGGGAGCTTTGCCGGTCGCGCACCGAAAGGTCATGGAGGGTTTGCTGACGCCTGAACTCGCCTCGCAGCGACGCGCCGTTTCCCTTCTGGGAAAATTCTGTGACGGTCAAGACCTCACCCCCTCGCAGTGGGAAGAGGTCCGGAACACACATCCGAACTTTGCAAATCAACCCATCCCGCCAAGCGTTGAAGCGTTTCGCGCGGAGACCGAGCCGGATCGGTCGGTCAAGCTGACGAAAACCGACGAATCCCGCTACGAAAAACTCTACGGCAAAAAATGGCGGCAGATCCGCCGGTGGATTGAGCGCGGCGAGGAACGCGCGGACCCGTGCCCGCTTCATGACCCGTCCAAAATGCCGGACTGGTGGTCGCGCAACATGAAGTGGCGCGTGCCCGCAGAAATCGAGATGGCCGCAATCTCGTCCGCAAAGCCTTCTCCCGCGCCGGAGACGGAACCTGATCCGGCAGACAATCCACCCCATGCCTCCGCTCCCCCTCGCCCGATGGTTAACCCGATTATTGATCTGGAGAGCATCGATCCCGAGGAAGGCGACCGCCTCCGTGAACTCAAGCAGATCCAGGCGGCGAAATTTACCCAGCTAAAAAACGCGCTAAAAGGCGGCGAGGATTGCGCGATGCTCGAAAGCAAATACCTCAAGCTTTCCGAGACGATCGACAAGATCGAGACGCGCGTCACTGAGCGACTGAAAAAACGCGGCCTTTTTATTTTGCGCGAGGCCGTCGAGCGCGATCTCGCTGCCGCGGCGGAGCTCCTGCGGCAGAGCCGGACATCGATGGTGCGGCGCGTGCAGGAATTGTGCCCGTCGTTAAGCGCGGAGCAGCGAGCCGAAGTGACCGCAGCGATCGAACGCGCCCGGGTTTCCGAGGAGCGCATGCTTTGCCAACTGGAATCTTTATCAACCAATGACCTCCTCCGCGAGCTTGCCGCCTGAGATTCTGAATCACGACTGGCGGCGCTCGTTGGTGGCCCAAGCCGTGTCCCGCGCCTTCACGCCGCCGCCGGATACAGAGATATGGGAATGGGCGGATGAGGTTGTCTTGCTTCAGAACGAGGACGCGGCCGAGCCCGGGGAATACCGCAGCAGCAAAACCCCATGGACGCGCCGCCTTCAGGTTATCATCCGCCACACGAAAATGTGGGTATGGGATTGGACCCTGTCCCGATACGTCCAGGTCAACGTCACGGAATTCAACGTCCAGAAATCCAGCCAGAGTGGATATAGCGAGGCGGCTTTGAATGGCATTCGTTGGTTCGTGAGTTACCGCCCGCGCAATACGATCTACGCAATCGATTCGGCGGAAGAGGCAAAAAAAATCGCGCGGCGGCTGCTCAGAAGCTTCAAATTTCTCGACCAGTCCATCTTCACCGGAGATCCCGACGACATCAAAACCCTCGAGTTCCAACTCCGGGGCATGGAGCTCCTTTTCTACGGATCCTTTTCGAGCGGAAAGTTTGCGAACAAGCAGGCTCCGTTCACGGTCTCCGATGAAGTTGAGGAGCACGGGAAGTTCATTCTGGGCGATCTGGCATCCCGGAAAAAGACGAGCACCGGCGGGCTGCAAATCAATCTCTCCAAGCCGAAGCTCAAAGGCGGACCGATCAACAAGGCGTTCCTGCGCGGCAACCAGGAGGAATTCTTCGTCCCCTGCCCGCACTGCGGTCACAACCAGTTTCTGACATTTTTTCCGGAGGAACGCGACGTGCCGTTTCACGACTTCAACGATCTGATCGAGGTTGCCCCGGGCGAGTTCATGCCCCGCCCGCTCCCGCTTGGCGAGACGCGGAAGATGCGCACCGGTCGGTTTGTTTTCGACCACTGCAAAAACCTTCTTGGGAAATGGGACCGCCTCCGCGTCCAGAACGAAACGTATTACGAGTGCGCCGCCTGCCAGGGGAAAATCGAAGAGCACCACAAACGGTGGATGTTGGATCGCGGCAGATGGCTCCCACTGGAAGTATCGAGTTCCCCGGGCATCGTCTCCCAGCATATCTCGGATTTCTATTCGGAGGATGAGCTCTCCAGCTTCGGAAAAATCGCTGACGAATACATCGAGGCCAAGCACGAGAGCCACGAACGCCTACAGTCGTTTTTCAACCACCGCTGTGGCAAGGCGTGGGCGGAGGAAGCCAATGCCACTCAGGAATCGGACATCCTCGCGAACGTTGCCGGTCGCTCGGTCTGGTTTGTGGACTCGCCAAATTCCGAAGGCCAGATCGTGCGGAACATTTTCCATGACGAGCCGAGCGCGGACCGTCTCGCGGCCGCAAATGCGGAGCGCGGAGTGGACACCCCGCCCATCTACTCGGCCTGCCAGCCATATACGCGCGGGACGATCCCATTCGATCCCTACCGCGTGCGGGCGGACTCTCCCCCTATCCTCATTCTTGGCAGCGACGTCGGCGGCAACTACGCCCGATGGGCGGTCATCGCCATCCATAAAAATCTCAGCGACGCGGCTGTCATCGACTGGGGCGAGGAACTGGATCCCGATTCCGTGCGCGAGCTTGCCGCGAACAAAACCTGGCCGATCCGCCTGACCGGAGAGAAATGCCGGGTGGCCAGTGGCTGGATGGATGCCCGCTGGCGTCCGGGCGATGTTTACAAAGCCTGCCTGGCGAGCCGGGGAATCATCATCCCGACGAAAGGTCTTGGCGGCGCGGCGGCGGTCACCGTGAAGCTGTGGAGCTACGTCCACGTTACGAGCTACCACACGAGGTTTCGCGAGCTTCACTACAATGACCAGCGGGCAAGAGACGCTCTCTATATCGACCGCATCAAGAAAATGCGCCGCCGGCTGTGGTTTCCTTCGGACGTGGAAAATGATGAGACCTTCCTCGAGGAAATGTGCGCGGAACGCCAGAAGCAGGACCGGCGCGGCAAGTGGATCTGGGATGAAAGTATCTCGGCTCCGAACCACTACGGCGACTGTGTGAAGGAAGCCATTCTCGGGCTCGACTTCATGACCCGCAATATCCGGTCCTGATTTCCCCGCCTTTGACATCCGGCGTCCCGCGATGGCTGATGAATCTTTCCTCGATGCGCTGGTTTATTACCGCACGATTTTTCCGACACTGGCGTCATTGGGAGCCGGCACGCCGCCAGCCGCATGGATTGCGGCCCTGAACGCAGTTTCCGAGGAAGCCTTTGATCCGATTACTGGCACGAGCGTGAATCTCGAAGGCGGAAGCGTCACGGGCGTGGTGAATTTTCGGCAGAAATACAAGGTGCGCGCTCTCCATGCCCGGCGAGCGGAGCTCGATTCCAATTACCAAAATCCCTATCTGCTGCCCGCTGAGGAACCTCTTCCTCCTCGCCGCCTTGGATTCACAGTGAGGTTCGGGCCATGATCGTTGATTCCTACGGCAAGCCGATCCGGTCGAAAAGCTCCGGGGGAGGGTTGAGCTGGGCGTTTGAATCAGCGCGCCAGTCCGGCTACCGCGGGTGGTTTTGGTTTCCATCCTTGGATCCCGGCCAGCAAATCACCGCCATGTCTCGCACGGAGACGGCCCGAAAAATCAACTGGGCCTACAACCACATTGGCGCGGTCCGCGCCGTGATTGACGGCCTCGCGCTTGACGAGGTGGATACCGGCATCTGGCCGAAGCCGGCGACGAAAAGCATCGCCTTCAACTCTGCCGTCAAGCGGGCCTGGCAGCAGCAATGCGGGTTTCACAAGGCGTTCAGTGCGGACGGCGAGAACAATTTCTTTTCCGCGCAATTCATGATCCGCCGCGAGATCCGCTTGCGCGGGGATTGCTTCGCGCAAAAGCTCCGCGCGGGCGAAGGTTCCTCCTGTCCGCAGTTGCATTTTCTCCCGGCCTGGCAGTGCGACAATGCCTATGACACGCCGCTCGATCAGACAAAATGGCGCGACGGTCGGATGGACAATTCCTTTGGACGCGCCCTGCAATGGCGGTTCAACACCGGCGGCGAGACCAAACGCTGGCTGGACCTCAGCGCGGATGACGTCATTCATTTTCATGATCCGTTCCTGATCGGTCAGAAGCGCGGGATGTCCGCGCTCGCGCCCGTCGCCCGTCAGCTTTTTTCGATGGATGACTTGGAGCGCACGGAGACGAGTGGCGTTCTCATGCGCGCCCGCATGGCCTATGCCATCGAGCGGACGGACGATGGCGACACCTCGCCTTCGTTGCTTCCGGGTGCGAGTTCAATGGAAGTCATCACACAGGATGACGGAACGAAACTCTTCGTTCAAAAAATCGTTTCGCAGGATGGCACGGAGGTGGACGTGGCCGATCTGCCCGCCGGAAAAAAACTCAAAGTGATCGAAAGTTCGAAGTCGAGCGAGACGTCGTCTTGGATGAAGGAATTGCTGGCCTCGATCGCCTACTGCACGCTTTACCCCCCGGATTATGTTTACAGCCTGGCCGGGCTTTCTCAGGGCACGCTGGTCCGCTTGGCGATGGGCAAGGTCCAACGAGTGTTCAACACCGTCCGGGATTTCCAGATCATCGCTCAGGTCATCGAGGAATGGTGGCCGTTCTGGCTCTGGCAGAACATCAAGGCCGGCACGTTCAACGATGTCCGCGGCGGGATCCCGGACGAATGGTGGCCTTACCATGTCGTGCGCCCGAAGGACATCACGGTTGATGTGGGGCGCGAGGGGCGGCTCTACGATGATCGTGTGACCACCGGGAAAATGCCGAACGGCCTGTATGTGGGCATGCTCTACGGGGAGGACAGCGAGGAGTTCGATGAACGCATCATCCGCGAGCGCGCCCGCCGGATCAAGCAGGTCGCGGAGATCGCGGAGGAGGAAGGCGTTCCCATGACGGTTGACGAAGTTTTCCGCCTGCCCGCCGGCTCCGCCGCGCCGCTTGCCGCCCCGGAGCCGCCTCCGGATGACAATCCTGATGATGATCCCAAGGCCGATCCCAAGGACTCCACCAATAAAAAATCCCAATAAACACGTGTTTATTCGCCCCATTTCGCATTTCACATTTTCATCATGAAAGCCCGATTCATTGACCGCCTGATCTCCCAGCCCTGGCACATTGGCGCCGCCCGTGGACGCACGATCATCTCTTCCATCCTCCTCTCGGTCCTGAAAAACGAGCGCCCGGAGAAAGACATTTGCGGAAACCCTCTGCCGACGATGCAGTTTATCGGGGACGTCGCGGTGATTCCGATCAGCGGGGTCGTCATGCTGAACATCCCCGATTGGATCAAATCCTACGGGATCAATCTCACCGATCCGAACGACGTGGAGCAGGAAATCGAGGAGGCCTTGAACAATCCCGACATCTCGGTCATCGCCCTCTCCATCGATTCCCCGGGCGGGGAAAGCATCGCCGGCGAAAAACTTTTCGACCTCACGGAGTGCGCGAACCGCAGGAAGCCCGTGGTTTCGTTCGTTGGCGACGGGGCCCAGCTTTGCTCGTCTGCTTACCAAGCGGCCGCTCCGAGCCTGGCGATTTACGCGGGCAAGTATTCGGAGGTCGGGTGCATCGGTTCTTACCTGGCCTATCTCGATGATTCCGCGTTCTGGGAAAAGATGGGGATGATCTGGGAAACCTTCCGATCGGGAGATTTCAAGGGCATCGACGGAAAGCTGACCGAGCCGCAGCGCGAATACTTGCAGGGCCTTGTTGACGAATGCGGATCCCGCTTCCGTGCGGGCGTGAGCAAATACCGCACGTCCATCGATCCCGCCGATATGCAGGGGCAATCGTTCCGCGGCATCGAGGCGTCGCAGCGCGGATTTGTCGCGGGCACCGTGAAGGATCTCCCTGCTGCCATCGCGAAAGTCCGCCGCCTTTTTTAAGCTTTCCGCTTTCCACTTTCCGCTTTCTCTTTTTGACACGCGGCTTTCCGCGTGAATAAAAAACTCTTCTGTCTCTCCATCATCGGGCTTTCGCACATGTTACACGCTGCCGACAAGGGCGGCGAATCTGGCGGAGGCGGGAAAACTCTCTCCATCGAGGAACAACTCACCGCCGCTCGCAGCGAATTGAGCACCCTTCAGGGTTCCCTTTCCACGATCACCGGCGAACGCGACAAGCTGGTCATCGAGCGCGACGGCCTCAAGTCGCAGTTCGATGAAGCCACGAAAGTGGCCACGAGCGCGCAGACCGATCTGGCCACCGTGCGTGGCGAGCTGGCCACCGCGAAGGGGAATATCACCTCGATCACCGCCGAGCGCGATTCCGCGTTTCAGAACGTCGCCCGCCTCGAGACCCTCTGCGGCGTGAAGGGCATCAAGAAGGACGCCGCCGCTTCTTCCGCTCCGGAGCTCCCGGCCATGAGCGAGGCCGATTTTGAGGCCCGCATCAAATCCGCCAAGTCGCCGTCCGAGCGCGCCGCCATCTGCTCGGAGTTCGAGCAGGCGGTCAAAGACAAGCGCATCTGATCCGCCCCATATTTGACAGCACCCATCACCGATCACCGAAATCCGCCAATCACACCAAATGAAAAAACTGTTCGCATCCTTCCTTGTCCTGCTCTTCGTCCTCTCGCTCGCCATCACGGCGCGCGTCGCGCTTGAGCATGGTCCGCTCGCAGCCCTGACCGTATTCATCGTCCTGGACGCCGCCATCGCCTCAATCGGCGTGGTGGGCTTTCAAATGCGCGAATACCGGCTGTTCAACCCGACGCTCATCACGAGCATTCTCACCGGCAAGGTGGCGGAGGCTTTCCGCACGAAGGTTCCCGAGCTTTCCTACTTCTCGACGGACTTTGGTAGGAACGGATCGATTTTTGCTCCGCCTGTGAAATTCGGGCAGGAAGTCATCTCACATCTGGCGATTGCTCCGACTGCCGCGGCGTTCACGCCTGGCTCCGGCCTCGGCACGGGGGCGACGAACGTCAAGGATCTGGTCGGCGACATCAAGGTCAAGATTGACCAGGCCGCGATCGTGAATATCAAGCTGCCCACTGTGGACAGCGTGAAGTATCTCCTCGAGCCGGCCTTCCAAGCCTCCATGCTCGAAGCCGGAAAGAGCCTGGGTCGCTGGGTCATCGGCAAGGTTGTTGAGAAATTCAACAAGAACAACTTCTCCAACGAGCTCGTAGCCACCGTGGCCGCTGCCGAGTATGAGACGCTCAGCCTCTCTCGTGCGAAGCTCAACAAGCTCGGAGCCCTCGCTCCCCGCTTCATCCTTGGCGAGACGGATTTCGTCCGCAACATCTCGCTCGATCCGATCGTTGCCAGCGGGGACTACCACGGCCAGCGCACCGGGGCGGATCCCTACATCACGCTCGTGAATATCGAGGGATTCGAGTCGGTCCGCGAGTTCCCGAACATGCCCAGCAACACCGTTGCCGTGGGCACTGTCACCGGGGAATCCGATGACGACAAGCTTACGCTCGTTGCTCATGGCCTCACCGCCGGCACCCGCGTCCGCGTTGCGAATGTCGGAGGTGCGCTCCCCACGGGGCTCGCTGCCGCCACGGACTACTATGTCCGCGACGTCACAGACGATACCTTCAAGGTTGCCGCCACTCCTGGCGGAGCCGCGATCAATCTCACCGGAGACGGCTCCGGCACGACTACCGTGTCGCGCTTCGAAGCCATCAACGCATTCGCCGGCGAGAAACGCTCGATCCACATCGCGTTCCGTCCGTTGGACGATAACGAGAAGATGCGCCAGATGCTCGGCATCCCGCAGACCATGAACGTCATTCCGGGCGTGGAAGCCGAGAGCGGTCTTTCCTTCACCTGGTATCTCTGGCAGGACGGCGCCGGAACCAACCCGACCGGCGACATCTATGCCGCCTGCGTCGTGGCCTTCGGCATCAAGGCCGGTCGCGAGATCGTGAATTCCGACCTGCCCGGCGAACAGGCTGCGGGCGCTGGCTTCGACAAAGCCGGTCTCCGCATCGTGGAATCCGCCGCTTCCTGACCCTTGGTCGCCCCATAGATCATCATGCCTCAAGAAATCAAAGAGAGTGCGGCGGGGTTGGTGGTTTCCCGCCGCCCCGCAAAGCCCCTGGCCTTTCATGGCTCCGCTCCCGTCGCCCAGCGCGCGGGGGCGGCACAGGCGCTCGTTACCAAGGGCACTGGCGCGGTGCTTGGCGGTTCGCTCACTGGAACTCTTTCCGGTGCGCTCGCGGATCTGGAGGCAATCGCCCTCTCCACGTCGGACACTTACTCCGACGCCGCGGTCAACGGGGCGGTCAATGCCGTCATCACTGCCGCGAACTTGCAGAATAAAGAGATGCAGGCTCGGATCAACCAGCTTGTGGCGGACAACGCCGCGAGCATCGTTCTCGTCAACGAACTCCGCGCCGCCCTGGTCGAAAAGGGCCTCATCAAAGGCGCAGCTTAAGCCATGCCTCAATTCCGCATCGCTGTTGGCTACCGCACGGCGCACCGCCGCAGTGAGCCGGTGATCATTGCTTCCGGGTTCTCTCCGGAGGAAGTTCAACTGGCCGTGGACAATTGCGATCCGTCTTTTGAACGCATTGAGATGGGTGCCTTCCACTTCATGCGCAAGGGCCGTCGCCGAAATTCTATAAACCCAAACCGAAGCCGGGAAGATGCTCCGCAAGCTGCTGAATCGGGTCTCTCTCCTACCTCTTCTGCGCCGGAGCAGCCCGGCGCAGAGGAACTTGAGGACGGCCCGTCTTTGGTTCCCCTTCCGGATCGCCGCCGCCGCAGATGAGCCCCGGACAACTCGCCCGCCTGCGCTCGCGCGCCGCCGCGGCGATTGAAAAGGTCTTTCTCACGTCCATCACGATCGGCACGCACACGATCCCTGCCGCCCGCTTCAAGGCCACGCAGGCCGTCGCCAACGAACTCACCGGGCTCATGCCGGATTGCGATGTCTCCTGGCGGATCCGCCGCGATGTCATCCCCACGGGCGTCACGATCCGCCCCGAGCGGACCACCATTGTCGAGGGGGAAAAAACCTACCGGGTCGCCAAGGTCCACGACCCGGTAGGGGATCCCTGCATTGTCGTCGAAGCCAAGGAAGCCTAAACTCCATGAAAAACGATTTGCTCATCTCGCAGGAGATCGCCGCTGTGTTGAAGGCCAGCTACACGCTTGGAATCGCCCATGTGAACGCTGCTCAGGCTGCCGCCGATATCGTCCGCCCGTCGCTCTCGGTCACTGGAGAATGGCAGCAATATGGCGAGACGTTCCGCAAAGGCTCTCTCACTCTGGAACTGCGATCCCGCACCGGGGATGAGACCGCCGGACATGAGCACGATGCCATGTTTGCCGCGCTCCTGGGCGCGCTGTGTGGCGCGGGCGCGATCTCTTCCTCCTCCGCCAAAGCCACGTTCAAAGCCGCCCTCGCCACCCGCGCTGTGGTCAATGTCATTGATTACGGTCCGAAAGGAATCGAATCGGATGTGGATGGCGAAGATCTCCGCACGGTGCTCACGCTGAACATGGTTTGCAAGTTCGTTTGACACTGCCTTTTCTCGTATGACAAACGAAGTCGCCATCGAACAGCTCCGCCAGCTTCGGCAGCAAAAGCTGAACCTGCAAAACACCCTCTCCGACTCCCAGGCCCGCATCGCCGTGCTGGACGCGCAGATTTCCTCTCTGGAAAACCTGGTGGCCGAAACCGCGCCCGTCGAAAATCCCTAATTTCACATTTCTAATTTCTAATTTCTAATTTTCCCATTATGCCTACCACCATCACTCAGGGAGTCGCCGGTTCCACGTCCGGGGGGGATTTCACGGACGAACTCAAGCTTTCCAAGCAGACGGAAATCATCGAGCGCAAGAGCTCCGCAGGTATCATCACGAAGGTCAAGGATCTCAACCCGACCACGGATATCTCGCTTAAGGGCGGCGGCGCTCCTGCTGTGACCTTGGGCAGCGCGGGCGTTGCCGTCTCTGCTCTCACGGGCGGGGTCATCATGGTTAGCAAATTCGAGCACACCGAAAAGAACGCGGAGTTTGATGACTTCGACGCGAGCGCGAAACACTATCCGTCCGGCGCTGTTGTCACTTAATAGTTCCACGTGGAACTAAGCCTTAGCCCCCGTGACCGGTAGCCTTGTTCAAATTCACGATCATGAAGATCCTTTGCGTTCAGATGTGACTCTTCTCATAGCCGCATTGCTCACCCTTGGCATTCCATCTGCCGGCGGCGAGCTTTTTTATTCCACCTGCGAGGCCAAGTCCGGAGAGCTCGTCATCGATTCGGTCTGGACGCTCAAGGGCGAGAGCCGCGATGGGCGATTCGATACCGGAACCATGCGCGCCGCCTGGAACGATTCTCCCTGGCTGCTCGCGAATCCCAAGCATCCGATCGCGATCATGCGCTGCGGGCTTTCCTACCAGCGCGCATTTTCCTACACGCCGCGGTTCACGCTTACTGAACTCGCCACGATTGAGAAGCCTGATACCTGGATGGAAGCGGCGATCCGCAACCTCATCTTCATCCTCCGCGAGCTCCCGGCTGTCCCACTACGCGGGGCCGTGCGCTTCGGGCCTGACTGGGCCGCGTTCGTCCCGCAAAATCTTCCCGAGGATCGGCGCACCCGCTTCCTCAAATACGTCGAAACCCAAGACCCCAACAAACGGAGAGCCATCCTAAGATCATGAACAACCGAGAATCCAAAAACGCCCTCGCCTTCCTCGACAGCATCGTCACGGCGGGAGGGTTCAGCCTCCGGCCTCCCGGTTACTTCACCGTCAATGCCCTGCGCACGCTCGACATGAAGCTGGGAAAGGGAAAGGACGTGTGCGCCACGCTGAGCGAATCGGCCATGAAGGAACAGGTTCATGCGTTCCTGTTCATCCAGGCCGCTCCGCTCGATACCGTCTCGCGGGCGATCCGCTTCTACGACCGGCTTGTCTCGCCGCGCGGCGATGCCGTGCCGCTTTCTCCGGATGACGCATGGGATGAGTTCATGATCAAGTTTGTCGATCCCTTTCTGGCGCAGATCCCGCCGGAGGGCATCGCCGCCGCCTACGAGCAGCTTGGCACGCTTGACGAGGCCGATGCGGCTGTGGTGGACGCCAAGCCGCCCGCCGATGCCGGAAGGGAACGCCCGGACCCAAACTCCTTGAGCCAGGGTGGCTCGCCTGCCGAGTAGCCGCCCTGGCCGAAGCCTTCCACTGGAGCGAGGAATTTATCCTCTTCCGCCTCCCGCTCTCCCGCGGGGAGCAATACTACCACTGGCTCCTGCGTCGCGCCCGCTGGCGCACCTACGAACCGGCAGAATCCGCCGTGGATCAGGTTGCCAAGCTTGACACCGCCCTGCTCGCATGGCCGGCACGCGCGGTTGATCCCGAGGTCGAAGCCGCTTTCCAACGGTTCAAAGCAAAAACATGAAGCCTTTCCGCTTTCCACTTTCCGCTTTCTCTTCCCATGAAGCTCGACGCCTCTGATCTCCGCAATGCGATCCGCCGCCTGGCCGCCGAGACAAAGAAAGCCCCGCGCGAAGTCTGCGAGACCGCCGCCCGTGGGTTCATTCGCGATGTCGTGAAGATCACCCCGCCCGGATCCGCAGGGGTATCCGGTTCCGCAGCCAAGAAGGCGGGCGAGGCGGGCATCCGCATTGGCCTTGCCAGCATCATGGTTGCCGCTGCCAAGGGGTTCAACGGCCCGTTTGAAGATCCCGCCGATGTCCACGCCCGCACCCGTAATCCTCGCACCGGACGCACGGACAAGCGCATTTTGACCGGGGCTCTGCGTGGATCTGGGAAAGTGTCGGTAGATGTCGCCACCCTGCGCGCATTTGAAAAGAAACTTCTTGCCCTTGTAGGCATCCTTTCCGCCGGATGGAATGCTGCCGCCGAAAAACTTGGCGTGAAGCTCCCCGCTTGGGTTTCCAGGCATGGCGCTTCACGCGGGTCCGTGGTGGTAAAAGTGGATGCCTATAAATTCAGCATCACGCTCAACAATGAGGTCAAGTTCGTCGGTAATGTGAAGGACTACGAGCGCCGTGTTTCATGGGCCGTAAAAAATCAGGCAAAGAAGATGGACCGGCAATGTGACTTCCTGCTGAAGAAGGCCATCCGCGCCGCCGGTTGGCTGTAGCCTTTGACATCGCCGCGCATCCGTGGCCAAAGCGACAGCAACATTCGATGCCAACGATAGTCCCATCCAGGCGGCATTCCGCCGGGTGGACAAGTCGCTTCTTGGTCTTGAAAAGAAATTTGTTTCAGTCGGGAAGTTTGCCGCAAAGCTCCTCGCGCTTCCGGCTGCCGCTGCCGGTGGTCTGGCCCTTGGTGTCGGCAAGGTTCTTGATATTGGTGGCGACCTGAGTGATCTCAGCGCCCGCACGGGCGTCGCCGCGGGCGAGCTGGCGAAACTCCAGCAGGAGTTCAAAAACAACGGCAAGGCGGCGGAGGATGTCGGTCCGGTCATCAACAAGATGCAGAAGTCTCTGGCGACCGGTGCCGGGGCCGACACGATTGCCAAGCTCGGGCTCAACCTGAACGATCTGAAAAAACAGGCTCCGGTTGACCAGTTCCATGCCATCGGCGAGGCGCTCAACCGGATCGATGATCCTGCTCAGAAATCCGCCGCGGCGATGGATATTTTTGGAAAGAGCGGGGGCGAGTTGCTCGCCTTGTTCGCCTCCGGGGGATTCGGGGATGCCGCCGCGCAGGTCGGTGGACAGGCGGATTTGCTGAGCAAGGATGCCGCGCTCTTCGATGATGTCAGCGACAAGCTCGCGCTGGCTGGGCTCAAGGTTCAAGGCTTCTTCGTCGGAGTCGCCGACAAGGTGGCTCCCGTGCTCAAGCCGATCCTCGACGGCCTGGCCGGCATGGATTTTTCCGCGCTTGGCCAACAGGTCGGCACGATCATCGCCAATCTGGTTCAGGCGGTTTCCGATGGAACCATCGGGGAGATCTTTTTCACGTCGCTGAGCATCGCATTCCAAAATGCGGGCAATGTGTTGGTGGGGATTTTCGTCGCGATTGGAGACACCATTCTGGCGATCCTTGCCATCCCGTTCAAAAATGCCTGCACGATTTTTGAAATCCTGACCACGCCCGATTTCTGGCTGGGCTTGGGATCGGCTCTTATGGGCATTGCGAAAGGCTTCATCGCCATGATGCTTGATGGGGTTGCTTTGCTTCTCGAAAAGCTCTCTAAGGTTCCCGGCCTCGGAAAACTCTCGGGGGCGGCAGAGGCTATTCGTGAGAAAGCGCAAGGCATTCGCACCAGCGGACAGGAAGACCGATCGTCCGCGTCCGGCCTTCTGGGCCCCGTGCTCGAAAAGGCAAAGCAAAACACCGCGAAGGCCCTGCAAGATGTGCTCGACGCACCCGGAAAAGGTTATGCCACAGGCTCCAAAGTTTTCGATACCTCGGGCGATCAATCCCGTCTCGATGGCATCTGGGCCGGAGTTGCCAATAATGTCCAGGCCGTCAGCGAAAAGGCCCTGAAAGACGCCGCTCCTGCGAAGTCTGGATTGCCCGGCCTCGATGTCGATATGGGCAGCGGCAAATCGGCGGTTTCCGCATTGCAAAAAATCGGCGGCACCTCCGGTGGCGTTGGTGGAGATCCGCTGCTCAGTGAAACAAAAACCACGAACGGACTGCTCCGCGACATCCGGGCTGCGCTCAAGTCCGATGGCGGTCGCCCGGGTTCGCGTGTGGCGGTATTTGGAGCCGCCTGATTATGCCGGAACCCAATCGCATCGCTGGCGCATCGTTCAACGCGGATCGCTCGGGAGTTCTCACTTTCAAGATTCCGTGGGTTGTCTATTCGGAGGAACAGTGCGCGACGTTTGTCCCTTCCTCGCTTCCGCTCGACTTGCCGATCGTGGATCGATCGGCTTCGGATGACAATGGTGATTGGATTCTGACCCTGAACCATGAAGGGGTTCGCCCGGGCGCGGAGATCGAAGAGACGTTTGAGCTCGATGGAAGCACCAGCGAAGATCCCATCGAGACGCATCCGGACTGGGAGGCGCTCAAGAACAAATACAAGGCGATCATGGACGGGGAAAAGCTGGATTCCTGGCCTGCAAAAATCACGATCGATGGGGAGTCCCGAAAGAACCCGATGCTTGGGGTCAGCGCGTTCTTAAATATCGGCGCGGTCTGGCGGCGCGGATTCGGGGAGAAAAATTTCCCCACCTATCTTCTTCGCGAAATCGGCTGCATTGACAATCCGCGTGGAAAGATGCAGCCGCCGACTCTTCCGGAGGGCCGCAATTGGATCAAGCGAAGCCTCAAGGCGACATGGCGGGGCAATATTTGGACGATCAACGAAGAGTGGCTCGCCAGCGGCCGGGGCGGCTGGAACCGAGATATTTACAAGGTGCGCTGATGTTTTCCGTTAATGACCTGATGGTTCGCCCGGGCGATCGGGTGTGTGATGAAGAAGGACGCCTGAGTCCGCAGTTCACCCGGAAATGGAACGCCTTCGTCCGCGCGATTGAGAGCATCGGAAAGCCGAGCGGGCGGGGGGTGCGCCGCCGCGAGCTCCCGGACCAAGTGATTGTTTCCTTCGATGTCCGCTCCACCGTGCGACAGGATATCGCCTTCAGGATCTCCGCTTCCTCCGGCGAGTCTGCGGATATCACGCTCGTGCGCTTCGGCTTCGGCCTTGTCGGCGGCATGGAGCCGGAGATCGATGATCTGGCGATCTCCGATGAAGACGAAAACGGGGAGACCCCAGCGCTCAAAGTGAAGGCGTCCGACTTCAACAAGCAGCACCGCTGCCGCCTGTATTTCAAAGTCGTATGCAATAAGGACTGGTCGCGCAAGGAGGTGGCCATTATTGCCTCCCCCGATCTGCCAAAGGCCGAACCTTACACCGGGTTCAAGCTGATCGGCCTCCTCATCAACACAGACGGGGCGATCCGCAGCGTTCAGTGCGCCAAGCGGGATCTCGGCCACGACACCAGCGAGCGACGCGACAACGGCACCGCCAAACATTGGTTCTGGGCGGCGGACTCATAAGTCCCATTCCGTCCCATTCGTCCCATGAAAAATCTCCGCGATCTCATCAAGCGGCGCGATGACAAGTTTCTCGCCGATGACTGGAATTCCCTTGTCCAGCAAGGCCGGAGCCGCTGCCTCAACCCGGGCGTCGTCAACTCGCAGGCTCCGGATCCGCCATTCGAGTGGAAGGTTTCCGCCGCGCGCTTCGATGAACGCCTAAAGTGGAAACTCTTCATCGGTCCCGGGTTCATCAATGACTCGGTCCCGAGCATCTCCTACCTGAAAAAGGACGATCCGCGCGGATGGGAGAAGCCCTCCGATTACCCGGAGCCGAAACCCGGGGAATCCGGATACAGTGAACATTTCATTGATCGCGATCTGTTGGAGGAAGATCCGCCGTTCCTGCTTGTCGAGGCTCCGCAGGCTGCGTCCGGAAACGAGGATTTTTCTCCGGTCGCCGATTCCGCCCGCATCCCGTATTTTCAGACCGCCGAGATGTGGGAGAAAACGATCTTCCGGGCGCATGTGATCCTTGTGGCCGCGCCGCTGCGTGCGACGTTCTTCCCGGCGTCCCTTCCCCCGCCGCCGCTCGCACGCTACCGCCTGGCCGCGGTGCCGCGTCCATTGTCGCGTTCCTTCGGGGCGCTGGCCGGCGGCTGGGTGGAGATCGCCCGCCTGTTTCTCGTGCGGGAGGAAAAGGACGGCCCCGCCGGAGACCGCCTGCTTGTCCAGCAACGCGAGTTCCACAACCTCGCCGCCTCGATCGTGCGCCCGCATCAGGAATTCGCCGCCGGGCCGATCTCCACTCAGAGCTTCGGAGGCATCGGCGCGGGCCTGGCGGATTCCTTTGCCATGGGCATGGCGGATTCCTACAACGCCTTCGTTTCCCAGGTCCAGGCGGAGATCGATAACATCCTCTTCACCACCGCCAGCGTCGAGTTCTGGACGGTCTGAAGAAAATTAGAAATGTGAAATTAGAAATTAGAAATTGGGCCGCACAGCGTCCAAGTGCCGCGCGGGCGCGGGATTCTTCCATTCCGCATTCCGCATTCCACATTCCGCATTCCCTTTGACACCTCCGGTGTCTTCGATGCCCGCTCGCACCGTTGTTGAAAATCCGCCTCCTCTGACCCCGCGCGGGACTCGCCCCGTGCGCCCGTTCCCGTTTTCCTGGCTCCGGCAGTTTGCCGGGCTCACGCCCCTTCTCGCCACATCGCCCATTCCCGACGAATCCGAGCCCAACCCTCTGCGCTACGAAAATGCATAGTCCCTTTCCGCTTTTCGCTTTCCGCTTTCCGCTTTTCTCATGAGGCTGGATCTCCACATCGATCTGCAAAACCGGGTGTTGATCCCGGACCCCGAGACCCGCGGGGCCGTCGCCCTCAATTTCATGCAGGGCGACACTTACGAGGTTGTTCTCCACGGCTGGCGTCCTGTGACCAACTCGGCGTCGTTTGCGCTTTATGAAGCCGCCAGCATCGCATGGCACACGCTCGCAGCGGGAGTGCTGCTCATTGACGCGGCTCCAAAAGGCGGCACATTCAAGGTCAAGATCGGCGACGATTCCACTGCCGCCCTCGATTGGGATATCTCTAAAACCGCTCTCGCCGTCGCGCTGAATGCCCTCGCCTCGGTCACTGCCGCCGGCGGACTCACGATCCTCGAGGACGGCCCGGAGCATTTCTACATCGTCCAGTGGACGATCCCGGACAATGCGATCGAAATCGAATTTCCGATTGACGATAACAAGTTGACCCCGCTTTGCATCCCGCAGGTGCGGGTGGATGAAGCGATCTCGGGCAAGGTCAACCTCAAGCTCGTGCGGGCCCCGGTCGCGTTCACGAACCAGTTTGCCTTGCCAGCTCCTCCGGCAGTCACGGTCACCCGCGTGCGGGCGGGCAGCGCGCTGCGCAACGAGGTCCAGCGGCTGACGATCCCCGCCGCGGCCGTGGGCAGCTTCGCGCTGGCCAGCGGCAAGGTGCTCCCCGTTTCCACCGTCACGGCCTCCGCGATCGCGGATTCCCTCAACGCGCAATACACCGCGCTCGACGCTGCCGATATCCGGTATGTGGTCACCGCGCGGGATCGCGGGCTTTTCGATATCGAGTTCATCGGCGCGTTTGCCCAGACCGCGAAGGATCTCACGGCGGTAGAAATGTTCGACCAGGTGGCGATCGATTCCCCTACGGCCTCGCTGCCGTTCACCTCGACGGCGATCGAGGATGTCCTCGCCGGGGCGCGAAACATTCCGATGGTCTTTGAGATCGTCGCCGCTGACGAGGCGGGCGCTGAGGATACCATCGTCCAACAAGCCTGCACGCTGATCAACGATGGGCTCAGTGCCGGAGTTGCCGCCTACATCGCCGCTGTGGCCACCCGCACGGATACCGTCTATGTCTATCCCCTCGAGACCGATCCCGTTGCCATCGGTCTCCTCGGGCAAAAGTTCTCCACTCCGGCCCTGGCGGAAGATTTCGTTTACACGCACGATTTCAACACCCGTGAGGTTGAGGTTGTCGTGCTGGAAAAAATCGCCGATGCCCCGGATAAGTTCCGCCAGGTCATGGATGACGAATTCGAGGTGGACGTCATCAATGCGAATCAAGTCCAGGTCTGGTTCGGAAAAGAGATCCCCGCCTCCCCGGCTCTTGGCAGCATGAATGTCTGGGTGCGCTCGCTCAACGCGATGCCGATCCTCAATGCCCACCGGCACCCGACTGACCAGGTGGACGGCGTGGGCGCTCGCGATGGCCAGACGCTCACGGAGATCATCGAGGAGCTTTACAACAGCCTCCCGGCTGATTGGCCGAACATCCCGGCCAGCAAGATCATCGGCTCCCTCCTGTGGAGCCAGCTTGGCGGGCTCATCCCCGATGCCAAGATCCCCGTCAACATTCCCCGCCTCAACGCCGGCGGCTACCTGGACATCTCCACGATCCCGCTCACGGTTCCCCGTCTGGATTCCGAAACCGGCGAGCTCGTCTATTGGGGGCTCAATACCGAAACCGGCGAGCTCGAACGCCGCGTGCTCGCCGATGCGGATGGCCTTCTCAACGCCGATCGCTTCGGCGATCTCTCCCGCATCCCAGGGTTTGCCGATGCCGTGAAAAAGGTTCTCTCCGGAGACGCGGCCAATGACCTGGCTCTCACGTTCGCGCTGCCGTCCTATCTGGAGCTTTACCCTGGCCGCGCAACAGCTGTCGCGGGCACGCTGGACGCCACGGTCCTGCCGACGTCTGGCACATTGATTCCCGCGGTGCGCAGCGCGACTGCCACGAACAAGGAAATGATCGGAAGCCTCGACGCTGCCACGCTGCCCCGCCCCGGCGGACTCCTCCCGGCGATCCACGATGCCACGATAGCCAACCTGACAATTCCCATTCCGGCCCCTGGCGCGCCCTACACGGGCAACGTTTACCTCAATGCGTCGGGTGCAGAGGTCTCATTGTCGGGAGGCATGGGTCGCAAGGGATCGAAGCTCAAGGCGGGCGAGCACGCGGTCTGCGATGGCCGTCTTTGGTATCGCGTCGCCCGTGAGGGAACGACAACCAGCTACCACCCGACAGATTTCGAGCGCGAGCTTCTCATGCTCGACGTGAACGGCTCGATGTTCCCTGTCGGATCGCTCTTCACCCTTCAACTGGATTTTGAGACGCAGATCATTCGCAGCGAGACCCGTGCGCAATGGGTGCTCATTGTGGAGATCGGAGCCTTTGCGGCGGTCGCCGGCGGCGCGGGAACCAACATCTCGGGCATCACATGGGGCGCGACTCCGGTCATCTCCTGCCCGATGCATCTGACCTCGATCCGGACCCCGCACACGTTCGGCGTCCGCTTCACCTGCGGGTCCGCTACGATCGCGGGCGAAACCAAACTCTACCGCGGCGCATGGGCCACGACCGCTGTCGTTCCCGCCGGCCCTGGCTTCGCGGTCCGCGCCCGCCTCGCCCGCTTCGACACGGAGGACAGCCTCGCGGATCCCCGCGGCTACGTGTTCCTCGCCTTCAACCCGCACAAGAAATCCTTGGCTACCATCGTTTGATTTTATGGCCGCTCCCGTCATCAATACCACCACTTCGGTCCTCGGCTACAAGCAGTGGGAAGCCTGGGAATATCAGCCCTACGCGACGAACACGCCGACATCGTGGTCCTGCCCGAATCTCCCCGCTGGCCTCGCGATCGACGCGGGCACAGGGAAGATCTCCGGCGCTGCGGAGGCCCCGGGGGTTTTCGTCTGCGGACTCACTGCGACGAATGGCGACGGAACCAGCGCGCCGCTTGTTCTTACGATCGGCATCGAGGCCGCGAATGCCGCGCTCACCAGCTCAGGATACGAGGTCAAAATTGATGTGGCAAAGCGCACGGTTGAGTTCATCGCGGCTTCGGCTGGCTCCTCGCAGACGGTGGAGAAAACCGTCACGAGCGCGGACACGACGACCAAGACGACAGGCACGCAGACGGTGGACGCCAATGCGCCTCACCTTTTCGCCAAGGAGGGCGACGATCTCCTGCTGTGGATTTCGTTTCAAAAGAACGGCCAGAACCTCGATCTCGACGTGCAGAGCCTCGCGATCGCGATCAAGGAATATGAGC
>Ga0247841_10004168_pt1 | contig 25262 bp, 36 predicted proteins | sample LaCruzMarch2015__2_FD_192410 | JGI IMG/M metagenome (GOLD analysis project Ga0247841, IMG submission 192410) | Freshwater microbial communities from meromictic Lake La Cruz, Castile-La Mancha, Spain - LaCruzMarch2015_18m | ecosystem: Environmental > Aquatic > Freshwater > Lake | place: Spain... | reverse complement strand
AAGTTTAATCACCGGTCACTATCGCTCGACCAACAAGAAAAATTATTAATGGATTTAGTTGTCAAATTTGGTGGCTGAATCCAGTCATTACCCTTTAAATATAAATAATTTAAATTTTGCATTTATACTATGCCTACAATAAATCAAATAATCAGAAAAGGACGTACGTCAAAGATCCGCAAAAGCAAGGCGCCAGCTTTGCAATCCGGAATAGATAACTTACATCGCCGCAAAACAGAATTTGCGCAAGGTTGCGCGTTTAAACGCGGTGTCTGTACCAAAGTGTATACAACCACACCAAAGAAACCAAACTCAGCTTTGCGCAAAGTCGCTAAAGTACGTTTGAGCAATGGCATGGAAGTGATTGCTTACATCCCAGGTGAAGGACACAATTTGCAGGAACACTCCATCGTGTTAATTCGCGGTGGTCGTGTGAAAGATTTACCAGGTGTACGCTATCACATTGTGCGTGGTGTTTATGATACCGTTGGAATTGAAAAACGTCGCCGTGGCAGAAGTTTATATGGTAACAAGCGTCCGAAAGCCACTAAGAAATAATTGACAGCTTTAGCTGTCATCCCGGACTTGATCCGGGATCCAGTCGTATGGATTCCCGCCTACGCGGGAATGACAATGATTATTAACTAAAATTTTATGCGTGGAAAACAAGTAAAAAAACGTGAAATTAAGGCCGATCCAAAATATGGTTCGGTTTTGCTTGCTAAATTTATCAATTGTGTGATGTTGGGTGGTAAAAAAACTGTTGCCCAAGACATTGTTTATACTGCTATGGAAAAATTAGCCGAGATCACCAAGAAAGATGCTTTAAAAACTTTTGAAGAAATTGTGCGTACTATTTCACCACAGGTAGAAGTTCGTTCCCGCCGCGTTGGTGGTGCTAACTATCAAGTACCGTTACCAGTACGCGGTGAACGTCAGTTGGCTTTGGCTTTCCGTTGGATTATCGGAGCGGCTCGCGCTCGTAAAGGCCAACCAATGGCGAATAAACTCGCTCAAGTTCTTATTGACACCAGTAATGGTGTTGGTGATGCAGTCAAAAAACGTGATGACGTCAATCGTATGGCTGAGGCCAACAAGGCTTTTGCTCACTTTGCTCGTTTCGCGAAATAAGCACTACGTGCTTGAAATTGCGTCGTCGCTTACATAAAGAAATTAATTTCTTTATGTTCGCTCCTAGCAATTATAATTTTTTTAAATAAATAATTATATATGCCCCGTGAATATACACTAGAAAAAACTCGTAACATTGGTATTGCCGCTCATATTGATGCTGGTAAGACCACTACTACTGAGCGTGTTTTGTTTTACACAGGCAAAAAACATAAAATTGGTGAAGTGCACGAAGGTGCTGCGGAAATGGATTGGATGGAGCAGGAAAAAGAGCGCGGTATTACTATTACCAGCGCGGCCACTACTTGTTTTTGGAAAGATCATCGTATTAATATTATTGATACTCCTGGACACGTGGATTTTACCGTAGAAGTGGAGCGCTCGCTCCGCGTTTTGGACGGTTCAGTGACAGTGTTTGATGGTTCCCAAGGTGTGGAACCACAGTCTGAAACTGTTTGGCACCAGTCCGACAAATACAATGTGCCGCGTGTTTGTTTTATCAATAAAATGGATAAAATGGGTGCGGATTTTTATATGAGTCTGGCTTCCATTCAAGAGCGTTTGTCTAAAGACGCTTTTGCCATTCAACTTCCGATTGGCGCTGAAGGAACTTTTTCTGGTCTGATTGATTTGATTGAAGAAAAAGCTTTAAAATTTGAAGGACAAAATGGAGAAAAAGTTATTGAAATGCCTATTCCGGAAGATATGATAGAACAGGTGAAAAATTATCGCATAAAAATGATTGAAAAAGTTTCCGAGGCCGATGATAATTTGATGGGAAAATTTTTAGCCAATGAGCCTTTAACAATTGATGAAATTAAAAAAGGTATTCGTGAATTAACAATTTCCGGTCGTGGTTATGCTGTGATTTGCGGTTCAGCTTTGGCCAATATTGGCGTTCAAAATATGTTGGATTGTGTGGTAGATTATTTGCCAGCACCAACTGATTTACCTCCGGTAAAAGGTATCAATCCAACTACCGAAGAAGAAGAAACTCGCTCAGCCACTGATGAGGGACCGTTTTCCGCTTTGGCATTTAAAATTGCTACTGACCCGTTTGTCGGTAAATTGGTTTTTTTCCGCACCTATTCCGGCAAAGTGGTGGCTGGCTCATATATCTACAATTCTTCCACTGGCGAAAGAGAACGTTTAGGACGCATTGTCCGAATGCACGCCAATCATCGTGAAGATGTGACTGAAGTATATTCCGGTGAAATTGCCGCAGCCATTGGTCTCAAAGGTTGTACCACTGGCGATACTTTGTGCGATGAAGATAAGCCAATTATTTTAGAAAAAATTATTTTTCCAGAACCGGTTATTTCCATTGCCATTGAACCAAAAACCAAAGTTGATCAAGAAAGAATCGGTATGGCCATGCAAAAATTGGCTGAAGAAGATCCAACTTTTAAAGTTCACACTGATGAAGAAACTTTGCAGACCATAATTTCTGGTATGGGCGAATTGCATTTGGATATTATCGTGGATCGTATGAAGCGCGAATTTAAAGTGGAAGCCAATGTGGGTGCTCCACAAGTCGCGTATAAAGAAGCAGTCCGCGCCAGCGCCGAAGCTGAAGGAAAATATATCAAACAATCCGGCGGTCGCGGTCAGTACGGTCATTGCTATTTACGCGTTGAACCAAATGAAAAAGGCAAAGGTTTTGAATTTGTTGATGAAGTTAAGGGCGGTGTGATTCCTCGTGAATATTTGCCAGCCATTGAAAAAGGTGTGAAGGAAGCTGTCACCCGTGGTATTTTGGCCGGTTATCCAGTGGTAGATATTAAAGTGACTTGTTTTGATGGATCTTATCATGAGGTTGACTCTTCTGAAATCGCGTTTAAGATGGCCGGTATTATGGCCTTTCAGGCGGCTTGTAGGAAAGCCAATCCAGTGATTTTGGAGCCGATTATGAAAATTGAAGTTTTGACTCCGGAACAATATATGGGTGATGTGATTGGTGATTTAAATGCCAAACGCGGACAAATTCAAGATATGACTGACCGTGGCCAAATGAAAGTAGTGCGTGCGATTGTGCCTTTGGCCAGTATGTTTGGTTATGTCACTTCTTTACGTTCAATGTCACAGGGACGTGCTAGTTCTTCTATGGAATTTGGTCACTATGCCGAAGTGCCGAATAATGTCGCTCAGACAATCATAGAAGGCAAAAAGAAATAGCTTTAATTCAAAATAGAAAATCTAGGCGAAAAGCACGAGCAGAGCGATCCGCCTTTGGCGGATAGCGCAGACGATTATTGAAGGGAAGAAGAAATAAAATTTTAAACAAAAAGGACCGCCATTATGCGGTTCTTTTTTGTTTGCACGTATGAGGTTGACTAATTTTTTTTACATTGGTATAATCCCAATACTAAAATTAACCAATATTATGAAAGAAAAACAATTTAATAAAATCTTGAAATTAATTAGTCGCACCGGCGATCGGTTTGTGGTATTAGACCGCGATACTGATAAAGCCATGGCGATTATGGATTTGGACGAATATGAGCAATTACTTACTGAAGCCGGTGAATTAGATGCCGAGAGCGATTCTGATTTTGACGAAGATTTTGATGTGGCCGAAGATTTAAATTGGGATAATATTAATGAACCCGCACCAGAAGTAGAAAATTTTTTTACTCCAGTTGAGGAAGAAAAAAAAATACCAATCCCGACAGATAAAAAAGTAGGCGATTGGGCGCCAATTGGTAAAATTATTTCCGGAGAAAAAATAAAGACCACTACACCGGTTTTAGTGGATGAAGCGGAAAATAATCCAGTAGAAATTCCAGTGCAATTACATAATGATATTGGACCTGAATTTTTGCCAGAACCAGAAGCTGATTTTGATCAACCAATATTAAAAGAAGAGAAATTGGACGATGTGCAAGAAGAAGAAGAGGAAAAGTTCTATTTGGAACCGGTATAATTATTTTGTCATCCCGAGTTTACCCCGCCATGGCGGGGTAAAAACTGAGGGATCCCTCCACTCGCTATGCTCGGTCGGGATGACAGCCAGTTTATCTATCCACATCTTGTCCCCACGGGGGACTTGATTTATTTTTTAGATCTGGTATAATCACACTCGTCCCTAAAAAGGGCAAATCTAGGCCAAATTATTTTGGTTTAGTTTTATCAAATCTTTATATATTTCATCGGCTGGATATCAAATCTTCCCCGACCACTCGGGGCAGTGCCGTGAACATTAATTTTATGGCTGAGTTCCAAAGAACCAAGCCCCACGTTAATGTAGGTACCATTGGTCACGTTGACCATGGAAAAACCACATTAACAGCTGCAATTTTGCAGGTTTTAAACGCTCGTGGTGGTACCGCCCAGAAAAAGGGTGTGGACGACCTCGACAAAGCGCCAGAATCCAAGGCGCGCGGTATTACTATTTCCACAGCACATGTGGAGTATGAAACCGATAAACGCCATTACGCCCATGTGGACTGCCCAGGCCATGCTGATTATGTGAAAAACATGATCACCGGTGCCGCTCAGATGGATGGTGCGATTTTGGTCGTTTCAGCCGCTGATGGTCCAATGCCTCAGACCCGTGAACACATCGTGCTTGCTCGTCAGGTCGGCGTACCATATATTATTGTTTATTTAAACAAAGTTGATCAAGTTACTGATCCGGAATTAATTGACTTGGTAGAAGCCGAAGTGCGAGATTTGTTAAAGAAATACAAATTCCCTGGTGACACCACTCCAATTATTCGTGGTTCTGCTTTGCAGGCCTTACAAAATCCTTCTGATGAAGCTGCCACAAAATCAATTACTGAGTTGTTAAAAGCTTTGGATGAATACATTCCAACCCCAGAGCGTTTAACCGATAAGCCATTTTTGATGCCAGTGGAAGATGTTTTCTCTATTGAAGGTCGCGGTACTGTAGTTACTGGTCGTATTGAACGCGGTATGGTAAAAATTAACGATGAAGTGGAAATTGTCGGTATCAAAGACACTTCAAAGACAGTAGTGACTGGTATTGAAATGTTCAACAAGTCCTTGAAAGAAGGACAAGCTGGTGATAACGCTGGTATCTTGTTGCGCGGTACCAAAAAAGAAGATGTAGAGCGCGGTATGGTTTTGGCTAAACCGGGTTCTATCACTCCTCATACTGAATTTGAAGCACAGGTGTATGTGTTAACCAAAGAAGAAGGTGGTCGCCATAAACCATTTTTCGCTGGTTATAAGCCACAATTCTACATTCGCACTACCGATGTTACTGGTGAAGTTACTTTGCCAGCTGGCACTGAAATGGTTATGCCAGGCGACACTGTGAATGTTACTGTGAAACTTATTGGTCCGGTTGCTTTGGAAGACAAGATGAACTTCGCTATTCGCGAAGGCGGTCGCACTGTCGGTGCGGGCGTGGTAACTAAAATTAATAAATAATTAAATGGATTAGTAGAGACGCCTTTAATCGGGCGTCTCTACTGTATCCAAGTTCTTTTTTAAGTTCCTTATGACTAATATTACTAACACCAACGAAAAAGAAGAAGTAAAAGAGGGAAGTCGCATCCGTATTAAAATCCGTGCTTATGATAATCGGATTATTGATCAAGCGGCTAAAACAATTATTGAAACAGCTACACGCAATGATGCTAAAGTTGTCGGACCAGTGCCATTGCCAACTGAGAAAACAAAGTTCACTGTGAACCGATCAACTTTTGTGCATAAAAATGCGCGCGAACAATTTGAAATGCGCGTTCACAAACGTTTGATAGACATTATGAGCGCCAGTCCAAAATGTGTTGATGCTCTAATGAGTTTGAATTTGCCGGCTGGAGTTGACATAGAGATTAAAATGTAATTTTGGCTAAAATTAGCGAAATTTTTGCCGAATAATCTGGGTCAATAGAGCACCCTTGACAAAATTCGCTTTTATGCTATAATTAGCACAAGTTTTGTCGTTTATTTTCGGGTAAATAAGATTCGAGCCATCCGCCAATTAGCGGAGGAGGAAAAACATTTACGAGAAAAGTTAGCGACTGGAAGGAAAAAATTATTTGAAAATATATCCACAAGCCATTCTTTAACGTGAGTTCGTCTGCACAGTTTTGAGATACGGCGAACAAAGAAAGGGCTAGAAGCAAGTACGTTAATTTTTTAATGTTTTTGCTTCTAGTTTTTTGTTAGATTAATTCTTAATTAAGTTATCTCCATCTACCAATGGGATGGGAAGCCACGTCTGAGCCAAAAAGCTACGGCGCGGTCAAGGTGGAGCAATGACAATTATATGAAAATTATTTTAGGCAAAAAGATCGGTATGACACAGGTGTTCATGGCCGACGGCACAGTAGTGCCGGTCACGCGTGTTTTGGCAGGTCCTTGTCAGATTACCCAAGTGCGCGTCAATGATAAAAAAGTACAATTGGGCTTTGACAAAGTCCGTGAATTTCGCATAAATAAACCAGAGACTGGTCATTTGAAAGATTTGGAATTAGTAGGTTTTTTACGTGAATTTAAAGTTGAAAATACGGATAATTTAAAACGCGGCGATGTGGTGTTGGCTGATACGTTTGTTGCCGGTGATGTCGCGGAAGTAATGGGTATTAGTAAGGGTAAGGGTTTTGCCGGTGTTGTAAAACGTCATCATTTTGCAGGCGCGCCTGCTTCTCACGGTCATAAGCATGATTTACGCGCTCCTGGCTCAATTGGCGCAGGTGGTGTGCAGCGGGTTTTTAAAGGCATGCGCATGGCTGGACGCATGGGTGGCGATCAAGTAACAGTTAAGAATTTAAAAATTGTTGAAGTACATGCTGATAGTAATGAATTGTATATCAAGGGCGCAGTGCCGGGTGGCCGCAATTCTATGCTCGTTATTTCAGCTCCGGGAGAATTGAAAATAAAACAAACAGAAATCACCAATCCGTCGGTCGAAGTAGCCGTGGAAGCGTCAACACAAGAAGAAAATAAAACGGAATAATGATTGAATATTAAATATTGGATATTGAATATTTTAATATCTATAATATCCAATATCATAAGTACTCATTTCGATTATGAAAACAAAAGTTTACAACGAAGAAGGCAAGGCAATTGGTGATATTTCTCTTTCTGAGAAAGTTTTTGGAGTGAAAGCAAAATCAACAGTTGTACATCAGGTATTTGTGCAAATGACTGGCAACCAACGCGAACCATGGGCTGATACAAAAAGCAAAGGCGAAGTGCGCGGTGGTGGTAAAAAACCATGGCAGCAAAAAGGCACAGGCCGAGCGCGTCACGGCTCCATCCGCTCTCCAATTTGGAAAGGCGGCGGTGTGGTATTTGGTCCACGTACTGATCGTAATTATAAAACAAAAGTAAATAAAAAAATGCGTCAGTTGGCCATCCGTATGTGTTTATCGGATAAGGCGCAACACGATAATTTATTAGTATTAGAAGCTTTTAATTTTACCGCTCCGAAGACCAAGTTGTTATCAGAAATGCTCAGTAAATTACCGAAACGAAAATCTTTGTTAATTTTGACCGCTGGTAAAAATGAGATGCTGTTTAACATGGCAAAAAATTTACCAAGAGTTAAAGTTTTTCGTGCTGAAGATACCAATGTTATGGAGCTTTTAAACAAAGAAGCGATTTTGACCAGCAAAGACGGCGTGGCAAAATTAGAACAAGTGTTTGCCAAATAATTTTGAATTATATGGGTTTATTAGACCGATGGACAAAAAAACAACAAACCGCTAAATTGAAGAAATTGGATAAAAATGAAGACAAAAAAGAAAAATCAGTTGAGAAAGTTAAAAAAGCGGAAAAGACCGAAGTTGCTCCAGTGGCGGCTGCTTCTAAAGAGGTAAAAGCAGGCGGTATTGCCTATAAAATTTTAGTTCGCCCACTTGTAACTGAAAAAGCAGCGGTCATGGAAAGTCATAATAAATATAGTTTTGTGGTTGCTCATTATGCTACCAAAATTCAGATAAAACAAGCGATTGTTGAGGCTTACGGTGTACGACCGACTGCGGTAAATATTTTTAATGTTGAAGGTAAACGTGTGCGTTTTGGCCGAACTATGGGACGACGCGGTGATTATAGAAAAGCGGTCGTTACTTTGCCAGCTGGCCAAACGATTAGTTTGCATGAAGGCGTTTAAAATTGTTTAGAAATTGAAAAACATATGGGTATTAAAATTTACAAACCAACTAGTGACGGTCGTCGCAAATCAAGTGTAGACGATTTTTCCGATGTTACCAAACATAAACCGGAAAAATCTTTGATTGCAATTTTATCAAAAAAATCTGGTCGTAATAATCAAGGTATCATTACAGTGCGCCATCAAGGTGGTGGTGTTAAACAGTTTTATCGTTTAGTTGATTTTAAACAACAAAAATTTAATATTGAAGCGCAAGTGTTGGCAATTGAATACGATCCGAATCGTTCGCCGCGTATTGCTCTTATTAAATATACTGATGGTGTAAAATCGTATATTTTGGCTCCAGAAAGTATGAAAGTAGGTGACAAAATAATGTCTTCTGATAAAGCGATTGAAGCGAAAATGGGTTGCCGCATGCCTTTGGAATTTATCCCAGCCGGTTTGTTTATTCACAATATTGAACTCACTCCTGGCAAAGGCGGACAAATCGTTCGTAGTGCTGGTATGGGCGCTCAGCTCGCTGGTTTTGAAGGAAAGTATGCGCAAGTGAAGTTGCCATCTGGTGAAATTCGGGCGATATTAAAAGAATGCGCTGCTTCGATTGGTATCATGGGCAACGCTGATTATCGTTTGATTCGTTGGGGTAAGGCCGGCAGATCTCGTCACCGTGGTATTAAACCGACTGTTAAAGGTAAAAATATGAATCCAGTTGATCATCCACACGGTGGTGGAGAAGGTCATTCTCCAATCGGTCAGAAGCGTGGCCCACAAACAGTTTATGGCAAGACAGCAATGGGTGTTAGAACTAGAAAACCAAATAAGTGGAGCGATAAATTTGTCATTAAATCTCGCCGAGCGAGCAATAAAGCGTAATTATTATGTCAAGAAGTTTAAAAAAGGGTCTTTATGTTGACCCACGTATTTTAAAGAAAGTAGCCAAAGTAAAAACTGGCAATAAACGCGAGGTCATTAAAACATGGTCACGCGCCTGTGTTATTTCTCCTGAAATGGTTGGTGTGACTTTCGGCGTGCATAATGGCAAAGATTTTGTAAGTGTATTTGTAGAAGAGAATATGGTTGGACATCGTTTGGGTGAATTTTCTCCAACACGTAAGTTTGTTGTTCATGGTGGTAAAATGGCAAAAGAACAAGAAGCTGCCGCAGCTGTTAAAGCTGCCGGTGGTGTGCCAGCTGCCGCCGGAGCCGCCGCACCTGCTAAAGCCGCTAAAAAATAAAATATATGATTAAAGAAATAACAGCAAAATTAAGTTATCTGCGCATTGGTCCGCGTAAAGTGAGACTAGTAGCTGATTTGATTCGTGGCCGTGATGTTACTCGCGCTGTGAATGCTTTGTCTTTGTTGAATAAAAAATCCGCCGCCCCGATGCTTAAATTGTTGAATTCTGCCATTGCTAACGCCAAGCATAATTTTCAGGTGGAGAAAGAAAATTTACGTATTAGCAAAATTACTGTTGATGGTGGACCAGTTTTAAAACGTTCAATGCCACGCGCTCATGGTCGTGCTACTCCGATCCGCGAACGTACCAGCCATATCAATTTAGTATTATCAGAATTTGCGCGTAAAGAAAAATTTGTAAAAAAAGAAAAAAAAGTTAAACTAGCTAAAGCTGAGAAAAAATAATTTTTTATCTTATGGGTCACAAAGTACATCCTACAATTTATCGCATCCCCTTTATTTTCAACTGGGATTCCAAATGGTATGCAAAAGACAATACAGAACGCCATGTTTACTTGCAACAGGAATTAAAGATCCGCGAGTTTTTGAACAAAAAATTTAAAGAAGCAGGTATTGATGCGATTAGTGTGGAACGTACCACCAAAGAAGTAATTATAACGATTTTAGCCGCTAAACCAGGCGTGATTATTGGTCGTAGTGGTACTGGATTGGATGAAATTCGTAAAGAACTGGAAAGAAAAATTTTAAGTTTTACTTCAAAAGTAAAGTTAAATATTATTGCGGTAAAAAATCCAGCATTATCAGCGCAAGTGATGGGGATGAGTGCGGTTGACCAAATTGAACATCGTTTACCATTTAGACGCGTGATGAAACAGATAATCGAAAAAGTAATGGCCGCTGGTGCTCAGGGAGTAAAAATTAAAATGGCCGGTCGTTTGAATGGCGTGGAAATTGCCCGTCGTGAAGTTTTGTCAGCTGGAAAAATGTCCTTGATTACTATGCGTTCCCATGTTGATTATGCTTTGGTTGAAGCTCAGACTTTGTATGGGAAAATTGGTATAAAAGTTTGGATTTATTTAGGCGAGGCGTTTTCTCGTCGCGATAAATTTGAAAAGAAGGAAGAAGAAAAAGGCGCCGAGCGTCCGCATACTCGCAAATAATTTTGTAAATTTTGGAATAATATGCTTTTACCTAAAAAAGTACTACATCGCAAATGGCACAAAGGCCGCAAACGCGGTTTGGGCGTAGCGACCAGAGCAACCTCGGTGGCATTTGGTGAGTTTGGTTTAAAAAGTTTAGATCACGGTTGGGTTACTAGTCGTCAGATTGAAGCTGTCCGTCGCGTTTTGACTCGTTATGTGCGTCGCGGTGGCAAAATTTGGATTCGTATTTTTCCAGATCGTCCGGTTACTATGAAAGGTAACGAAACTCCTATGGGAGGTGGTAAGGGATCACCGGATCATTATGTAGCGGTAGTAAAGCCGGGCACAGTATTGTTTGAATTGGGAGGCGTGCCAAAAGCGCAATCAGTTGAGGCAATTAATTTAGCCGGTTATAAATTAGGAGTAAAAACAAAATTTGTAGAAAAGATATAATATTAAATTTATATCTACGATATATACTCATTCGTTCAAAAATAATTAAATAAATTGAATCATTTTACTCACTCATTTCGTATATGGACTTTGCTGATATCAAATCTAAATCTGTAAAAGAATTGCAAAATTTGCTGGCCACTTGGCGTGAGGATTTGCGTGCTTTGCGTTTTAAAGCGCACGGTCGCGAACTTAAACAAGTGAATAAAATAGGTGAATTAAAAACACAAATTGCGCAATCTATAGCAATTTTGGCGGAAAAAATTAAAGCAAAGTAATTTTAAGAATCTTACTATGGAAATAAAAACAACTAAACACTCTCGCAGTTTTATTGGTACAGTCGTGTCAGCCGCTATGAACAAAACTGTAGTGGTGCGTGTTGATACCTTAAAAAGTATCCCAAAATATCAAAAATCTTTGCGTGTGAGCAAAAAGTATCATGTGCATGATGAAAAAGGCATTGCTAAAGTTGGTGATACCGTGAGTTTTGTCGAGTGTCGGCCATTGTCCAAAACAAAAAGATGGCGTTTAACCCAAATAATTAAGAAGAGCGTCTAATCATATGATTCAACACCGTTCCATGTTACAAGTAGCCGACAATACGGGCGCCAAGCTTTTGCAATGCATCCGTTTGCACGGCGGTTATAAAAAACGTTATGCCCAATTAGGGGATATTATTACTTGTGCCGTCAAACAGGCTGCTCCGCGCGGACTTGTGAAAAAAGGTGATGTGGTACATGCAGTAATTATTCGTCAGCGCAAAGAAATGCGTCGTCCTGATGGTACTTATATTCGTTTTGATGAAAATGCCGCTGTCGTAGTAGACAAAGAATCCAAGGAACCAAAAGGTTCGCGCATTTTTGGTCCGGTCGCGCGTGAATTACGTACTCGTGGTTTTCAAAAAATTATTTCTTTAGCACCGGAAGTATTATAAATACTATATGAAGATAAAAACAAACGATCAAGTAAAAATTTTAAGTGGCAAGAGCAAAGGTAAAGAAGGTAAGGTAATTCAAGTTTTTCTCGCCAAAGGTAAAATTGTGGTGGAGGGTTTGAATATTATGAAAAAACATTTGCGCGCTCGCAAACAAGGTGAGAAGGGTCAATTAATTGAACTCGCTGCGCCTATGTTTGTTAGTAAAGCCGCATTGATTTGTCCAAAATGCAATCGCACTACGCGTGTTGGTTATAAATTGGAAGCTGGTAAAAAGAAACGTGTGTGTCGCAAGTGCAAAGAAATAATTGACTAAATATATGACCGTGAATTTATTGCAAAAATACAAACAAGTAGTCGTACCGGCTCTCATGAAAGAATTTGGTTATAAAAATGTAATGCAAGCACCGCATATAACTCGGGTGATAATTAATGTTGGTTATGGACGTTTTGTTAAAGAGGCTAATTTTGCCGACAATGTAGAAAAAACTTTAATAAAAATTTCTGGACAAAAACCAGTACGCACCAAGTCTAAACAATCAATTTCCAATTTTAAGATTCGGGCAGGTATGGAAATTGGCGCGATGGTAACTTTACACGGTCCACGCATGTATCAATTTTTGGAGAAATTAGTCAACGTTACTTTTCCGCGTGTGAAAGATTTTCATGGAATTTCTGATCATGGTTTTGATAAGGGCGGTAATTTCACCATTGGTTTTAAAGAAAATTTAGCTTTTCCGGAAGTAAAAATTGAAGAATTAGACAAGATTCATGGTTTGCAGTTGATTATCAATACGACCGCTAAAAATAAAATAGAAGGTAAAGCCTTGCTTAAACATATGGGCTTTCCATTTGAAAAATAATTTTTATCTATGGCTACTGAAGCACAAATCGCAAAATCAAAAAGAAAACCAAAATTTTCCACACGCATCGTGCGCCGTTGTTTGAAATGCGGTCGTCGACGTGGTTATATGGGTACATTTGGTTTGTGTCGTATTTGTTTTCGTGAATTGGCAAACGCTGGTAGAATTCCTGGTGTGAGAAAATCTAGCTGGTAATTTAATTAAATAATAAATAAAATATTAAAAATAAAAATTATGATGACTGATCCTATTGCCGACATGCTCACCCGTATTCGCAATTGCGCTTTAGTACGCAAGAAAGAAGTGGTGGTGCCATTTTCTAAAATCAAATTAGCCATTGCCAATATTTTGGTAAGCACTGGGTATTTGGCTAAGGTAGAGGAAAAAAAGGATATTCACCCCTATCTTTTGTTGACTTTAAAATATGAAGGACGGGAAGCGGCAGTGAATTCTATTAAACGTATTAGTACTCCGGGCCATCGTAAATATGTTAAAGCCGGCGCTGTTAAAAAGATTTTGAATGGTTTTGGGATCGCGATTTTATCTACTCCAAAGGGGATGATGACCAATATTGATGCTGAAAAAGAAAATGTTGGCGGAGAATTAATTTGTGAAGTTTATTAATAAATAACTGATAGCGTTTATCTGTCAGCTTATCAATAAATAGAGACTTAATAAAAAAATATGTCAAGAATCGGAAAACAACCAAGAAAATTACCTACAGGCGTAACTGCTGATATCAAAAACAGCGTGCTTACCATTAAAGGACCAAAAGGCGAATTGCAATTAATAATTCATCCGCATGTTACTGTTGTTAATGATGGCGGTGTTTTGACAGTAAAAGTTGACGATGAAAATTATGTTAAAGATCGCGCTTTGTGGGGTACGGTTTCTTCTATCATTGAAAATATGATTGAGGGCGTAACTAATGGTTTTAAAAAGGAGTTGGAAATTAATGGTGTTGGTTATAAAGCCGGCATGAAAGGTACCAACTTATCTTTAGAAGTTGGCTATAATAATCCGGTAGAAGTAAAACCGTTACCTGGTATTAAATTTTCAGTAGATAAAAATATTATTACTGTTGAAGGATTTGACAAGCAAGCCGTTGGTGAAATGGCTGCACAGATACGCAGTGTACGAAAGCCAGAGCCATATAAGGGTAAGGGTATTAAATATCTCACCGAAATTATTAGACGTAAGGCTGGTAAAACTGCTACCAAAGCTGCCTCTTAAAAAATGAATGCATAAATTTTTAATATATATATCTATATATACTCATTCGTTCGAAAATAATTAAATACATTTAATTATTTTGCTCACTCATATCGTGTATGAAAAGAATATTTCAAAAAACTAAAAATGCTTTGCGCCAAGTGCGCCATTTGCGCGTTCGCGCCAAAGTACAGGGCACTAAAGATTGTCCGCGCTTATCAGTATTTCGCAGTTTAAAAAGCATGACCGTGCAATTGATTGATGATGTTGCCGGTAAAACTTTGTGTTATGCCAATACAGCTGGAATTAAAGATGAAAAAGTAGAAGGTAAAGCTGGAAAGGTTTCTAAGAGTTATTTATTAGGTCAGTTGATTGCAGAAAAAGCTTTGGCAAAAAAAATTACTATGGTAGTTTTTGATCGCGCTGGTTATAAATATCATGGTCGCGTGCAGGCTTTGGCCGATGGTGCACGTGCCGGTGGTTTGAAATTTTAATCTATAAAACTATGGGAAAACCAATGCGTAGATCCGGCGGACGCCGTGAGCAAGAAAAAAAAGAATTTGATCAATATATTTTAGATTTAGCGCGCGTGACTCGAGTTACCAAAGGCGGTAAGCATATGAGTTTTCGGGCTTGTGTTGTGATCGGCGATCATCAAGGGCGCGTCGGTTTTGGTGTGGCCAAAGGCAAAGATGTACAACTAGGAGTAGAGAAAGCAGTGCGCCAAGCCAAAAAACATGTTATTCGTGTGCCGATAGTAAAAGAAACAATTCCGCATCCAGTTTTGAAAAAATTTAAATCTGCGGTAGTGATGTTAAAGCCGGCTCCACGCGGTTCCGGTATTATTGCTGGCGGTGCTGTGCGGGCAGTATTGGAATTGGCAGGCGTACCAAATGTTTCTACTAAAATTTTGGGAAAAACAAAAAATAAAATTACAGTAGTAAAAGCCACCTTTGAAGCTTTGCAGAGTTTTAAGGTAAAAGCCAAAGAACCGGTTGTCGCGGCTCCAGTAATTACTGGATCAGTTGAGGATGCCAAACCATTTACCAAAACAGTTGAACACAAAGTAATGCAGAAATTACCAGAAAATAAACCCACGAAACAGATCCTTGAAGATAAATAATTTATTTTAAATATGGTATTAGCAATTCATACAATGAAATCAGCCCATGGTTCCAGACGCGGTGTTAAACGTCGCGGTCGTGGTAATGCCTCTGGTCATGGCAACTACAGTTGTCGTGGAGGAAAAGGGCAAACTGCTCGCAGTGGCGGTCAGCGCGGCTTGCGTTTGAAGGCATTTAAAAATTTAATGCAACAAACTCCAAAATTACGTGGATTCAAATCAATGTATAAAAAACCAATGGTAGTTCGTTTGGTTGATTTGGATAAAAATTTTACCACTGGAGCGGAGATTACTTTGGCCGTTTTGAAAGAGAAGAGGGTAGTTGGCAAGAATATAGAATGTGTTAAAATAGTAAATACTGGCGAGATTACTAAAGTGATTAATATCGTTGGTATTAAAGTGACTGCCGAAGCTAAAGCTAAGATTGAAAAAGTTGGTGGCAGTGTAAAATAATTTTTTTACTCACAGTTTGAAGCTAAAAGCTAATTCTATGTGGGATAAACTCGTCCAAATTTGGAAAATTAAAGATGTTCGCAATAAAATTTTACTAGTAATTGGAATGCTGGTGATTTTTCGGTTGGTAGCCCATATTCCGATTCCAGGTGTAGATATTACTCGTTTGCGCGATTTGTTAGCTGGAAATCAAATTTTGGGCATGTTAAACCTTTTTTCAGGTGGTACTATAAAGAATTTTTCCGTGATAATGTTAGGTGTAGGGCCATATATTACGGCTTCAATTATTTTGCAGCTTTTAACGATGATTGTGCCAAGTCTAGAAGAACTAAGCAAAGAAGGCGAGAGTGGTCAGCATAAAATCAACATGTATACGCGGTATTTAACAGTGCCATTGGCGTTTTTACAAGCTTTTGCCATGATAAAATTATTGGGACAATCAGGTCGCCAATTATTGACAAGCATGTCATTGTTGCAAGTTGTTATCATGATTATGACTATTACCGCCGGCACTATGTTCTTGATGTGGTTGGGTGAAGTTATTACTGAACAAAAAGTAGGAAATGGCATTTCGCTTTTGATCTTTGCTGGCATTGTTGCTAGCTTTCCATCAAGTATTGGGACAGCCATTGTGAACTATACTTCTGCTGATTTTTATACTTTTGTGTTATTTGGCGTAATTGCTCTTTTGACAGTGGTTGGAGTGGTATTTATCAACGAAGGACAGAGAAATATTCCAGTTAGTTATGCCAAGCAAGTGCGCGGCAACCGTGTTTACGGTGGTTCCAATACTCATTTGCCATTGAGAGTAAATATGGCTGGTGTAATTCCAATTATCTTTGCTATTTCACTTGTTTTGGTACCGTCAATGGTTGCGCAGTTTTTTGTGAATGCAAAGTCGGCTTTCTTGGCACATTTAGCCACTGGTATTTTGAATTTGTTTCAAAATAGCATATTTTATGCTGTGACATATTTCTTATTGGTATTTGGTTTTACTTATTTTTATACAGCAGTTGTGTTTCATCCGCAAAAAGTGGCAGAGAACTTACAGCGACAAGGTGGGTTTATTCCAGGTATTCGTCCCGGCAAAGAAACCGAAATGTATTTGCAGCGCACCATGAATCGTGTTAATTTAACCGGAGCTTTATTTTTAGGCATTATCGCGATCCTTCCTTTGATTTTACAAGGTGCGATGGGAACACAGAGTTTGGCCATTGGCGGCACCTCACTTTTGATCGTTGTTGCGGTGTGTATTGAAACTTCAAAACAAATCGATGCGCAGGTTACTATGCACGAGTACGATCGAATCTAATATACAAAACAAAAAATTAAAATCCTCCGCCAGTTGGTGGAGGATTTTAATTTTAACTAATTCTTGCCAAAATTTACTTGCTATGTTATACTAATTTTGGCTTTAATTAGCCAAAAAAGATTAAATTAAATTATTTTAATTATTTTATATATGGGATTATTTGGACCAGATATTAAATATTCACAAATTAAGCGTCAGTTACTAGAGATTGAACTAAGAAAGTTATTAGCGCATGTTCGTTTAACGCCGGGAAGTACAATTAGCGATGCTGATGAAAATTTGGTTAAAGATGCAATTTTGTCTCATCGTGAGAGCGGAGATAAAATTTCTTTACAGCATATATACGAAACACTTTTACATCTAAAGAGCCAAAATCGTATTACTAAATACGATTTCGCAACTTTAATGAAGGTTTTTGAAAAATATTTTATTGAACATTTTACGGACTAAAATTTTTTTTATAAATTATTTAATTTTAGTCTGTCTATTTAGATCGGGCAATAATACAGCTTAAATTATTGCCAAAAAAGCATGTTTGTGCTATAATAGTTGCGCTTTTGGTTTTTATTAATAAAATTTTTTTATGAAAAAGGTAGTAATTTTAATGGGTTTGCCCGGTTGCGGCAAGGGGACACAGGCAAAATTATTAGCGCAAAAATACAATTACGACCATATTTCTAGCGGTCAGATTTTAAGAGGTTTATTGCAGCGGGAAAATTTGAATGATTTAGAAAAGCAGGCAGTAACTTTGATGAAAAAAGGAGCATTGGTGGACGATGAGTTTGTATTTGGGTTGGTAACTCAAGAAATGGAAAAAAGTTTATCAAAAAATATTCCAGTAATTTTAGATGGTGTTATACGAAATTTAGTTCAAGCTGAAATTTATTGGGATTATTTTAAAAAAAGAGGTTTAGAAAAGGATGTTATTTTAGTTAAATTGGCAATTTCAGAGGAAGAGGCTTTTGATCGTCTTACGAAACGGAGAATTTGTAATCAGTGTGGTGAAATCATTCCTTGGGCGCCGGAAACCTATGATTTAAAAAATTGCCCTAAATGTCACGGTGTATTGGAGGTACGCGCTGATGATGATCCGGAGATAATTCGTGAGCGCATAATCAAACAAGGGCGCGCTGCACTTTGGCCGGTCATGGAATTTTTTGATCAATTTGGGGTGACTGCAAAAATAGATGGAAAACGTCCGATGACAGAAATTCTTCAAGATATTGAAAAAACTATACAATAGAGTAAAGTATAGTTATTGATATGTTGATTAAAACTAGTGACGACATCAAGCAAATAAAGCATAGCGGCAAGATTTTGGCCGAAATTTTGGAAAAATTGTCACTTATGGCCAAACCTGGCGTGAGTACTTTTGAAATTGATGAAGTGGCAGAAAAAATGATTATGAAAGCTGGCGGCCGACCATCATTTAAAGGATACATGTCTCATCATTATGATCCGCCGTTTCCATCCACCATTTGCGCTTCGCGTAATACTGAATTGGTGCACGGCATTGCTAAAAAAGAAACTATTTTAAAAGATGGTGATGTTTTTAGTATTGATATTGGCATGGAATGGCCGGCAAAAAAAGGCGTGCGCGGATTTTTTACTGATACGGCGGTTACTTTATGCGTTGGAAAAGTTTATCCAAAAACGAAAGAGCTTTTGCGTGTGACCAAACAGGCGTTGGAAGTTGGAATTAAATCAATCAAACCCGGTAAGAGCGTGGCAGAAATTGGCAAAGCGATTGAGGAGTATGTAAAATCACAGGGTCGCTATGGAATTATCCGTGATTTAGTTGGGCATGGTGTGGGTCATGATGTACACGAAGATCCGCGTATACCAAATTATTATGATAAAAGTTTGGATAAATTTATTTTAAAACCCGGTATGGTATTGGCGCTTGAGCCGATGATCTCATTGGGAGATTGGCGAGTTAAAACCGGAGACGATGGTTGGACTATTGAGATGGCTGATGGATCTATGTGCGCGCATTATGAGCATACGGTGATAGTGACGCGACATGGAGTCGAGGTGGCTACCCGGCGGCCAAATGAGAAGAAAGAAAAAATTTAAAAAAATCAATTAGCCCATTGGGCAATAATTTGATCGCCGTTCGCTCACCCAGCGGTTCGCTCACTACATGGTGTCGCGGCCTCGTCTCACTTCGTTCGACACCATGCCCGGCCACTTGCCAAAGTGCGCTCAAAATATTGCCCAACGGGCTTATAACCACTTATGAACATTATCGCAATTGACTTTGGGACAAAGAATATTGGTTTAGCCTGGGCAGATACTGCCATGGGTGTGGTTTTACCGTATGGAATAATAAAAAAAGAAGAATTGTCTAATTTTATTAAAAAAGAAAAAATTGATAAAATAATTATTGGTTTTCCAATTGGTTTAGATGGTAAAGAAAACACCAATTCTGATCGAGTAAAAAAATTTGCGCAAGAATTGGAATCGCAAATTTCCGTGCCAATAGAATTTTTTGATGAAAGATTTTCATCGGTGTCGGCAGACAGAATGGGTGACGGAGTGAGTAGAGATGAAAAATCAGCGATGATTATTTTGGAACATTATTTGGAAGCACAAAAGCAGAAATAATATGTTAGCGATTGTCTTATCACGTCGCGATTTTCGGGAAAACGATCAGATAATTTCTTTTTATACCCTGGAGCAGGGAAAATTAGAAGTACTTGCGCGCGGGGTAAAAAAATTTTTAAGTAAAAATGCGGCCTTCCTAGAGCCGTTTTGTTTTGTGGATGCGGAAATTATTAAAGGAAAAGAACTTACGCATTTGGGCTCGGCTCAGCCAATTAATATTTTTAAAAATATTCGTGCGGATTTACAAAAAAGTTTAGCAGCTGGATATGCAGTCGCACTCATAGACAAAATAATTCATACTGGCGAAAAAGATAAGCGCATGTTCGAATTAATAAAAAGTTGGTTGGAGTGGTTGGATAGTAGTGCATTATTTAATGCGATGATGTTAAATGCTTTTATTGCGAAATTATTAACTTTATTGGGTTTTGATCCGTCCGCTCATGAATCTAATTTAGAAATTAAAAACATTTTAGAAAAATTAGTATTTGGCAGTTGGCAGTCAATCGCTGAAATTAAATACAATGCTGACGAAGCTAACAATATTCAAAAGGAACTTTACAATTTTGCCATTAAACATTTGGAAAGGAAAATTGGAAATTGGATTTTTGCCTAATTTAATTTGCTAAAAACACCAAAATGCGATAAAATTAATGTACTTTAATTATAATTTATGACTATTTTTATCAAAGATTTGTCTGCCCACGTGGGTGAGGAAATTACTATAAAAGGTTGGCTTTATAACATGCGTTCTTCTGGTCCGATCGCGTTTTTGGAATTGCGTGATGGCACTGGTTTTATTCAAGGCGTGGCCGTGAAAAAAGATTTACCCGAAGCAATTTGGGCCGAAGTAGAAAAAGCCACTCAAGAATCATCAGTAGAAATGACTGGTATAGTTTCCAAGCACCCTAAAAAAGAAAATGTATTTGAATTACAGATAAAAGATTTTAAAATTCTACAACTCGCCATTGATTATCCGATTGCTAAAAAAGAACACGGTCCAGATTTTCTCATGGACAATCGTCATTTATGGTTGCGTAGTTCAAAACAGTGGGCGATTTTGCGAGTGCGTGACGCAATCATTACTGCGATCAACGAATATTTGCATAAAGAAAATTTTATCAGAGTGGATAGTCCGATTTTTACTCCCAATGCCTGCGAAGGTACAACTACATTATTTCCAGTGCCATATTTTGATCTTGGTACAGCGTATTTATCTCAATCTGGGCAATTATATATCGAAGCAGCCATTGCCTCCGTGGGGCGTTGTTATGATTTCGGACCGGTATTTCGTGCAGAAAAAAGTAAAACTAAACGCCATCTCACCGAGTTCTGGATGATGGATGCTGAAGCAGCGTTTGTTGAACATGAAGATAATTTAAAAATTCAAGAAGGTTTAGTGCGATATATTGTTCGCTATTGTTTGGAACATTGTGTAGAGGAATTAAAAATTTTAGAACGCGATACTGTCAAATTGAAACAAGCAGACGCGCCGTTTGTGCGTTATACTTATGATGAGGCCATAAAAAAATTAAACCAACTTGGCTCAGATATTAAGCACGGCGAAGATCTTGGTAATGATGATGAGGGACTTTTGACCCAAGATAGCCATGTGCCGGTATTTATTGAAAAATGGCCAAAGGAAATTAAACCATTTTATATGAAGCGGGATCCGGAAAATTCCGCACGCGTATTGAATGATGATTTAATTGCCACTGAAGGCGGGGGAGAGTTGATTGGAGGTAGTCAGCGTGAAGATAATTACGATTTATTACTAGAACGCATTAAAGCCGAAGGGTTGAATGTTACGGATTATGAATGGTATCTTGATTTACGTAAATACGGTAGTGTGCCCCATGCCGGATTTGGTATTGGTTTAGAACGAGCCGTGCGGTGGATTTGTGGTGTGGAACATATTCGCGAATGTATTCCTTTTCCGCGAACAATTGGACGATTAAAGCCATAATAAAAAAACGACCCGCCCCAGCATTGTGCTAGAGCGGGTCTTTTGTTTTACTTACCTATTTGGGTGTTTTTTTAACAAACAGGTTGCTAGTGAAACAACAATAGGCGCGATAATTGCCGCTATGCCTAGGGTAATTATGAAATAGTTGGTAGCATCTACCAAGCCTATTATAATTAAAAATATGCCGGTAATGAATATTAATTTTGCCTGGCTGTGGCCATAGAACATTTGTACCACACTGCAGACTATATAGACGTTTACTGGTTTTAGCCAGTTGAACCCAAGGTATGCCAAACAGAAAAATATCCATGGCAACCCGGTCGTTATCACTACCCACCATGTACCAGTGATCAGGCCATAACACAATAAGATTATGTCTGCCATTATTAGCATCATAATAAATGTGGCTATGCCTAAAAAAATTACGACTAATGCCATTATCCAATCTTCATCATCGTCATTTTTGCTTACGTCAAACACGTAAACTGTCCAGTGGATTGCGGCGGTAAATATTGCGACTGTCAGAAAAACGCCTGCGATTTTTAGTTCAAGAAAGAACAACGAAACAGTCGCGCAGAGTAGCGTGCTCCAAGCAATATACTTGCTCATTACCAGTAATACCGTTGTAAAGTTTACCCACATTGCCTTTAGTTCGTCAGCCACTCTAATCAAGTATCTGGTCATTTTTCTCTACCTTTCTTCGCCCTTTTGGCGATTTGTTTTTCAAAGAACACGATGGGTTAGCTTACTCTTTATTTTGGTTTTTGTCAATAGTAATAATAGCGATTTCTGGCAAGTTCCAGAATCGTACGGCCCCACCAGATTCACCGGCGCCAGTAGAAGTGTAAATTGGAATATTATGATAATAATTTAGACCGCGGTAGAATTTATTTGGTAATTGGATTCCGGCTGAGCCAAGCGGTCCAATAAATGGCAACCAAATTTGCCCACCGTGCGTGTGGCCGGATAAAACCAATTCTGGTTTTTGAATATTGGTCGGCCAAGTTAAAATTCCATCTGGATTATGGGTGATAAAAATTATAGTAGTGGTTGGATTAAATTTTTGCAATTTAGAAAAATCTGGTTGTGGAGTTTTCCAAATATCATCAATTCCAAATAAACAAATAGTTTGTCCTTTGATTTTTGGGCAGTCCAGATCACTACGTAATATCTTTATATTTATTTTTTTTAATTCTGCCAGCGTGTCGGCCGAGCGATCCCCAGTCTGCCAAGCGGTATTTTCACGAGTGGCACTGCCAATGCCGTATTCATGATTGCCAATTACAGCGTAAGTCAAATATTTATCGGATAAAGTTTTCAACGGGTCCAATTCTTTCGCTTCATCGCGTAGATAGGCTTCATTATCAATTTGATCACCACCCAGAATCACCAAGTCCGGACTTTCTTGAATAACGCGCTGGACAATTTTTTCTACCCACTTTTCATTTTTGTGGTTGCCCACTTGGATATCGGAAATAAAAGCGATTTTAATTGGAATAGTTATATTATCCATTGCTACGGTGACATCGGTGGTTTTTAAAGTCCATGGTTCAATAAAATGTGTGTCAAAAGCAATCATGGCGGTAAAAAATAAAAATAATACCTCCGCGAGAGCGTAATTTTTATGTTTATTACAGAATGTTCCAACTCGACTGCGATCGCGTAAAATAATGTAGGTCAAACAAACCGCCAACAATAAATAGCCAAATAGTACAATTTTATAAAAATTCATAATGTATGCCAATATTTTATCATTGGTTGGCTCGGTTGTCCATTGTTCAATAATATGCTAAGATACTAAGATAATTCCCCGTTGGGGAAGTAAGTATTATTTATGGATAATCAAGTGCCAAATACAAATAATCCTGCGCCAACACCAGCGCCTAGCGCTCCGTCTAGCCATCAAAATACGGCCATGGCTGTGATAGCGTATATTTTGTTTTTTGTGCCACTCCTAACTGGTGATGCTAAAAAAGATGAATTCGTGAAATTTCACACCAAGCAGGGGCTAGTACTGTTTATTGCCAGTCTTGCTTTGGGAATAATTTTTGGTATTGTTCCATTTTTGTGGTTTACATTAAATTGGCTTTTACAGTTGGGTATATTAGTTTTGTTAATTATTGGAGTAGTGAATGCGGTTAATGGTAAAAAAGAACCACTACCAATTATTGGTCAATTTGCTCATTATTTCAAATTCTAAATTTAATAAAAATACAATGGCTTGCTGGTCGTTGTATTTTTATCCGGTTTATTGTTATGATTATATAAATTACTTATTTCTCACGCTAATGCTCTTCCTCGGAAATTTGTGACTTCGTTTTCGCTTTTTGACCAAAATCGCTTCGCTTAGTTGGCCAAAACCCGCCTCGGGCGGGCCGTTCAAACTCGTCTACAAATTTTACCTCGGCCTCGCAGCGCGTTTTAAATAAGTAATTTATATTTAGAATTTATTTTTGATATTTTAATATGCCCGATAAATACACAGCGGTGTGGGTTTCACATAGTTCCAGTAGTGATTTTTTACGTTGTCCGCGCGCGTATTTTTTGAAAAATGTTTATCGCGAGCCAGGTAATAAAAAAGTAAAATTAATGTCGCCATCGTTGGCTTTGGGTAGCGCGGTACACGAAGTTTTGGAAGATTTATCTTTATTGCAAAAAGGAACACGTTTTGCTGATCCACTTATTCCGAAATTTGATAAAGTTTGGGAAAAATACCAAGGCAAGCGCGGTGGTTTTATGAGCGACGAAATAGAGTCTCAATATAAACAGCGTGGTGCAGAAATGTTGCGACGGGTATACAATCATCCTGGGCCGATATCTGGTTTGGCAGTAAAAATCCAAATGGACTTGCCATGGTTTTGGCTATCAGAAGAAGAAAACATGATTTTGTGTGGGAAAATTGACTGGCTCGAATATTTGCCCGAATCAGATAGCGTACATATTATTGATTTCAAAACCGGAAAAAATGAAGAGCACGAGGATTCTTTACAGTTGCCGATTTATCATTTGTTAGTACATAATTGTCAAAAGCGTGCAGTGTCTAAGGCTAGTTATTGGTATTTAGATTCAATGGATTATCCGATTGAAAAAGTTTTGCAGGATTTGGAAGTTTCAAAAAAGAAAGTTTTGGAAGTGGCGCAACAGATGAAATTAGCCCGGCAATTGAATAGATTTAAATGTCCGAACGGTGATGAGGGCTGTAATACCTGCCGGCCGTACGAAGCAATTGCGCGCGGGGAGGGTGAATTTGTGGCTGGGGACAATTATGGTGCGCGGGTGTATGTTTTAAAACGAGTGGAAGAAGTGGAAGATAGGGAAGGGGAGATATTGTAAAATAAAAAAGCGCCGTACCCGTAGGTCGTGCGCTATTGATCGATCGGATCTAGTGTGAATTACTCCTGTTCGATTTCGACATCTTTTGCCTTAAAGGCATTTTCCATCGCGGCCCAGAAGTTCTTGTCTCGTGCTGTTTTGGTGGTGGTATACATCCACGGATCGGCACCGTTTTTCTTGTTCTTCTGGCTCTTTATGACCGCGGCCGAAGTACATGGCTCACCGTTCGGAAATTTGGTTTTGATTATCCTATAGGTGTAGCCACGATGCTCATATTTGGCTTGGACACCAGTCTGCAAAACCTTGTCGCAGATTTCCTTTGGTATCTCGACTTGGGTTAGTCCTTTGAGCTGGAAGACAACATCGTCGCCTTCCTGCCACGCATCAAAGGTGTGACCTTGAAGTAGCCATTGATCAAGCGGACCGGAGGACGTGGAACTCCCTGTTA
>Ga0247841_10004167_pt1 | contig 25281 bp, 26 predicted proteins | sample LaCruzMarch2015__2_FD_192410 | JGI IMG/M metagenome (GOLD analysis project Ga0247841, IMG submission 192410) | Freshwater microbial communities from meromictic Lake La Cruz, Castile-La Mancha, Spain - LaCruzMarch2015_18m | ecosystem: Environmental > Aquatic > Freshwater > Lake | place: Spain... | reverse complement strand
TGTGATTAATATGATTAGTGTGAAAAAGAGGGACTTGGGTAGTGTAAATAATTTTGTGGAGATGGTTAATTAGTTTAGGGGGGAGGAATGCCACCTTTCGTTTCGTTCCGTCAGATAAATCTGACGGAAATAAAGAGAGGGTGTGTGGGGAGTCGAGGCCGTCAGATAAATCTGACGGTAATAAAACATATCAGATCTCGAGGGTGATTGTTTCGGAATATAATAATTTATTCCGGGTCGAAGGAGGAAGTATAAGAACAAAATAAATTATTTTGTTTTTGTAAATATCGGAAACGGATTCGTATGTGTATTTGTCGCTCAGGGTTAAAGAAGACCCCTTTATAATATTGGCAATAGGATAATTTTGGGATGTCGCTTCAATGATAAATGGTTTCTCTTTCCGATTAAAGGGATTTATCCAACAGTTCAATGCAATGATTTCAAGGGGGGTACAGGTGATGGAAAATTCTTCGGGGAAATCAATGATATGAAATTTAATTGATTTGGTGGAAATTTTATCGTAAACAATGGAAACGGGAAAACCTCCGGAGGGAACAATTATGTTTTCTGTGGTGGGGATAAACTGAGAGACTTTAGGGAGATTCAGTTTGAGGATGGTGTTCCAAGGTGTACGGTAAGAAAGCTCCCAGATTTGATGAAGGAGAGGGTGTTGATTTACTTCTTTTGCAAATCTGACTGCTGTTGTGAATTTGTTCCGTCTGAGTTTTTCTTTTGAGGAAAGAGGGTGTTCAGAATAAACTGGACGCTGAGAGACGATAGTCTTTCCATGAACGACACGGAAGACGATATTTCCGACTCTGCCGGAAAGTTGACCAAGGGGGTTTTCTTTTAAAATAGCCATAATAATTGTTGATTGTTTATTTGTTAATTAGTTTAGAGTCATTAAGTTGTCATTATGTGGTCATTATGTGAAAAGAATAGCACACAGATGACACAGATTAAACAGATCAACACAGATCTGAATATTTTTGTCGTTCGACATTCTCACCTTACTACAAACAGACGAGTGATCTGCACCATACGATTGAACATGATTATTTGTACGCGTGTGAGGACTTGTTCTTTTTGATATTCGAATTTGCAAAAAAGTGCGGGGTTGTTAATGTTATTGTTGTAACAGTATAACGTCCCCGCTACCGGATTTATTGCCCATTTATAACCGCAGCCACAGACAGGACATGGTATTGGTTTATCGAAAATACGGCGATAAATGGAATTAGACATCAGAGTATAGTATCGGGTTTGGTAATAGCAAAATGCCTAACCTGAGGGGAACCAATTTTCTTTTCATGATAAGTATAATTATAGACACTTGCATAATACTTAACCCATCTAAAAAATGTTTGGGATTTAAGTTCAGAGAAAGTGGGTTCAGCCTCCCGAAAATCATCAAGGAATTTAGGTTTACTGATATATTCATTAAAGACAATGATTTGATTAACGAACTCAAAAAACTCAGGGCTGGTTGCATCCATAATTTTTTTCTTATGTAAATTAACGAAGGAATATTCATGAAGACCATATTTAAGATAATACTGAAGACAACCGGCCATGAAAGTATAGAATGAATTCCATTCATTTTCATCCCAATGGTCAAAGAATCTTTTTTTGAATTCAGAGAAAGGAGTCCGGAAAATGTTATAATAAGAAGAGAACTCCACTTCAAAGAGACGAGCTTTAGAACTGGGGTCATTATTTTTAATTGAATTATTATTTGTGATCACTAATTTAGGTGATTCCCGGAAAGGGAGAACAAACTCAGGATGATTTTTTTTCTGGACAGTAAAAGAATCAGAAATGACATTATAAAGTTTTTCAAAGGGAAAAGCCTTATCAACATCATTAAACAAAACAATAGAGCAAGCCGGGGAAACACGCTGGAAGGCGAAACGATCATTAAAGGCGAAATTTTTACCGTCAATTTCAATTAAATTGCGCATATATGCAAGAGATTTAGCGAGTAAAGATTTACCACTACGACCGGCGGCACCATCTGAATAGTTCTCATCGGTAAAGACAACAGCCTTAGCACAGACGGGATTTTTGAAAGAATGAAGGAGATAGCCGAGTGAGCTGCGAAGAGCATCAAATCTTTCAGAGTCCTTATCGCAAATATTGAGGCAGAAGGTTTCAAAATCGGAAGTAACAGAAGAATGAGAAAAGGGTTTTTTAATTACGCGATCAGAGAAAATATGAGCCTCAAGGGTTTCATAACCAAGAGATTCCATATTATCGGAAGTTATTTTAAGGTAGCAATTTTTAAAGAAAAAGAAACCTTCTTTTTCGGTATCTGACCGGAGGTTAGGATCAAGAGTGGGGAGAAATTCAAAAGTATCTCTTTTGAACAACGAGGGATTTTTAATGATAGAATCGAGAATGAAATTAGCATGTTTTCTATTTTTACCAGCGAACTCGGGAAGGTTTTTAATAAACAAACAGACATAATCTTTAAAGAAGATCTCATTAACGAGATTAATAAAATAGCCGTCGGTATAACAGAGGAAATGATCACCGTTAAAAAGGACTTTAGAGAAATTATTATCAGAGAGGAAGTTAATATATTTACCAAAATCAAAAACTACTTTTTTCCTGACTATGGACCAGAACGGAAAAAAAGGGGGTTTCCAGCCGTAATGTTTTGCGATGAAATAAACAGAGCCAAGAGAGATAGAACCATTATAAGAGCGAAGGAGCCGGAAAAAATGATTTTCAACAACAGCTTGAGAATCCTGATAATGAGGGTTATTAGAGAGAGAGATAAAGAAGGGCAAGCCTTCTTTACCAAGAGAACAAAGAGCAAGCCCAAGTTTATTCCAGGTAGTATAACAGCCATCCCCTAAAGCACCGGCAAGAAACTGAACAGCAGAAGAGAGTTTAACAGTTTCATAATCAGAGAGGATTACGGGCTCAGTAGAGAGAGGGGGGGAAGGTAAATTTAAGTAAGGGTTAAAGACGAAATTATCGCATACAAATTTTTCTAAAACCGATTCAGAAATATAAAGGGGTTGAGAATCGGGTTCAGCAAAGCGAAAAGAATAAGCAAGCCCTGAGACGTGAGAGGAAGGGGGAAGGATGGTATAGCAATTTCTTAAACGCAACTCGGCATGGTGACAGATTGCGGAATCTTTAGGATAGAAATTCATATAAGATTTATCGCCGAATTTATTAATGAAAGAATCAGTTTTCATAAAGCGAAACCACAAATGAAAACCTTTCCCGCTGCCGGATTCAACAACCCAGGGATAGTCAGGAGGGAGTTGAAGAAGAGAGAGGATATTATCAATATGCGAGAGGTCGGCTTTATCGAAGTCAAGGACAGTATAGTCGTTCACTCCGGATATCCCAGCGATGGAATTAACCTCCCAGTCGAAGAGAGAGGGGGCATCGGGAATGGGAGCGTTGGTATATTGAAGCCATAAGACTTTTGGAAATTTGAAACTGCATGGTATGACGTTCATACCGAGTGAAGAATAGAAACGAGCATTGTTAAGCATTGGTTCTCCTAAGATTAAGTTATAAAGTTATAAAGTTTATCAAGTTGTAAAGTGGTCATTAAGTGGTCATTATGTTGTCATTATGTTGTCATTAAGTTGTCATTAAGTTGTCATTAAGTTGTAAAGTTATAAAGTTGTAAAGTTATAAAGTTATTCCTAATTCCTAATTCTTAATTCCTAATTATAGAGACAGCTTCACGTGGAGGACTTTATTCGGTTCGCACTTAATTTTTTCATAAAACGGAATGAACAAGTCATCGCTCTGTGATAACAAAATATTCCTGAATGCCGGAGTGGGCTGATACTTGATTTTCACTTCAATAAAATCATCAATGTTCAATTTATGCTTTTTGCAAAACGCTTTTAGATCATTCATATCGCTTTCGTTAAATTCAATATTGAAGCGGGTATGCACAGAAACAGAACCGAGTTTATTAAAGAAAGGTGAGGATTCAAGAGCTGAAATAAGATCCTTTCTTTTTTGGTTAAGGGTGACGATATAGTTAGATATTGCCTTATGAACATTGGATTTGTTGTAAAGCAGTGTAACAATATCATCAACTACGGTCTCGGGCAGTTCGGGATGATTTTTAACGGCTTTTTTTGAAGCGTTGTTTTGTTGGGGGTCAAGATTGATTTTCATGGTTTTCCTTAAGTTTATTAGTTGATAAGTTTATTAGTTTATTAGTTTAGAGTCATTAAGTGGTCATTAAATAGTCATTATGTTGTCATTAAGTGGTCATTAAATAGTCATTATGTTGTCATTAAGTTGTCACTTTGCTTTTGACCTTTGACATTTTATTTTGTAGTTATAAATAAATTAGCTATATTTGAAATAAAAAATTATGACTGACGAAAAATTAGTATTTGTATTGCAAAAGCCTGAGATAAAGAAACTGCGGTTGCTCGGCTTTCTTGATGAAAGGAAGATAAGAGCAAGCGAAATCAGATTAATTTACAACAGGGATAAAAAGAACAACAGGAACATTAACGAAACTATTAGGGATCTGTCAGACCGGTATAATATCGGCGAGGAGAAGGTAAAAGATATTATTTACCGGAAAAGAATCTAATACTATTTCGGGTAAAGTTTTGAGATGAAAAGAAAAAGAAGGGTGATAACAATGAAGGCAGCAAAATACCATTTATAATCGGTGGATTGGGACTGAAAATATTTAGTGAGAAAAATGGTATCATAAGAAGGAACAAAAAGTGTATCCTGCTTAATCCTGTAAAAGAATTTATCTATCCCCGGAATATATTCAATCCGCACTACCGTATCAGTCATGTGAGTATGAGTTGCTAAAATCAAAGTATCAGTTTTATAAATTACATTGAGTGAGTCAGACAATTGCGGCAATGGAACCTTAACAATGCGGTTAATTACAGGATATTCCGTTGCACAGGAAAGAAAGAGTAAAGAGGAAAGAGGAAAGAGGAAAGAGTAAAAGAATTTAGTCATAATCATTTGCCCTTTATGCTTTCAATGTCGAAGGCGAGGGTGAAGAAAAGGGGTAAAGCTTTTTCGCAGAATGATTGAGCCTCCGCCGGCTTCTCAATGAAACAATGAGAAAAGGGGGAATCAATAATTACCCTGCAAATATCAATTAACTCAATGCAACCGCTCAAATCCACTACTGTTGAAATGTAATAAGCAAACTGATATATCGAATCCGAAGTGCAGTTATAATAATCGGGAATACTGCACGAATTGTTTCTCCGGAAAGAATAAAGATTATTGCTTGGGGGTATCGGATTAAGCTTTGAACAGTAAGCGGCAAAAGTAAGGAGTACCACTGCCGGAAGATTGTATTTTAACTCTGCGTTTGTGCAGTCCTTAATATGTGCATCAAAAAAGGGTCTGAGCTGAGCGGGGGTTATTAGTTTAGAAATAGTCATTTTTGTTAGTCCCCTTTCCCGTGATAAAATTTGAGACTGAAAGAAAGAAAGCGAGAACAAGCTGGAAATAATCTACAGCGGGGAAAACGAGAAAAACATAAAATACTGAGAGAAAGAGAATAAGAATTGCGAGGATATTCGTGAAAATATTTACATTCATTGTTTTAGCCTTTCATTCCGTCAGTGGACGGATTTTCAATGTGAACGGATAAGAAGATATAAAAAAGTGCTTCCAGTTTGAAAGAGTAGCCGGGGTCAGTGGCATATTTTCTTTTGGGATTGGCTTGCAGGAGTGAACAGACGGAAGGGTCATTGACCCCGACACACTGCGGGTACCTGGAACGGATAAGGCGGCAGAAATCAAGAACGGATTCGGAAAAGTTTTTGTATGAACGGAAATGATCCGCAACAGTAATAAATTTATTGTCTATGCTGTTGTATTCTTTAGTTTTTGTAAGGAATTTGTTTTTTTGAGAGGGAGAGGCTTTGATACCGAAGAAGTTATTATGAGGCGTACTTTTCCCGCATCCGGTTTCGAGGGCAGAAACGGAAAGGATAAAAAAAGAATTAATCTTAGTTTTCTCCGATATCGGTTCAATAGGCGAAAAAAACTTGTTATAAAACAGACTATACGCTAAATTTCTCACAACAGGCCCTAATTGATAAGTAGTTAATTATAATAAATTAATCACATAGCAAATATAAGGATATTATTTATTAAAGTCAAGTATTATTTTGAAAATAATATAATTATTTTTATTTTAGTAATAATAAATAATGGGAAAGGGGAAATATCCAAAACATTTGGATAATATCCAAAACTATTTAGGGGTTTTGGATAGGATAAGTGATTATAAATAAAGGGGTTAGCACAATTTATCCAAATATCCAATATATTTACTATATTAATAATAATAATAATAAATAAATAAATATATATAGTAAGTAGGGAAAACCGGGATTATTTTGGATATTTCGCCGGTATAAAAAAGGGTGAGGTGGCTCAGAGGCATACCAGATATGGCGGCGATGCTTACCAGAAGCGAGGGTTTTTTTATCCAAAAGCATTTTTTAATTTGGATAAAATGAAATTATTCCGGATAAACCGTCGTCTCTCTCCGTTAGTCGGTCAGTTGACGGAAAGGTGGTGGGGTTCAAAATTTTGAACCCATTACCGTTGGATTTATCCAACGGCTGTTAGTTGCCCCGTAATAAGGGCTTTAGCCCCATACAAAAGACAATGGGGCTAAAGCCCAAAAATAGGAGAGCATCTGTACCCGTCAGATAAATCTGACGGAAATATATTCCTTTATGAAGCCTTCCAAGCCTCATCTGCTTGCGGGACAGGCTGGTTGGAAATCCGACGTCCGTCCGCAGACGGACGTCTATGTTGTTCTTATGGAATATTTCTTTAGGATTTGGATTTTTTGGTTTTTTCCGGAGCAGAGGTTTCCGGAACAGATTCCTCTTTTTTCGCAATTCCAAGTTTTTCCTGGAGTTCGTCGAGTAATTTTGCCTGAATTTCGGGATACTCGATTAGCTTGCTTTTCATCTGCTCCCGCCCCTGGAATCTGTCTTCTCCATAAGTGAACCAGGCACCGGCTTTTTTAATGAGACCTAAGTTAGCGCCGAGGTCAATCATATCTCCGATTTTGTTAATACCTTCGTTATAAAGGATGTCAAATTCAACTTCCTTGAAGGGAGGAGCAACTTTGCTTTTAACAACTTTGACTCTGGTCCTGTTGCCGATTACTTCAGTGCCTTCCTTGATTGCAGCAATTCTTCTGATATCAAGTCTGACGGATGCATAGAATTTAAGAGCGTTTCCGCCGGTAGTAGTTTCAGGGTTACCGAACATAATACCGATTTTGCTTCTTAACTGGTTAGTAAAGATTACGGATGTTTTTGACCGTGCAATGGCGGCAGTTAATTTTCTAAGAGCCTGGCTCATAAGTCTTGCCTGAACAGCCATGTGAGAGTCTCCCATATCCCCTTCAATCTCAGATTTTGGGACTAAAGCAGCAACAGAATCAATAACAATAACGTCGAGGGCATTGCTTCTTACAAGGGTATCAACAATCTCAAGGGCTTGTTCACCAAAATCCGGTTGTGAAATAAGGAGATTTTTAATGTCCACGCCTAATCTGCGAGCATATTGCATATCCATAGCATGTTCAGCGTCAATAAAGGCAGCAAGCCCCCCAGTTTTTTGAGCTTCTGCAATAATATGTAGGCAGACAGTAGTTTTTCCGCTGGATTCCGGTCCGTAAATCTCAATGATGCGACCACGCGGTATTCCTCCAATTCCCAGAGCCCAATCGAGACTGAGGGCACCGGTTGGAATGGATTCAACCTTTTGAACAACGCCGTCCCCTAATTTCATTATTGATCCCTTGCCGTAGCTTTTTTCTATTCCGGCAATAGTCTCTTCAAGTATTTTCATTCTGGCTTCTCTATCTCCAGCCATAGTAACTCCTTCTAAGTTAATTAATAATTAATAATCATTCGAAATAAAATAATTCATAAATGCAATATCGTAATTTTCTTTCATTCTCAACAAGGTAATATTCAGAATGAATTCCACCAGTTTGGAGGAAAGGTTATGCCTCATAGCTTATTCCAAGGAGGTGTTTCCTCAGGAAGTCGAGTGCAGCCTGTGCTGTCCTTTTTTTATTAATGACTCTGTCATTTGCAAAGTTGAATCTCTGCGCAGTGCAAACTTTGTTATCGCAAATCCCAATAAATACAGTACCGACCGGTTTGTCATCTGACCCGCCGCCGGGACCCATTATGCCGGTAACAGACAAGCCAATGTCAGTGCCACTTGTTGATTTTATTCCTTCAGCCATTTGTCTTGCGACTTCAAGGCTTACGGCTCCGCACTTTGATATGAGATTTTCATCAACCTTAAGCAATTCAACTTTTGCAGCGTTACTGTATGTAACTAATCCCCTCTCAAAAAACAAACTGCATCCTGCATAGTTTGTCAACAGGTGACTGATAAATCCCCCGGTACAACTTTCAGCAATGGAAAGTGAATAGCCCCTTTCTTTTAGCAACCTTCCAACCACCTCCGGAAGTTGTTCATTTTCTTTTCCATAAATATATCTTCCGGCAACACCACGTATCCTCTGCTCAATTTCGATCAATTTGTTGTTTACGGCATCAGTGGTGTCGCCAACAACAGTTATCCTCAATTTTACACCGAAAGGATCAGGCAGGAAGGCGAGTTTTTCGCCTTGCATCAATTCATCTATATCCCCTAATTTTTCGTAAAGTGAGGATTCGGCTATTCCGGTAGTCATTAATGTTAATCTCTTTATGATTTTCTCGTCATGAAGAATATCGGCTAATTTTGGTGATACATAATCACGCATCATTGCTTCCATTTCAAAAGGGACTCCGGGTAATGCAATAACAAGCTTACCGGCTTCTTCAATCCAGAAACCCGGTGCGGTTCCAGCATTGTTGGTAATTATTCTTGCGTTATTAGGAATGAGAGCTTGTGATTCGTTTACTTTGGACATGCTTCTGTTAAGTATTTTGAATCTTTCCTTTATTTTATCAAGTACTTCCTGATTCATCGTCAGTTCAGTTTTGAAGAACCGGATAAATGCACTTCTTGTAACATCATCGTGGGTTGGTCCCAAACCGCCTGTTGTTATCACTAAGTCATTCTTTGCGAGGGTTAAGTGCAATTCGGACATTATATCTTCTTCAGTGTCTGAAATTGAAGTTTGTTTGGAAACAATAATTCCGAGATCTGAAAGCATCAGCCCGATAAATGCGGCATTCGTGTTGACGGTCTGCCCTATGAGCAATTCATCCCCTATGGAAATAATATGTGCATTCATAATAATCAGTAAAGTTTAAATAAATAGTGATTGGAGATATTCATGATAATGCAAACGTATATTGCAGCAATAATATCATCCAGCATAATTCCTGTACCACCCGGGATTGCTTCAGATTGTTTAGCCGGAAATGGTTTAATAATATCAAATACGCGCCATAACAAAAATGTCAAACCGATTAATATCAGGTTTTTTGGAAGAAAAAGGAGGGAAATCCACATTCCCACAGCTTCATCTATGGTACATTCTGCCGGATCTTTCCCATATTTTTTTTCAAACAGAGTGCCCACATAGATTCCGTAAAAAGAAAATATTAAGATAAGAGGGACTAAAATATAAGGATTTTCAAAACCCGGAATAAGAAAAAACAGGAGTGCTAAGAGACTTCCGAATGTTCCGGAAGCATAGGGAATATATCCTGTAAAGAAAAAAGAACCGGAGATTTTAAACAGTATATTAATTTTCACTCTCAAAAAGTTTCTTTATTAAAAAACGGTTTTCGGAGAAATATTTATAACCCGAATGAATGGTGATTAATGTTATCAAAAGCATCAGACAGTAAACGAGTCTTTGATCCAGTAAAATAATGAAGGTTGCCTGATAATGTTCTTGTATATATAACGTCGAGGAGAGGACATAAACAAGAAGGAGATAGTCTATAAAGACCATTTGGAAAAACGTTTTCCATTTAGCATAGCGGCTGGTGGCAAACGATATATTTTGTTTATCAGCGAAACCACGTAAAATTGTAACGGTAAAATCACGAAAAATCACAATCAAAACCATCCACAATTCAAGAATACCAACATGTACAAGGGCAAAGAAGGCACCGGCAGTGAGAATCTTATCCGCCAGAGGATCCCAGAATTTTCCCCAATTTGTAATATAGTTAAATTTTCGGGCTAACCATCCGTCATACCAATCAGTAATTGCGGCGACAAAAAAAATACCAATTGAAATCAGTTTATATGTTTCTGATTCCTGGAGGAAAAAGAAGACAAATACCGGTGTCAGTATAATTCGCAAAATAGTAAGTTGATTGGGTAGAACCATGAAAATAATTATGAATTATCCCGACATCCGTCAGTTGACGGATCTATGACGATCGGAGGAGATTTTGCAAATTTTGAGATCCGGTACAGGAGGTCAAATTCATAGATACCGGTTGAATGACCATCCCCCCATTGAAGCGATATACCATAATTGCCGATAAGATTTATGTTTTTTATTATTAACTGATCCTGCAAAAAAACCGGTATATATGACACGGATTGTTTCTGTCTTTCTTCGATACAAACGGCACAGGGGCAGAACTTTCTGAGATTAACTGCCTGGATTTCCGTAATCTCTGCAGAGTCAGCAGATCCGTTACCTGACGGACTAACGGATTCGATGTTATTCCACTCTAAACTTAAGGAATTATTCTTTGTAATCCTAATGTTCTGTAGTTTCAAATTCAATCTCTTCACCCGTAAGCCGTTTAAGTGCCTCCAGGTATTTTAAGGTGGTATTATTAATAATTTCTAAAGGTAAGTCCGGTGGCGGGGGTTGTTTATTAAAATTTACGGAAATCAGATAATCCCTGACAAATTGCTTGTCAAAACTATCCTGGACGGATCCTTTTTTATAAGCAGAAAAAGGCCAGAATCTTGATGAATCCGGAGTCAGTAATTCGTCAATCAGAATGATTTCACCATTTTCATCGATGCCGAACTCCATTTTAGTGTCGGCAATGATAATCCCTTTTGTGAGTGCGAATTCGGAACATTTTTTAAATATCGAAAGGGTAAAATATTCAAGTTTCTCTATGATTTCTTTTCCTGCTATTTCTTTAGCTTCATCCAGACTTATATTTTCGTCGTGATCACCGATCTCAGCCTTTGTGGAAGGAGTGAAAATTGGTTCAGGGAGCATTTCGCTTTCAACAAGTCCGGCAGGTAATTTTATGCCGCATATTTCACCTGTCTTTTGATAATCCTTTAACCCCGAACCGGTAATGTAACCCCGAACAATACATTCAATCGGAATTACTTTGGTCTTCCTGACTAATATTGAGCGGTCTATGATATCATCGTGATAAGGAAGGCATTCATCAGGGAAACTATTCACGTCAGTTGAGATTAAATGATTTTTTATTATATCTTTTGTATAATCAAACCAGAAATTAGAAATCCTGGTTAATACTATTCCCTTAAGTGGTATCCCCTGATTCATTATGACATCAAAAGCTGAAAGGCGATCGGTCGATATTAGGAGGAGGTTATTGTTCACTTCATATAGGTCCCTGACTTTTCCTTTTTTAACAAAATTTAATGCTTGAAAATTCGTATCTAATATAACTTTCATTCATTCCTCGAAAAAATTAAAATTGGAAATAAATAAACGGTTGTAAATCTGCTGATTTCACTTGTGCAACAAAGTAAATAACTAAAGCCAGAATCAACCCCTTTAAGACCAAAGGAGACCTGACTAATAATTTTTCAGCTCTTTTTTCTATACTGTCAGGAAGGAAATGGAAGAAAAATCCGAGTGACATGAGAATAAAAACACCCTGATATCCCTGAATAAACTGAATAAACACTCCCGGATAGAAGTAGTTAATTATCTGGTTGAACATATCAGAGGCATAGGATAATGATGGTGAGCGAAAATATACAAATGCAAATGCAATTAAATGAAAAGTAATTACAGTTTGAACAAATCCTAACAATCTGGTATTTTTAAGACGGGTAATTGTGAAAAGTTTCTCCTTTATGTCCTTAGTCAACAATGAAAAAGACATAAAGAAACCATGGAGAAAGCCCCAGAAAATAAAACCCCATGTTGATCCATGCCAGAGTCCGCATAGAACGAAAGTAATCATAATTGCCAGTGCATTTCCAAGGAGGCGCATGTGACGAAAACTCATCTGAAGAGGTTTGAAAAGATAATCCTGTAACCAGGTTGAAAGGGAGATATGCCATCTTCTCCAGAATTCGGCAACACTTTTTGCTTTGAAAGGATAATTAAAGTTATCCATTAGTTTGAAACCAAAAAGAAGGCTTATTCCTATGGCCATATCGGTGTAGCCTGAAAAGTCACAGAATATCTGCAGAGTGTATCCGTATATTGCCAATAAATTCTCGACACCGGTGAAGCGTGTTGAGGATTCGAAAACCCGGTCAACAAAATTCAGACTTATATAATCTGCAATTGCATATTTCTTTATCAGACCCATAGAAATAAGCAAAACAGCTCTTCCAAGGACTTCATTAGTGATGGGATTAGGTTCTTTCAGTTGCGGGAGGAAATTTCTGGCTCTGTCAATCGGACCGGACATAGTATTCGGGAAGAAACTTACAAACAGCAGAAATTCAAAGAATGAATATTCGGGTTCCATCATCTCATAATATATATCAAAAATATAATTCAGAGACTTGAATGTATAGAAAGAAATCCCAAGTGGAATGATAATATCCAGACTATTCCATGCAGTTCCCCCGAATTCATTTACAGATGTTATGAAGAAATTGGCATATTTGAAATATGCAAGGACTCCTATATTCACAATTACGGATAAGGACAAAGAAATTTTACGCATTGCCCCTTCCCCGCTTTTGTTTATCCACATTCCGAAGAGGTAATTAACAATTGCCGTTCCGATTATGAGCAAAACAAATATTCCCGAGGCTTTGTAATAAAAGAAGAGAGAGAAAACAATAAGCCAGGAAAGCTGAAGTTTATAATTTGATTTTAATACAAAATATATAAGAAGAAATCCTGCAAAAAGAAAGAGGAAAAGACTTGTACCGAAAAGAAGCGGGTCATACTGATTAAACTCCAGTAATTCCCTGATACGAGGTAAATCAATGTTGCTGAACATATATCCTATTTGTTTGTTTTACTGTCAACTAATTTTTGAAGATCACCGATATTCTTGCATTTTAGTACTTCATACCCTTTGAACCTTAATCCATAATCTTTTTCAATTGCGAGTATTACATTTATATGGTTTAACGAATCCCATCCAGGGACCTGGCTTGCCATAGTAACATCCTGAATATCGAAGTCGTCCAGTTTTAATTCTTTAAGTATTACTGCTTTTAATTTGTCTGATATCATTTTACTATCCATTTTTGTTGTTCATCAATATTTTCAATCCGTTCCGAGCTTGCTTTTCTTGAAGGTTTTCCGGCAGAGCTCTTAATCAGCCAGCGCGGAGGGACAAGATAAATGTTATAAATCATCACATCAATTGCCATTCCGGCAGCTACAATTTGTTTTCTTAATTCATGTCTTTCAGCTTCAACAGTCGTTTTTGTCTCAGCAATTACGCTGATCACTTCTGTCCCTATTTCACTGTCAAAATGGCCGAATGAAATTACCCTGCCGGGAATTACTCCTTCAACCTTTCCGACCGCATCTTCGACATCCTCGGGATAAACATTCACACCTGCAACAATTATCAGATCTTTCTTTCGCCCGACTATGAAGTAATCATCTTCCCATCTAAAACCAATATCTCCGCTGTAATACCATTCTCCGATTAGAACTTCTGCTGTCTTTTCCGGATAATTGCGGTATCCGTCAAACATAGAGACTGATTTTATGGCAATTTCGCCGATTGTTCCGTCAGGCAGTTCTTTCCTTTGATCATCCAGTATCTTAATTTCGCACCCTTCAATTACTTTGCCTGAACTGCAACTAATCCTGTGAGGTTGATTCTCTCCCGCCAATGATATTATACCTTTAGCAAAACTCTCCCTGCTGACTCTTAATGCCATAATTTCTTCACCCGGCGGAACCTGGGTTACTCCGAAAGTAGTTTCAGCCATTGCATAGCTTGCAGAAAGCACATTCTTTTTTAGTCCGTGAGCTGTAAATTTATCGATGAATTTCTGATTACTCTCATATCGAACCGGTTCACTGCAGCTTATTGACATTCTCAGCGATTCAAGTGAGATATCAAAGAGGTCGTCCTCTCTTATTTTATCAGCCATCAGATTGTATGCAAAATTTGGAAGCCACGTAATTGTTGCCTTTTCAGAAGTAATCGCTTCAAGAAGAATTACCGGAACAAGTACCCACTCAAATGGATCAATCTGAACCGTATTAATCCCGTATACAACAGGTAAATGAAAGGCTGCAATCAGCCCCATATCATGGTAAAGAGGAAGCCAGCTTACAATTTTATCATTTTTGTTCAATGCAAGAGCCTTAGCCATTTGCTCCACATGCAACAGCACGGCTTTATGTGAAAGCAGAACCGGTTTCTGAAGCCCTGTAGTACCTGAAGAATGCTGAAGAAGCAACGGATCGGACGGATTAAGTGAAGACCGCAGTTGATTTAATTGCTCAATCTCTTCTTGAGTTATGTTTTCCGCCAAGATATTTTCCTCAAGGGGATAGAAAAGCCCCTTAATTGTTGTCGCTTCTGTTATAACAAGAGGTTTGATAATTCCCTCAAGTTCTTTTTCTGTCAGGATATAGTCCAGCCCGCTTCTTTGGCTCATTCCTTCAATCCCCTGCCTGAATTTATCCGGATGCAGTCGGGGGTTTGGATAGGCCAGGACTGCAGGAATTGCGCCAATCCCCATAATTCCATAGTAAAGCGGAAAGAAATTAATATTATGACGGATTATCAACGCACAAACATTCCCTTGCTTTATTCCTATCCTCCGCAAATAATGGCTGAAGAGATTTGCTCTCCGGAAAAGCTCTCTGAAAGTAAGATGGACGGGTCTGTCTCCAGCTACCCAGTGTGTAATTGCATTCTTATCAGGGAAGTTTTTTACGTTTTCGTCAAATCGTTCCCAGATATTTTTATAATCCGAAAAATTCTTTTCCATACTTTTCTCTACTTTTTTACTTGTAGTAATAAAGCCTCAGTGAACATTTTAGCGATTTTTTCAGCACCTTGCAGTGTTGTGTGGGTATAGTCTTTCATTGCCAGTGGCGGATTGGAGTTTACCCAAATTGGCATCGAATTTGGGCCACCCATTGCCTCAAACAGATCCCAGAAAACAACACCTGTTGTATTTGCGACATTTTTCTGAACCTTAATAAGTTTAGGAATTCCGGGGTCAGTGATAAACTGTGTCCCTGATTTTGTACTCCTGTCGCCTACTCCCATAACAATTATGCTTGTCTGTGGAAAAGCAGATTTTATATGCTCAACAACCTTCACCATCTCCCTTTCGTACCATGAAAAATCGGATGTCCCGGAAGTAGTCATGTTTAATCCGAAATTAAGAACAATTAATTTATAATCCAATAGTTTATTAAATCCAAGCAAAACATCGGTAGGAATATCCTTAATAGAAACGCCACTATTTCCTCTCAGAGGGTAATTGTCTACATAAACACCATTTCCGGTCTCAAGACTTACTCCAAAAAACTTTCCCTGATCGGCATTTGGGAAGATAAATTTAATATTCTTTGAAGGACCCGGAAGAGTAAGATTTATTTCATTTATTCCGCTTCCGGGAACCAGATTTACTGTCTGCTCAGCACCTTTATTCACAATATATTTAATCGAAGAAGCTTTTGCGTCTGTATAAATAAGTCTTACGTTGGAAAATGGTTTATTGTAAAATGGGGTTGTTTCATACATTACCCAACTGTTAGCTTGCGGTGATGAAACTGAACCGTTCATTCCCATTCTCCATTTACTTGCGTTACCCTGCATGATTGAACCGGTTTTCCAGTCAGGACTGAATGAATGTTGTGTCGTAATTCTGAAACTTATGTCCTGAGAAGTAATTGACAAAAATCCTACTCCTGTACCTTTATATTCCTTTTGAAGGTTGTTTCTGATAGTTGCAGTTACCAGATCACCCTCGATTGCTGAATCTCCAAAATGAGCGATTCTTATTTTCTTTGAACCGGCATTCTTCATAGCCTGAACAAAAAAACTTAAGTTTGATAAATTTCCCGATAATCCGATGCTCTGCTTGGGGGGATTTTCAAGAACTATTTTTTCAAATTCTTTCCCAAGTATATCACGGGTAAATTCAGTATATTTTGAAATGTCAAACATAGCATAATTGATATCCCGGGAAATAAGTTTTAGATCCTTATTATTATTTTCACCGACGGGTTCTACTTTACGTATGTCAGAGAAGAAATCAATCTTCTTAATCTGATAACCCAAAACCGTTGTCCCTTCAGGAATTAGCGTAAAAATAAGTGTAAACAGAATAGCTATGACTATAAGAATCACAGATTTGAACGCCGATAATTGTTTAATATTCATTTTTTTATCCTTTCAATTAACAAACACTCTGATGATAAAATCATCTTAAATTATTACTTCTCAGATATTTTTCCGCTTCACTCAAAGACAAAAAATATCCTACTCTAACTCTGAACCATGTCCCTCCTTTTTGAGGAACGTAAGCTTCTGTCATAAAAGCATTATGCCCGGCTCTTAATAGCCTGGCAACTTCTGAAGCTGCTTTATTCTTATCCGGCCAGGATGATACCTGAACCACAAAAGTAGAACCGTCTGAAAAAATTGTCCCTTTTACTACTCTCTCATTTTTATCATCATACTTCCCGGAAATTGATTTCTTTTCTTCAGTCTTCTTTATTGGTTCTTCCTTTTTAATTTCATCTTCCTTATTTTTTTGATTATTTCCAACAACTTCAATATTTTCAATTGTACCTTGGGGGGGATTTATCCTTTTATCCTCTTTAGTTTCAGTCTTAAAGTAAGATATTTCATTTTCGTCCAGATATTTAACAATTCCATCAAAAATTGCTTTAGTATCATTATCCGACTCAATATCGTTTGGGAATATCTCGCCAATTGATGTTTGCGAAGGACTTTTAGTTTCTCCTATCATCGTTCCGTTCACATCGTAATAAATCGTCCCTATTGTTGTATACTTCTTTTTTGGCAGGTAGAAAAAATAATATGTTTTTATACTTGATGTATTTAGCTGTATTTCGCTTTTCATGATTGGTTTGTTGAAAACCTCGAGAGTATAAGCAGCTATCTTATTCCCAAAGATTTTGATCGTCTGCTTGTTAAAATAGACTTTACTATTCTCTTTTGTGTCAACCGGAATCCATTCAGATGATGGATTTTGTGACCACACAAGGGAATTAAAGATCAATAAGAAGAAAACTATTTGTCTCATTAGAAATATTTATTTTATTCTGTTACCGGTTTCAGTATCAAAATAGTGAAACTTTTCAATGTCTAAATAGAGTTTAACAACTGAACCGGGGGCTGCTTTTTCTCTTGCATTTACACGGGCAGTGTGCTGTTCTCCTTCAATGTTAAAATAAAGGAATATTTCATTCCCCATAGGTTCAACAACCTCTAGTTTAGTGAAAAGTTCAGCAAGTTTACTGTTTACCGGTTTAGTGGATTCATCATAAATATCTTCAGGACGAATGCCAAGCGATATTATTTTATTGACAAACTCATTTAAGTTCTTTGCATCAGGTAAACCAATATTAAGCGTCTTTTTCTCGCTTAAAAACCTTAATCCGTTATCAAGAAGAATCTCTCCGTTTATAAAATTCATTGCAGGACTTCCTATAAATCCGGCTACGAATTTGTTTACGGGGTAGTTGTATAGATTCAGCGGAGAATCTGTCTGATGAACTATTCCTCCTTTCATAACCACTATTTTATCTCCCATGGTCATTGCTTCAGTCTGATCGTGAGTAACGTAAACCATAGTAGCCTCTAAACGGTGATGCAGCTTAGATATTTCAGTTCTCATTTGAACACGGAGTTTGGCATCCAGGTTGCTAAGAGGTTCATCAAACAAAAATACTTTAGGTTTTCTTACAATTGCTCTCCCGACTGCAACACGTTGTCTCTGTCCGCCAGAGAGGGCTTTTGGTTTTCTTTCCAGGTATTCTTCAAGCCCCAATATCTTTGCTGCTTCATTAACACGCTCCTTTATTTCCTCTTTAGGAAATTTACGTAACTTCAAACCAAAAGCCATATTTTCGTAAACAGACATGTGAGGGTATAAAGCATAATTCTGAAAAACCATTGCTATATCCCGGTCCTTCGGGGAAACATGATTCACAACTTTTCCGTCAATAAGCAGATCTCCGGAGGTAATCTCTTCTAAACCGGCGATCATCCTGAGCGTGGTGGTTTTTCCGCAACCGCTGGGTCCGACAAGAACTACAAATTCTTTATCTTTAATCTCAATATTACAATCCTTTACGGCAAAGTTTTCCCCTTCGTAAATCTTGTTTATATTTTTCAAAACTACTTCAGCCATTAAATTACCTGCACACCTTTTCTAATTGTTTAATAAAATTAGGATTCGAAATTTTAACACATTCAAAATTATCAATTTTTCCGCCATTTTCCAACAATAAACTTAAAATAGTCATTGCCATAATAATTCTGTGATCATCATAACTCCTGAATATAGCCGATTTTGCTACTTTATTTCCTTTTATTGAAAAACCTTCATCATATTCATCAACTTCGGCACCCGCATTCCTTAGATTCCCGCATATAGAGACGATCCTGTCAGATTCTTTTGCTCTCAGTTCTCGAGCTCCATTAATCTCAAAATCCCCGGTTGCAAAAAGACCTGCAATAGCCAGGACAGGAATCTCGTCAATAATTATTGGGATCAGGTCTTTTTCTATTTTTATGTTCGATAAATTACTGCTTCGGATTAGCAAATCTGCAATTAATTCTCCATTTGACATTTCTGTTTTTATTACTTTTATATCCCCTCCCATTTTCTGCAAAATCGAAATAAAACCTGTTCGGGTGGGATTGTAAGAGATTCTTTTTATCAAAAGTTCAGAGTTTTTTGTTATTAGGGCTAAAACTATAAAAAAAGCAGCAGTTGAAATGTCACCGGGAATGAAATAATTTTTTGCTTTTGGATAATCAGCCCTGGATGCATAAATAATCCTTTTGTCATCATAAACCTCGGTCCTTAATCCCAGCATTAGTTCTGTGTGGTCTCTTGTAATAGCTTGCTCACTGATTACTGAAATTCCCTCTAAATGAATAGCTGCTAAAATTAATGCACTTTTTACCTGGGCACTTGGAACGGAAAGAAAATAATTTAATGGTTCTAATTGCTTTGAAATCTTAAAATCAATTGGAAGAAAATTATTATCTCTTGCTTTTACTATCCCCCCCATTTCTCTCAGGGGTTCAACAATTCTTTTCATCGGGCGATTCGAGAGAGAGGAGTCACCTGTTATTTGAGAATCAAACTGTTGGCAGGCCAGTATTCCTGAAATCAATCTTGCTGTTGTGCCGGAGTTTCCGCAAAATAAGGGTTCAGTTGGTTGTAGTAATTTCCCTAATCCCCTCCCTTGAATAGTCAGACCCTCACTTTCCCTGTAAAAATCTATCCCCATTTTTTCAAAACACTCAATTGTTCTTCGGACGTCCTCCCCAAGAGAAATATTCTTTATAACTGACTCTCCTTCTGCAAGCGACGAGAAAATCACTGCACGATGAGAAATGGATTTGTCCCCCTCAAATTCCAGAATCCCGTTCACCGAAGATATCTTATCAAAGCGCATCATTATTACTTTATTATTAAATTAATCAGTCAGGGGACGGATTTTCAATATTTGTTCGTGATTTCATCTGCTAAATCGGAATATTCACATAATTATTCTAAAGAGAAGATTTATTCAGGCCCTAAAGAGTTTCTTAAGATTTTCGGAAATGGAACTCTCTACTTTTTAATCCACTCTTCAAGCCGTATCTCTGACTCCTCATCACTGAAACTGCTCTTGTCATATAATCCTACATTTCTTCGTTGTCTCATCGCTTCATACAGAGTTATCGCTGTAGCTACTGATACATTAAGACTTTGCACCATCCCATGCATTGGAATATAGAACAGCGTATCGGATTTTTCAATAATCTCCTCAGAAATACCTCTGTGCTCGTTCCCCATAACCAGGGCAACATTTCCCGTAAGATCAAGATCGAATAAATTTACTGTCCCCTCACCAATATAGGAAGAATAAATCCTGAAATTCCTGGACCTCAACGAATCAATACATTCCCCGACATTGGTAAATTTTTTTCTGTTTACCCATTTCCCGGCAGAAGCTGATGACTTTTTTCCGATTTTTGGAAATTTTTCAATGTGATACAATAAAGAGACAGTATCAACTCCTACAGCATCACAGGTTCTGAGTATAGCACTGACATTATGCGGATCATGTATATTCTCTAATACCAAATGAAGTGATGGTTGTCTGTTGGCAAGAACAGTTTTTATTTTTTCAATTCTTTTATCTGTTCTCATTTTAAGTCACTCCCCGAATTTCGAAGTACGTATAAGAATCTTAAGAACTTTCTTATTCCTGGTTTTTCTGCTAAAATCAATCTCAACTACATGTTGTTGACCAAGTTTCAGATAAAATCTGAGCAATTCAATAACTTTGCTAATAACTTCATCCTCAGTATGTGCCCATGATTCGCAACCTTTCACGGAAGGCACTTCGGCATTGAATCCGTCATCTCCGGAATTAACTATCAGATCCAGTACCAATTTACCTCCTATGTATTGAAAATCTCTGACGAGTGTGACAGGAGAAGCACAATTACAACAATGTATACGATAATCACAAGGGCAACCAGAACTAATGAAATTATAAACATGATTTTCTGCAGATGAAAATATTTATATTGTCTGTCGATTGCATTTGCAAAGGCGTACTGGTCATTTGAAGTATAATAAATCATGAAAAAATCTGCAGCTTCTCTGAGACGGGATCCCATAAAAATCATTGGTATGCCGATTGGTAACCCGAAAATAGTCATGCAATTCAGAACTCCGGATATTAAAGTGATAATTCCCACAAATTTCATATCTTTTACCATTTTGGGCACAAGCAATTGGGCAGTTTGATTCTGGCCTGCCGGATTTGCTGTAAAATTAAATTGCTTATTTTCGGTAAAATTCTCCACGAAAACTCCTGAATAAATTTAAAATAATTATATCTCTAAGAAACTATTTTCACGCTCGCGCTGGCTCCAATCCTGTCAGCCCCGCTTGCAATCATTGCCTGTGCATCTTCTTTTGTTTTAATGCCCCCGGATGCTTTAACCCCCACCGAACTCCCCACTACATATCTCATAAGAGCTACATCGCCAACTGTTGCTCCTCCTTTTGAAAAACCTGTTGAAGTCTTAACAAAATCAGCTCCTGCTTCTTTGCAAATCAAACATGCAATGATTTTTTCTTCGTCAGTAAGAAGGGCTGTCTCCAAAATAACCTTTGAAACCACCCTCTCCTTCTTCGCAGCCAGCACCACTTGTCTGACATCATTAGCAACATAATCCAGATCTCTTGATTTCAATCGTCCTATACTAATTACCATATCTATCTCAGCAGCCCCTTTTTTAATTGCTTCTTCTGCTTCAAATCTTTTTGCTTCAGTCGATGTTGCTCCAAGCGGAAATCCTATCACGGTGCACACTTTTACGTCTGATCCCTTTAACAGTTCGCTGCATAGAGGAACGAAACCCGGATTCACGCAAACAGAGATAAAATGATATTTCCTTGCTTCACCGCAAAGATTTTTTATTTCTTCTATGGTGGCATCGGGTTTCAGGATAGTGTGATCAATCATCCTTGCAAGACCAATTTCGCTTAAGCTGTCTCCCACTCCAAGTCCTGCAGAAATCCTGTCTGCTCCCACATGCACAATGTTCTTTACTGCCTCAGGCTGGTGAATGACATTTGTTTCCCATCCTTTGCAGGTTTCTTCAGTTTTATAGAAATCAAGAAGGGACTTTTCTAAAAATACCTGTGAAACAATTTTGTCTACATTTACACTTTTCATATCATACCTTAAAATCTATTATTAATTGGCTCCCATCGTCATTTTGAAAGCTTTTACTGTATTTTTCATAAGCATGGCAATCGTCATCGGACCTACACCTCCGGGAACAGGAGTAATATATGAGGCTTTTGGTGCAACTGAATCAAAATCGACATCACCAACAACCTTATATCCTTTTTTTGAACTTACATCTTCAACCCGGTTAATCCCAACATCGATAACAGCAATCCCGTCTTTTACCATATCTCCCTTGATAAAATTTGGGACTCCGATAGCAGCTACAAGTATGTCGGCTAATCTCGTGAATTGAGTTATATCCTTTGCTGCTGAATGGCATACTGTAACGATGCAGTTTGCATTCTTCTTTTTCTGGAGCATTATATTGGCAATTGGTTTTCCGACAATATTGCTTCGTCCAACAACTACTAAATGCTTGCCGTCAGTTTCTATGCTGAATCGCTTGATCAGTTCCTGAATCCCTGCGGGCGTGCAAGGGAATAGTGTATCATTCCCCGCTACTAAATTTCCCACGGAGACGGGATGAAATCCATCCACATCTTTAGCAGGACTAATAGCGTTAATAATTTTCGATTCTTTAATCCCTTTAGGAAGAGGTAATTGGACTAAAATACCGTGAAATAATGGATTATTATTATATGTTTCTATGAGTTGAAGCAATTCTGCCTCAGTAGTCTCTTCGGGTAGAAATTGCGAATCGGAATTCATTCCTAATTCCTGGCACGCTTTCGCTTTGCTTTTAACATATATGTGAGATGCGGAATCATTCCCTACGACGATTGTAACTAATCCGGGAACCTCCCCGGTCTTAGCTTTAAGTTCTGCAATTTCACCTTTAAGCTCTTCCCGTATTGTTTCAGCAACTTTCTTTCCGTCTATTAAAACCATTTCAGACCTTAATAATTATACTTGTTTAATAAATTCAGGGAATGTTATTCTTTCGATATAGGTTGCTTTCCCCGTTTCCATATCAATTTTCATAAATACTGCAGATAAATGGACATCTCTTTCTGCAGTTTCATATTTTTGTGGTGTCTGATACAAAAACCTATTTATCGCTGCCTGTATTTTCATCCCTATGACCGATTCGTATGGACCAGTCATTCCAACATCCGATATATAAGCTGTCCCTTTGGGAAGAATTTTTTCATCTGCCGTCTGAACATGTGTATGTGTCCCTATTACAGCACTTACATTTCCGTCAAGAAACCAGCCCAATGCAATTTTTTCAGCAGTCGCTTCTGCATGGAAATCGACAATAACCGCCTGAACATCTTTTTTAATTTTTGACAGTACCCATTCAGCAGACCTGAACGGGCAGTCTATTGCCTGCATAAAAGAACGGCCCTGCAAATTCAACACCGCAACTTTCCCTTTCAGGGTATCAAGAATATAATACCCGTTACCATGGGCTCCTTTAGGGTAGTTCATTGGCCTTAGGACTTTTTCCTCAGTTTTCAGGTATTCTTGGGACTGAAATTTATCCCATGTGTGGTTCCCTCCTGTAATTACATGCACCCCTAAATTGAAGAGAATTTCCCCCTCCTTCTTCGTAATTCCTTTCCCTTCCGCAACATTCTCCCCGTTTGCAATCACAACTTCAGCTTTATACTTTTGTATCAGCCCCGGTAGCCACTGTTCTGTGAAACTCAGGCCTGGTTTGCCTATTATATCTCCAACAAATAAAGAATTTAACGTACTCATAAAATCCAAATAAATTAAACTAAATATATCTAAAATAATTCAAACTTCAAAAACAGAACTTCCTTAAATATTTCTCTGATTTTATTATCTTTACAACGGAAATATTTATTTATCAAGACTTTATATTCATGGCATTAAAGACACTCTTTATACTCCTCATTTCATCATTCCTCCTCTATGGACAATCCTATATTTTCCGGGAAAGTATAGGAAATTTCAAGGATGCCTCATCTTTTTCAATTAGCTCTCTCGGGTTTATTTATGTCTCGGATGCTGTCACTAATGAAGTCCTTAAACTGGATTTTAAGGGAAATATTCTTAAGGATATTGGCGGATATGGATGGGAAAATGCACAGTTTGACCAACCCGTTGACGTTTTTTCCTCCCCCCTGAATGTTTATGTTGCTGATAAAAATAACAATCGTATTCAGGTATTCGATAAAGATCTTAATCTTGTCAGAGTTTTCAAATCTAATCCTGTCAATTATTCAGAACCGGTCTTTGCCTATCCAATATCCGTTAGCATCTCTGACCAGGGGGATCTCTTCATTTTGGACAGCGATAACAGAACCATACATAAATACGACATAAACGGAGAATTCATCAGGACTTTCGGAGGTATTGATGCTGGTGAACTTACTATATCGGATCCCCGTGATTTATTTCTTGACGGGAACAAGGCTGTTTATATTCTCGATGGGAGCCATATCATAAATATTTTTGACACATTTGGAAATTCACTTGGAATTACAAAACTGGAGCCTGAAATTATCTCCATAAATGGACTTAACAGGACAATAACATTAACTGCCACTAATGAAATTTTTACTCTCGATTCTGTTGAACCCGGACTTCCCGCATATAAGTTGAATTTACTTGAAACTCCTGATAACTCACTTTTTCTCTCCTCTGTTATCTTCGACTCAAATCTTTACATACTTACATCAACTAAAATCCTTGTTTATAATTCAATCCCCTGACAGCTACTCCCTTTTTCCAACATTCCACTTTTCCTTTAATCCTACGAATCCTAATTCAGACAGCTTTTTCCCTCCTCCGCGTCGGCTTCTTAACAAATCAACAAATATCAATTCCATTAACAAATCAATTCCGACTGGTCGCATAGGCGTCAACCTAAGACCCAAAATTTGATGTTGGTGCTTGATTTTTTTACTTTTTCTAATTTGTTGCAACTAAATTTGCATAATACTCTTTGAGAGTGTGGAAATAATCAACAGTTCCAGAAGACCAGATTTTAGGGTATTTATTAGTGCCCTTTAAGGCATGGTTGATCGAAGTTAGACCGAAGGAGGAGCGAAGGTGTGAATTGAGGAAACAGGGTAAAAATCTTGGTATCTTTAGGATTTTTGGAGGTTAAGCAGGAACCGGGTGTTGAAAAAATCAGCAATTATTTGTATATATTTTTTGAGAAAGAGATTTAGAAGATTTAATCGACTAAATTACTAAAATACAGGTCTTAAGTTGACACCTATGCG